>Ga0209431_10001751_pt1 | contig 17812 bp, 25 predicted proteins | sample RifCSP13_3_FD_184021 | JGI IMG/M metagenome (GOLD analysis project Ga0209431, IMG submission 184021) | Soil microbial communities from Rifle, Colorado - Rifle CSP2_sed 13_3 (SPAdes) (version 2) | ecosystem: Environmental > Terrestrial > Deep subsurface > Rock core/Sediment | place: Rifle...
AAATTAAAAAAGAAAAATTGATTGAAAATATCTTTAAGTGGGTTGCCAGAGACTCTGAAGTTTCGACCGAAAAGGAAAAACTGTTGAGAATGATGGTTGAGGCAACTCTTGATTATTTGTACGAACGGGGATATTTGGATGTCGAGAAGGAGGGGAAAGGTAATGGACAAGAAGTATAAAAGTGAAAAAGCTGTTTGGAAACCATGGGTGGTTCATGCGTCGAATTTAATGGATGAGTTTCTTGAAGCAGATGTCCGCCGAACAGACTGGGCACAGACTGTTGCTGTTAAGTTTATTCTTGGTCTTTGGGTTTTCACCTGGATTTTTCTTGTTATCATATGGCTGTTGTAGAATTTGACGATTCTCTTGACTGGTTGAAAGAACTTCTTGGAATTTTAGCCTTCATTGTTTTAATTCCCCTAATTCTCTTCCTGCGTTGGGCTCACCGCGACTATTGACAAACTGTATGCTAGTTAGATATACAGTTTATATATGGCTAAAATCATTGTTTCACTCTCCGATGAACTTCTTAAAATAATTGATTCTTATTGCCAGGAATACAAGTATAATAGGTCAGAACTTGTTCGACAGGCTCTTCGGGAATTGTTGAAAAGGGAAACAAAAAATGACAATACAAACAAAGATATTAAGTCTAATTAAAAGAAAGGAGGTGAAAAAACAGATGGAAAAACCCAAGGATACCCCTGTGGAGAAAAATGAACCCAAACACCAGCACACTTGGAAGGTCATCGGTAAAACTTATGCTCCGCCAACAAATTTACAGATTACCGCCGAGTTGCAGGGAATGATTACTATGGACGTTGCTACTGTTCAGAAATCATTGTTTGGCGTTACGACTCTCCTGTGGGAGTGTTCATCTTGTGGCGAGACAAAACGGGAGGAACTTCTCGGAAGTGACGAGGATTTGTTAGAGTCGGTTATTAATAAAGCGGAGAAAATAGGCCCCCAGTTTGTACAAAGGCGGGGAAAAGATTTCATAATTTCAGAGTGGAATCCCCCAGCTTCAGACCCTTCCAAAATACCAGTAAGATGAAAGTTCAAAGGGCCCCTGGCGAAACTAAATTTGTAGGGAGACCACCAGATAAGGCCATTAAACAAATTAGAGACCAGCGAGTGGTCTATGCAAAAAAACTTCAAGAGATTGACAAAATAAACAAGCTTGATGCTTTTATTGATGAGTGGTTGGCAAGTAATGGCAACGCGACCCAAGCCGCAATGAAGGTTTTTAAATGTAAAAGTCGTGCGGTCGCGGCCTCTGTAGGAAGTGAATACTTAAAGAAAGCTAAGAGTTTGGTTCGTCTTTACATGGAAGAAAAAGGTTATACCTATGGCAAGATGATTCAGACTGCGACAAACAAAATGGAAAGGTCAAAATCCCCAGAATGGTGGGACAGGTTAATGAAGCTGGCTGGCTATGAGGATTTTATGACCAAAAAAGAACCCGCCGTTTCCGTAAACATCCTGAATGCCCAGAAAGATATTTTGAAGGGCTATGTTCAGGAAGTTGATGTGGTAGATGGCGAAGATACAGAGGGTTGATTACAAAAAATTCATTGAGGAGAACTTCCTTATTTTGGACAGGGAGACCCAAACGCCCGTCCCTTTCAGATTTAATTCTGTTCAACAGAAGTATTACGAGCTTCTATTTGGCACTGGTGATATTTATCCAGCCCAAGAGGGTGTTAGGGAAATTATTTTGAAAGCTCGACAACAGGGATTTTCTTCCTTTATTCTGGCCCTCTTCGCGGTTGACTTCTTAACCCGCCCCTACTCAATTTCCATTTGTATTTCTCACCGAGTTGATTCTACTCAGCTTTTGTTTAAAAAGGTTCGTTTCTATATTGAAAGTTATCTGGGAAAGGTGGCCAAAGCCCAAGGGTTCAAGCTTGATGCAGACACAATGCGGCAATTTTATAAGTCAGACAATAAAGGACTGATTGAAAATGCTACCAACCATGCAATGTTTTATATCGGTACGGCTGGAAGCAAGGTTGGAGGCCGAGGTGGCTCTGCAAGAAACATTCACTTTTCTGAGGCGGCATTCTATCAGGACACGGAATTAATTACCGCTCAAGAGATTATTGTGGCTACCGCCCAGCAAGTTCCGCAGGGCAAGGGAATGATTTTTATTGAGTCAACGGCTAACGGTGAAGGAAACTTCTATCACTCGGAGTGGGTAAGAGCCGAGGAGCATAGAAGCTCGTACCACCCCAGGTTTTTTGGTTGGCAGGAGTTTTATTCACCCACCTGGGTTGAAGAAAAAAGAAAAGAGTTTCCAAATGACAAGCTTTGGAAACAGGAATATCCCGCAACAGCAGAAGAGGCTTTTATAACTTCTGGTTCTCCCTACTTTGATGCCGAGAAATTGAATGAAATGTTAAAGGTGGCGCCTATTCCAGTTGAATTTGGAAGGATTGCCCCAGACGGTCATTTCTTGTGATATGGAATATAAATCAGACCAACATTATCCGTGTCGAATTTATAGAAAGCTGGAGATTAATGAGCAGCTAGTGCTTTTTGCTGACCCAGCCGAGAGCCAAGACTTCTGTGCGGCAGTTCTTTTCTCTAAAAAGTTTATGGATTTTCCGATTATTTTTAATGAAGTAATGGAATCCTCTCAGTTTGGGTATGAGCTTCAGAATATCTGTAAATATGTCCAGGTGCGAACCAACCTCTGGCCGAAGTTGGCAGTTGAGCGGAATACTGGTCAGGCCACAATTTTTGTACTTCAGCAACTAAATTATCCGAATATGTTCAGAATGGTTGACTTTACCTCAATGGCGCCCCATGAGGCAGGACAACTTGGTTGGATTACGACGGGTCATATTTCTGGGGGAGAGTTACAGGGAACTCGAAGAAAGATGCTCGACGATTTGGCTTTATCAATTAAGCAAGGACAGATTAAGTTGTATGACAAGGAACAAATTACTCAGCTTAAAACCTTTGTGATTGTAAAAGGTCGTGCTCAGGCCCGCGCGCACAGGCATGATGATTTAGTTATGGCGACGGCTGGAGCTTTGCAGGTTTCCCAATTAACCCCAGATGAAGATTTCGGTGAATTTGACCCAGAGGCATTAAAGCAGCATCGAGAAAAATGGAGGTTTAAGTAATGGCCAAGAAAAAACAGCCCGAGATTCCTACTTATGAACAGCAGGTTGTTCAGAACGAGCAGTCGTTTAAGGTGTTATTGAAAAATGTCCGACCAGATATTTTTGTTTTGATGGATTTACTTGATGTTACTGGAATTAATTCCTACGTGATTTTCCATGTGATTAAGCACTTAAATAATTTGCTTCTAGGTACGAAATATGGCAACGTTGTTATTACTGTTGAAGACGGAGTTGTGACATTTGTTCGTGGAGAGGAAGCAACAAAACTCAATGAAAGACTTAAAAAATAAAATAGCGTGTCTTGACAAAGAGCGTTTTGGTTTGAAAGTATTGAATTGACAAACATTATATTAACTTGATATATGGATGACCTATCGCCCACCAAAAGAAAAGAAGAAGACGTTTTCTTCGAGGTTCAGCACCACAACCAAATCGGATTTGATGAAACCGAAAAGCGCTCTACTGGTACGGGGAGGATTGGGTCAATTTCCTTCGATGAAGCGGATGAGCTTTTTCGTTCTTATATCGATGAAGAGAATTGGCCATATGACGCTCTTCTTTTTGACCCCCGTGTGTTTACCTTCATTTTTGAAAAGACTTCAAGGCTTGTCGCGAGTAAGCCCAAGGCCCATTTAATTCCTCGGGAGGGCTCAGACATTTTGGGAGCAAAAGTAAACAACGTTCTTCTGGACTATCAGTGGGAACAGGCAACTCACGGGGGAACAATGCTTCAGAAGTGGGCACTGATGGATATAAATGCCCGAAAGTATGGTGCCTCTTTTGCTTTGGCAAAGTGGAGATATGAAAAGGACGGGAATGGAGCCGTTGTTTTTGATGGTCCAGACATGCAGGTTCTTAATAATCGAGATTTCGCTCATGACCTTACTTCTACCGCGATTGAAAATGCCAACTGGATTCAGGTGCGTCAATATGTAACCTTCAACGAACTTGAAAGAGTGAATGATGTTAATCGCAATAAACCGATTTACAAAAATATGGAGCAATTGCGTTATGCAATTGGAAAAGTTGGAACTGGTAACAAATCTACAAGGGGTGGCGGTGGCGATACCCGTTCAACTAATTGGATTTCTCGAAACAGAGAGATTTCTCAATTGGAAACTGACCCCGTTGGCAAGGATGTTGTTTTCAAGACAATCGAACTTGTTACTGAATACCGAAAAGACCGATGGATAACATTTGCGCCCAAGCATGGGGTCGTTCTTCGGGACATCAAGAATCCTTACGGGAATTATGAAATTCCAGTGACGATGCTTCGTTATTACGTTATTGACGACGACCTTTATGGTCTTTCTGAAATCGAGCCAGTTAAAGGTCTTCAAAAAGCTGTCAATGCAATTCTTTGCCAGTATGTTGACGAGATAAACCAGAATCTTTATTCCCCTATTGCCATTGGTCCAGGGGTAAGACAACACACTTTGGAATGGGGAAAAGGAGCTCGTTGGATTATGAACAATCCACTTACTGATTTTAGATTGGTTGAATCCAAGTCCAACGCAGCCCAATTCTTTAATAACACTTATTCTGTTCTGATTGCGGCAATGATGAACGCTCTTGGAGAATCTTCCTTGGGTATTTCAAACCTTCAACCATACCAACAGGACAAAACTGCGACCGAGGTTAAAGCGCTTACTCTTCAGAGGAACGCTCGGGACAATTACAACCAATTGATGCTTTCTGAAGCGATGAAAAGACAACTTATGCTTTGGCATACAATGAATCAGAAATTGATTTTCTCAGACGAGAAAAAGAAATACTTTGCAGTTCGAATTGTTGGCCGAGATGCGTTGAAGTATTTCAAAGAGAAGGGTCTTGGGGATAAAATGCTTCCCGATGAAGCAGTTAAGGCCATGGGTATATTTGCCAACGAGCTTGGAATTAGGCCCGAAGAGCTTCAGGATAAAGGGATTGATGTGGAGAAAATGCAATTTCCTAAATATCCTATTAATACCGCTGAAGGAGAAGGAAAATATAATTTTGTTCCAAAACTTGAATTGACAGAGGGAGAGGAAGTAGGAAAACTTTATGTTGAACCAGAAGATATTAAAGGAATGTATGATTTTGCGGTTGATGTCCAGTCAATGACCGTGACTGCCGATGAAGAAAGAAGACAGGCTCGACAAACAGCCGTTTCCCTTCTTGTATCTAACCCAAATATCCTTATGTTGCTTCAACAGGAGGGTGTTAAGCCAAAATTCAAGGAATTGTTTATTTCATGGCTTGATGACCTTGGATTTAGTGATGCTGAAAGATATTTTGAACAGGCTGGTCAAGCCCCAGCAATGGGTGGACAGGGGGCTGAAGCGGGGGGCCAATCTATCCAGGATTTGCTAAAGATGTTTAGTGGTGGTAAATTGAATCAGAATCAACAGACTCAGGCGATGCAGGAGATTGCTCAACAGGCAAATGAAGTGATGCCTGGAACTGGCGCTAATCAATTAGCGAGAGTTACTCCTCCTAATCAGCCGACTCCGTTGACACAGAATGTTGGACAGCCTAACCCAGAATATTATCAAAACTTAGTACAAAGATATGGTGGACAAACAGGGCCAACGGCCTAAAAAACCAGACGAAGTTGAAAAGAACCTGAACGAACAGGAAGAGCGTGAACTTGCAGAAGGTCAGGCTCTGTATGAAATGGAGAAAAATAATCCAGGGTGGCAAATCATTAAAAGATGGTTAACGGATGCTGCCTATCACAGCTGGGTTGACCCAAGGACAACGAAGAATAAGAAGGAATGGATATGGCAGGAGCTTAATGCTTTCCATGCATCTAATAACGCAAAAGAGATTCTGGAAGAGATTGCAAAGGCAGTCTCTCGTGCGGAATACCTTGACAAAGTTAAAAGTGGTGAGATAGAAAGAAAGAAGATGCGGATAGTATGAAAGGACTAACGACTTATCAAGATGGCTCAAGGAGAGAGACTTTTGCTAAGCGATTAGCCAAAAAGAAAAAAAAGAAAGGAAAAAAATATGCCCGTTACAAGTAAAGCACAAGCAGGATTTATGGGAGCGATTGCAGGTGGAAAGAAAAAAGTAAAAGGTCTTTCCCGAGCAAAAGCGAAAGAATTCCTACGGGGAGTAAAAGTTAACCGATTACCTAGGAAAGCAAAGAAAAAGAAAAGATGAACAATGGACAAGAAACATTACCACCAATTCCAGGCTCAGATGAAGACACTCTTAAGTTCAATAGGATTGACCCGTTTTATCAGGTCAAGCCGAGGGAAATCTGGGACAGGAACAAAATTGTCAGGGAAGAACCAGAAGAATTTAAAAAATGCAAACATTATTTCATATCTAAGCCAGGCTCTGCAGAGTGTAAACACTGCGGTTTCGGCCTGGTGGGTAACTTTGAAGTCCAGGATGGAAAACTTTTTCATCAAGGCAAGGCAATAGGAATCTGAATCTGATTGCACTTTATAAGTTTTTTACATAGTGTATAGGTCACCTACCGAGGGAGAGATGCTCAAGCTCCCGAAAACAATCGGGCATAATGAAAGGAGGTGATGGACATGGCCGAAACACAAGGAACTGGCACTGCTACAAATCAGCAGCCTGACCCTGCAACACAGCCGACATCACAACAGCCAACAGCGGCACCGCAACCAGCGGCACAGCCAGCTGTGGCTCCGACGGCAAAAACAGAGGAAAAAGCAACAATACAAACAGATAATACAAGGACCCACGAGCAGTTTGACAAGCTAATTGATAGCAACAAACGACTCTACGAGGCCAACGAATTACTGCGACAACAGTTGACGCAAAGGGCTCTAGCAAATGAACAATTTGCTCCTATTCAGCAGCCACCAATTCAACAGCGTCCTGCTCAGCAAGTAAGCGCTACAGACTTCATTGAAGTTGACCCTGTTAGTGGGGAAAGATATATCAATGACAAAAAGCTGCAAGCGAAGATAGAGGACGTAAACAGCCGAGCTTCTAAAGCAGAAGAGGCTGTTCAGCGTTATATCCAAACTAACGAGCAGAGAGAGATTGATAAACAAAATAAGGAAGCCTTTGGGGCTTATCCTGAGTTAAATCCAAGCTCAACTGATTTTGATACAAGATTTCATAATCAGACAAGAGCCTTGATTTATGATTCTCTTATCAATCCGCAGGATTATGGTGGAAGACCGTTGAGTTTTAAAGACGCAGCGGACTTTGTGAAGGGGGGTGGTAATGTGTCAGACAGTGGAAAAAACCAGCAGGCTTCTGCTTCGACAAAGCCTGGGGAGCAGACGGCTGCCGAAACCCCACCTACGGGTGAGGATGTAAAGCAGCAAGCAGCTGCTTCTGTTGCTGGTGAGCAACCTTTAACAAGGGAAGCTCTCGCTGGCTCGGAAGAGCTCACAAAGCTACAGCAGGCAACCCGTTTGGGAGATACTGAAGCTTTGGCAAGGCGTATCGCTAACACGGAGCATATGAAACCTCCAGAAAAAAGCGAAACTGCCTCCTAGTGTGGAATAGTCCGCAACCTTACCGCACTTTGTATTTATAGTTGCGGTAAGGGAAGGAGGTGAAAGATTAAAAATCGCTAAAACATGGCCTGGGGTTTAATTACCTATCAAGATGCGTCTCGTAGAGAGGACTTGTTAGACGTGTTGGCGGATGTTTCTCCTGATGAAACTCCGTTATTGACCCTTTTTGGAACCAGTACCGCAAGAGGTACACTCCATGAGTGGTTGAAATATGCTATAACTCGTCCATCTTCTGTGTCATCTGCTGCCGAGGGTGCAGACCCAACTTTTGCGGACTTGTCCGCTCCCAGCAGGGATACCAACGTGACTCACATCATAACCGAGCCTGTTCAGGTCTCAAGAACCGAGCAACGTGTAAACGTTGCCGCTATTGGTGACCCATGGGCATTCCAAAAGGCTGATGCTCTCAGAAGGCTGAAACTTAAGATGGAATACGCCATCTTAAACTCTACCAGGGCATCTGGTTCTTCTGGTGTAGCCCGAACTATGACTGGTATTGATGCATTCATCACCTCTGTTGTGACCGCTCGAAGCTCTGGTACATCGTTCTCAGAGCAGGAGCTCAACGACATGACGGCTGATGCATACTTAGCAGTCTCTGCGGATAAGATATTTGACATGGTTTTGTGTACCGTAAAAATTAAGCAAGCAATTGCTGGATTTGGAGGCAACTCAACCAGATATATCGATGCTTCAGAACGAAGACTTGTTAAGGATGTGCTTGTTTACGACTCCGCTGTTGGTTCGCATAGAATTATGCACCACAGAGATGTACGAAACGTCGCTGGTACTACGACAGTCTATGGTTTGAGAGAAGATTTGCATAAAGTTGCATATCTCGACAAACCTATGTTCGAGACACTTGGTAAGACAGGGGATGCTGATAAGGGAATGTGGGTAACTGAGTTTACCGTAGAAGTCCAAGGAGAGTCAGCAGACCTAAAGAGAACTGGTTACGCACAGACAGGTTAAAACCTGAACTGACGAACAGTCTCTGGCTAGGGGAGTTTGGTAACAGACGCAATACTATTCTCGTGTTGCTTCTCCCGACAAATGAGAATCGCGCCCGTAGGGCTTGCCAAAGTCGGCTACGGGCACAAAGTTATGTCAAAACTGGTAATTGATGAAAAGGGACGTCTACTCAGTTCAGAAAAATATGAACTGGTAGAGAGGATAATGAAGATGAGGGGCAATAAAGACCCGTGGATTGTTATCGACGAGCTTGTTCGGTATTGGATTAAAAATGCTCCAGAAGAAATGGAAGCATTAAAAATCAACATATCCGATGTGCGAGAAATAACTGTCGATAAGAAATATGGTCAAACTAAGGGAGGAAAGGATATGGAACGAAGATTCCAACTTATCTTCCCCACTGGGTTACAAGCCCTGATTCGTGGGGTTTATAAAACTGAAGAGTTGCCTTTTGACAGAGATTTCTATAGAACTTTTGCCAGAAAATACCCTGGATTCAGGGTGGCAGAGAGGGACTAAAAATATGTCAGGATTTTTAAATCAAGAAGAAAGAGAGTTTTTACTCGCACGGGTAGCGGGGTCATCTCCGCAAGACCCTATTGGGAAGCTTCGTCGGGCATACTACATTGGATATCTTGGGGGAACGATTGCTCCGCAGGTTCCTCTTGGAGATTTGGAATATCAGTGGATATTAAAATATATTGCTACTAATGGTGGAACTGTAGAGGATAGTGACAATTACAGTGACCTGTGGAGAAAAATGGTAATGGTTGTTGGTAAGGTTCCTACAAAATATATTAATCAAAACCAACTTGTGTTTTACAGCAATGCTACCGCTTGACAAAGTGAGTTTTGGTTTGATTATATGAAGGAGGTGATATACCAATATGGACGATTACAATAAAAACGAAAAACCAATTGTTTCAGTCCCAGCGACTGAGAGACCAATTAAGCAGGGGTCACAAAATCTTTCTCCTGTTACCCGTCCAGTTGCAAGCAAGTCTGCATTTTCCGAAGAAGTGATGCCTAAAAATAAGGTAACCAGCGCTTCCTCATCTAAACTCCAGAAAGCAGGTAGACTGCCTGGAAGAATGGGGGCAGGCGGTTCACACAAGGCATTAAGTTAAGCTAAACTGAGCGTAAAAACAGATTTTTTCGTGATTACGCCAGACATGTTTACTGATATGGCTGAAGAAAAAAAAGTAAAAGAACCTAGAAAATCTACACTCTATTTGAACATGATTCTTAAGTGGGATGAACCACTTGAGATGGTCGAGCGCTCCATTGCTTCAATTTTTAACCAGGTTGACGGTGTTTACATAACTCTTACTTTCCCCGAAGAATTCAAAAAAGATACTCCTCTGGAAAAAATGTTGGTTGAGAAATTTAAGGCCAACATTTCTTATTTTAAGTGGATAGACGATTTTGCTTCAGCTAGAAACTTTGCTATTGCTCAGGTTCCTCGTGGAAAGACTACTTTTATTTATTGGCAGGACGCCGACGACATTCTTCAGGGGGCAGAACATCTTCATAAAATTGCTGACATGGCTGTAACCTTTAGCTGGGCTGCCGTTTTCTTTCATTATTGGTATATGGTTGACTTGGATGAAAATGGTGAAGTTCGAAATGTTGTTGTTGACCATGTGCGTGAGAGAATTATCCGAAACGACGGAACCTTTAAATGGATTGGAATGCTTCATGAAATTTTAATTGAACAAAAACAGGAAAATGTAATTAAAGTAAACAATGACGACTGCACGGTTATTCATATCTCCAGTTCTGGAAAGAGAATGGATGACAATATCGACCGAAATGTCCGTATCCTTGAAAAACAGGTGCGTAAGGAAAATAGAAAAGACCCAAGAACTCTTGTTTATTTAGCTAAGGCTTATGTCGATAAAGGAAAAATGGCAAAGGACGAACCTAATGTTAGAAAAGTTAACTTTGATTTGGCAATGGGATTGTTTGATGAGTATTTAGAAGGGTATGGTCGCCCAGGAACCCCTGGTTATCAGGAGGGTTCTGGCTGGCCACAGGAGCGCGCAACTGCGTGGGCGTATATAGGAGAACTTGCAATTTTGAATGAAAATTACCCAATGGCACTTGAAGCATTTCATAGTGCAATAGAGGAAGCTCCAGAATTCCCAAATTACTATGTTGATTTGGCTATGACTTATTCAATGATGGGAGACTTCAAAAAAGGGAAGCATTGGCTCAATGTGGCAACCAGTATAGAAATGCCAAACACCACGATTATTACGACCCCGAGAGATTTCATGACGAGAGCGCTGGAGGTTGGTTACCATCTTGGATTAAATACTGGGAATCTGGATTTGGCCAAAGAAAGTGTCGATAAATTGATTGAAATTTATCCTACACTCCCTCTTCACCAGGAACGAAAACAAAAGATTGAGGATTTGATGAAGTCCAATAAAGTCTCGCAGAGTATTGTTTATTTGGGGAAGTATCTTGAGGAAATTAAAGACAAAAAGAAATTGTCCCATTTGGTTCAGTCCATACCTGACGATTTAAAGCAAGAGAGGTTTGCAACGGAGATGAGGCATTTGTTTCTCCCCCTTAAAAAGTGGAAGGATAATGAAATTGCCATCCTTTGTGGCCCTGGGTTTGAACAGTGGACTCCAAAATCTTTGAAAACTGGGCTGGGTGGTTCGGAAGAGGCGATTGTTTATTTGACAAGAGAACTAAAGAAATTGGGCTGGAAACCTTCTGTGTATGCAAATCCTGGTCCTGATTACGGAGACTATGATGGGGTCAAATATTTACAGTGGTATGACCTTAATCCAAAAGATGAATTTAATGTTTTAATTCTTTGGAGAGCAATTGGTTTTGCCGACTTTAAGCCCAAATCTAAATTTACGATGGTTTGGTTGCACGATGTTCCTAATAACCCAGACTTTACTGATGAAAGGGTCGCAATGGTTAACAAAATTGCACCATTGTCTGAATACCACAAAAGCCTACTGCGAGTGTTTAAGAATGGGGTGTTCCAGCCGATGCCAGAGGACAAAATCCTTTTGACCTCAAATGGTATCTCTGAGATAAAAGTTCCAGAAGTAAAAAGAGACCAATACCGAATGATTTATTCGTCTTCGCCCGACAGGGGATTGGTTTATCTTCTTAGGATGTGGCCAAATATTAAGAAAGAGGTTCCCCAGGCAAACTTGGATATTTATTATGGTTTCCAGGTTTTTGATAAGATTTATCCCGATAACCCTGGAAAACAAAAGTGGAAGAAGATGGTTTTGGACATGATGAAACAAGATGGAATTACTTACCACGGACGGGTTGGTCACGATGAATTACACAAGGCAATGGCGGGAACTGGTATCTGGGCATATCCAACAGACTTTGATGAAATTTCTTGCATAACCGCAATGAAATGTCAGGCTCTTGGGGCAATCCCCGTGGTAATTAACCGTGCCGCCCTTAAGGAAACCGTCCGAAATGGAATTAAAATTGATATGGATATTACAACTGAAGCGGGGCAGAAAGAATATTCAGCACAGTTAATACGACTACTTAAGAGTGAGGACTTGCAAAATGAGTTACGACCTGAAATGATGAAATGGGCAAGCAGTTACTTTGGCTGGGATAAGGTTGCTCAGCAATGGGACAGGGAATTCAGAATCAAGATTCAGAACCCTGAATTGTCTGTAAAAAAGGAGGTGTAAGTTATGCAAAATGATGCATTAGGTCGAACAATGGGTAAATGTCCAATATGTGGAACCCCTGTTATTTTAAGGGACAGAAGGGACAAAAAGCCCCAGTATTGCTCTCGTGTCTGCTCTGCGCAAGCAAGATATAAAACTAGATATAGAGGGAGTGGTTCTGGTCCCATGGACAGACCTAAAGATTGGAATGAAAAGCGGCATTTTAGAAGTTAGTATGGAAGAAATCAAAGAAACTTACATTAAACCAGACCCTGGTGTAATGCAGGAGATATTGAGTCTTGCACAGGCTCTTGCTCTTGCGGTTGATAGAAATTTTATGAAGCGTGAACATGCTGGTGCAATATGGAAAAGAATGTTAACATTTACTGGAGTCGATACGACTAAAAAGGAGGTGATAAAAGATGGCACTACTTAAGAAAGTTCACTCAGACTGGGCACCACAAGAAAAACCTAATTTGCAGGTTGGTGAGGTGTTCGATTTTCCTGGTCCTTTTGAAGCATTAGTAAGGCAAGGAATGGCTGTTTTAGTTGACGAGGCGGGTAACGAGATGGAACTTCCAGGACAATTATTTGAATGTCCTGTTTGTTTCGAAAAGATTGAGGGATTAAAGGCTTTTAACGGTCACATTGCGGCTCATACCCCTTCAGCAGTTGCCCCAGTTGAGGCGGAAGCCCCAGCAGAGGCGCCAGCGGCAGAGGAAAAACCAGTTGAAGAAGCTCCTGTAGAAGCTGCCCCAGAGGCGGCTCCAGCAGAAGCACCAACTGAAGAACCGATACCAGAGGCACCAAAATCAGCTGACGAATTAGATGCAGCAATGGAAGCTCCTGCAAAAAAAAAGGATAAAAAATAAGAAGAATATGAAAATACTTGTTACGGGAGCCGCGGGCTTTATGGGTTCTCATTTGGCCGAGCATTTGGCTGGTGAGGGACATGATGTCGTGGGAATAGACAATTTAAGTATTGGCAGGATAGAAAATGTTCCTGCTAGTATTGTATTCCAAAAACTTGACCTGACCAATCCAATTGATACAAAACTTCTATGCGAGAGGGAAAAGTTTGAACTTGTATATCATCTCGCTGCGTGGGCGCACGAAGGGCTTTCTCAGTTTACCCCAAGGTTAATTACTGAAAACAATTACAATGCTTTTCTTAATGTTCTTATTCCTGCAGTGAATAATGGCCTTAAGAGAATTATTGTTACCTCCTCCATGAGCGTTTATGGTGACCAGACTCCTCCGTTTCACGAAGAACTTCCTCGTAAACCCGTAGACATTTACGGGGTTGCAAAAACAGCTATGGAGGAGTCTTTAGAAATTCTTGCTGACGTTCACGGATTTGAATATACCACCCTGCGCCCCCACAATGTGTATGGGCCGAGACAGGCCCTCTGGGACCCCTATCGGAATGTGGTTGGAATTTTTATTAACCGAGCGATGAAGGGATTGCCTCCTATTATTTATGGAGATGGAGAGCAAACTAGGGCCTTTTCTTACATTGATGATGTTACCCCGTATATTGCGAAGGCTGGATTGTTGCCTGAAACTAATAAGGAGATTATCAATATTGGTCCGCGACAGGAATATACGGTTAACGAATTGGCACAGACCGTCCTTGACGCTTTTGAAATTAAAATCAAGCCAGAGTATCTGGCTGATAGGGCCAGGGAGGTGAAGCATGCCTTTTGTACAAGTGAAAAAGCAGAAAAACTTTTGGGTTATCAGACAACAACTGATTTGAAAACTGGAGTTGGGAAGATGGTTGAATGGGCTAAACTTCTTGGACCACAAGAGTTTCAGTACCTTGAAGAAATTGAATTAGCAGGTGAAAAGGTTCCACGAACATGGCGAGAAAAAATAATGTAAAACATGTTTTATTTGTTTATGACCACAAATATCCAAAATTGTGGCGTGATGGTCTTTGGGCTGCGCTAGAACTCCTTAACGAGAATAAAGATTTCAAAGTCTCCAAATATAATTTGAACGAAAATAATTATGAACTTACTTTCGATTCTGCTTTATATGACTTTATTTTGGGTTGGGGTGCTTATGGTTCTCCCGTGGACCAGGCGTTAGCATTGGTCAAAGAGTCCGACCAGTTTGTCAAGAAGCTCCCTATGGGGCTTTGCCTCGCTGGGAACGGCACCCCAATACCAACTACAAATATTTATGATGTTACCTTCTATGAAACCGAATGGGCGAAGAAAAATTATCTTGCCCCAGTTAAGGGTAATCTTGTCCATGCGTTTGGAGTAAACACTGATATGTATACCAAGTGGGAGGAAGCCCCAATTATCTGGGACTGGCTTTCAGTTGGGGCGTTTGCTTACTGGAAGCGCCATGAAAGAATGATTGCTAAGTCGGGGACTAAGTTGGTTGTAGGAGAAATTCAACGGGATAACTGGGGGGAGTCTTTCGACATTATCTCCGACCTCCTTCTTGCAGGGGTTGGGGTTTCTGATATGCTCTACCCTGGCAAACTGCGAAATATTTATAATTGCTCTGATGTAGTTTATATCCCCGCCGACTTAAATGGAGGAGGGGAGAGGGCCGTCTTAGAGGCGCGCGCTTGTGGACGACCAGTAGAAGTAGAGAGAGATAACCCCAAACTCCAAGAATTAGTTGATGGACCGCTCCAGAACCACCATTATTATGCTGAACAACTTAAAAAAGGTATCAATGGTGTCATTTCTTCGGAAAAGGCCCATTAGAATTGCATACACGAGGTCGTAGCCTCGAAAGAGTACAGAAAATATGCCCAGAAGACGAAAAATTGGCTCAATAACTCCTATTTGGAACCAAGAAATGTTTCTTGGGCCGCATTTTGACATGTTAAAAGACCTGGATAAGAATGTTGTCTTTATGCAAAAGGGGCCGCTTCCAAATTATGACCAACACGGTATTGGAGACTCTCCTGATTTTTCTGAAGAAATCCTGAGAAAAAAATATCCTCATGTCGAAATTTATCAATCCCACTACGATTTTGAAAAAGATTTCAGGGCGGAACTTTATAATGAGTGTTTTTCTAAGGTTCAGGACTGCGACATTGTTTTTCGGTTAGACCCTGACATGTATCTTTTGGAAAAAGACTGGAAAGCTTTGTTGGATTTTATTGATTCAACTAATTATGATTGCTATCGAATGGATTTTGCGAACGATTCAATTAATTACTACATGTCTTGGGACTATGACCATGGAATAAAAGATGCTCACGAATTTGACCCCCTTGCTGTTAGTCCTAAACATAAATTCCAAAACGTACTGGACTACCCAAACGATAATTACGTTATTATTAAGATTCCTGGCTGGGTGTGTCACCATATGAGGGGCTGGAATAAACCAAAGAGCACTCCATCCGACTGGCACCTGCGCCCTGGCAATCGTGAACTTCCAATGGAATTTGGAGATTACGGCACATGGTTTCAGGTGCCGAAGGAAATTAAAGACAAGTTGGAAGGGTGGAGAGTAGAATTAGAAAGGATTCATAAAGATGGCAAAGTATAATCTCGGCTGCGGGCCGCTTCCAATTCATCCCCAACATTATTCCGTAATGATTAACCCCGACGAATGGACTTTGGTTGATAAATATATTGATGACCCCAAGATAGAGAACTGGGACGCAACAGACCTTTCCCAGGTTGCTGATAACTCTGCGGAAGAAATTTATAGTTCTCATTTGCTTGAACATATTTCTCATACGCGCCTACGGGAGGTCTTGGCATTGTGGTATCGGAAGCTCGTCGGGGGCGGCAGACTTACGGTTAACGTGCCAGACCTCGTGTGGGCGTGTGAGAGGCTCTTGAAGATGGAAAACGGCCAGCTGGTCGAGGGAGATTTCTCAGAATGGACGGGTGAACGGAATATTTGGGAGATTTTTTACGGGACACATAGCCATGAGGGAGAATATCACGGGGCTGGTTTTACTGAGAGTTTCCTTCGGGACTTATTAGAAAAGGTTGGTTTCCGAAACGTTGTAATTAAAAAGGAGATGGAGGCGCACAACATGCGATGTTTAATCGCAACAGCAATAAAATAATGGCTATTCTTTTACCAAATTCAATTTTTTACCATATTCCTAGGACGGGGGGGACGTGGGTTACTGAGGTGTTGGAAAAAATGTTTCCTTCTGCAAGGGACTATCGCGGGAATGGTTTGTCTACTCCCACCAAGATTGATACTCGCCACATTTCTCCCAGACAGGCCCTGACTGAACATACGGTTGGCAAGAAGAGTTTTGCCTTTGTCCGTGAACCCGTCTCTTGGTATAGGTCTTACTGGGTAATGGATAGGGGGTATCGTCGCCCAGTGGCTGAAAATGGTTTAATAAAGTATATGGAAAACAAGTTTGAAAAGTTTCCTGAAGGTGAATTTACTTATTATTTAAAACTTTTCTTGGGAGAGGATTTAAAGATGGTTGATTTTGTTGGTCGTCAGGAATTTTTACGTGAGGACCTTCTTTCTATTTTGGAATTGGTAGAAAAGGATTTCGATAGAGACCTGATTTTTACTGTCCCGAAACGTAATGGTGGTCACCCCCAGCTTTTAAAGGAAGCTGTTTTCCCAGGTTGGCTAAGAAAAAAAATAATAAAGACAGAGAAGTGGGTTTATGACCATTTTCCTTATATGGGGGAGGCGACCGAGAATGAAAAGTAAAATAAGTGTGGTGATTCCTTACTACGAAAGCGACCTTGGTAAACCAGCTATTTTGAAGAGATTGACCGACTCTCTTGTTGGGCAGGACGAAATAATGATTGTTTGGAATAACAAGATGGGTTATGCCAAATCAATTAACAAGGGGCTGGCCAATGCTCACGGAGATTACCTTGTGGTTATGAATGACGATTTAATTCAGACCCAAGGTAGCTTGGTAGACCTTTGTGACGAAAAGTCGGTAACTTCACCGTTGGTAAACTATGGACATCAGGATTTTTGGGGATGTTGCTTTTGTATTCCAAGGCGGGTTTACGAAAAGGTTGGGGGTCTAAGTGAAATCTATCGTATTTCATATTTTGATGATGATGATTATATTAACACCCTGCGCCAGGCGGGAATTCCAATGATAGGGATAACCAGTGTTAATTTTGACCACCCCGAAGGAGGAAGAACTTTGCATACTATGCCAGACCATCATGAGTTTTTTGAAGAAAATAAATTGAAGTTTATTGAGAAGTGGGGAGGAACTCCTGAAGAAATGACTGCCTTTTGGCAGGAACATGGCAGGTTGCCCAAAGAAGTATGATTAGTCGAGAAGATACGGTGAAGGAAGCGGCTCAGGTTGAGGGTTTTATGCCAGAAAATCAATTAAGGCAGATTTATGATTTTACTGAGCAATATTTGACCCCAGGCGGTACTGTGTGTGAAATAGGAACGTGGAAGGGTCGTTCTACTTATGTGATGGCTGCGGTTGCAAGAGAAAAGGGGGCGAGGGTTATTGCAATCGATACCTTCGCTGGAGCAACTCATAAAGATTATGATACCTACCGTGAGGCGTTACTGGACCCCAAGGCTTTTTTTGACAGTTATGCAG
>Ga0209431_10001756_pt1 | contig 17758 bp, 13 predicted proteins | sample RifCSP13_3_FD_184021 | JGI IMG/M metagenome (GOLD analysis project Ga0209431, IMG submission 184021) | Soil microbial communities from Rifle, Colorado - Rifle CSP2_sed 13_3 (SPAdes) (version 2) | ecosystem: Environmental > Terrestrial > Deep subsurface > Rock core/Sediment | place: Rifle...
GTACCTGCGGATCGGGACGGGGCCCGAGGAGGACTACCTCCTCCGCGGGCTGGACCGGATCGACGCCCTCCTGAGGGAGATCAAGGCGGGCCGGGGGAAGGCGTAGGTGGAAGTCCGCCTCCTCTTCGAGAAGGAGATCCGGACCCTCATCGGGCCGGGGGAGGCCCTCGCCGCGGTCCGGGAGGCGTTCGCGAAGCTCGCCCGCGGGGAGGCCGTCCTGCCCGGGGTCATCGGATTCGACATCCCCGAGCACCGCGCGGAGGTCCACGTGAAGGGCGCGTACCTCAAGGGGGCGCCGTACTACTCGATCAAGGAGGCCGCGGGCTCCTGGGACAACCCCGCGAAGGGCCTGCCGATCGGGAGCGGGCTCGTCCTCGTGTTCGACGCCCGCACGACGTTCCTCAAGGCGGTCCTCTTCGACAACGGGTACCTCACGGACCTCCGGACGGGCGCCGAAGGGGGCCTCGCCGCGGACGTCCTCGCCCGGCGGCTCGTCGGGCGCGTGGGGATCGTCGGGGTCGGATGCCAAGGACGCTACCAGCTCGAGGCGCTCCTCCAAGTCCGGACGCCCGAGCGGGTCGTCGCCTGCGCTCGGGACGAAGTCAAGGTCGCCGCGTACTGCCGGGAGATGGAGGCGAAGCACGGCGTCCGCGTGATCCCCGCGAAGACCGTCGAGCAGGCCGTCCGGGGGTCCGACGTCGTGATCACGGCGACCCCGGCAAAGGCGCCCCTCGTCCGCGCGGATTGGATCGGCCCCGGGGCCCACGTGACCGCGGTCGGCTCCGACGGCCCCGAGAAGCAGGAGCTCGACGTCGGCGTGCTCGCGAAGGCGGACAAGCTCGTCGCGGACCACCTCGAGCAGTGCGCCCGCCTCGGCGAGATCCATCACGCCCTCGATGCCGGCGCGATCGCCCGCGCGGACGTGTACGCGGAGCTCGGGGAGATCGCCGCGGGGCTCAAGCCCGGGAGGACGTCGGACGAGGAGATCACGGTCGCGGACCTCACGGGCGTGGGCGTCCAGGATGCCGCCGTGGCGAACGTCGTCGCGGACGCGGCGTTCCGGCGGGGCCTGGGCCGGGTCGTGGAGATCTGACCCCCATGCACCGGCTCATCCTTGCAGGGTTCGGCGGCGTCGGCCGAGAGTTCGCCCGGCTCCTCCTGGAACGCCGGCGGGAGCTCGCGAGGGACTTCGGCCTCGAGGCGGAGGTCGTCGCGATCCTCACGGCGACCCACGGCCGGGTGGAGCGCCGCGGAGGGATCGACCTGCGGCAGGCGCTCCGCCTCGCGACGCGCGGGGAGTCCCTCGAGCCATGCGGACGGCCCGTCCGCGGCCCGTCCTCCGAATTCCTCGGGTCCGCGGCCGCGGACGTCGTCGTCGAGCTCACGCCCCTGCGGATCGCCGCGAGCCAGCCGGCCCTGGACCACATCGTTGCCGCCCTCCGGTCCGGGAAGCACGTGATCACGGCGAACAAGGGACCCGTCGTGTATCACTACCGCCGGCTCAAGGCCCTCGCCCGCCGGAACCGGGTCGGCTTCCGCTACGAGGGGACCGTGATGGACGGGGCCCCCGTGTTCAACCTCTTCCAGGAGACCCTCCGCGGGTCCCGCGTGCTGTCCTTCGAGGGGATCCTGAACAGCGTGAGCAACTTCATCCTCACGGAGCTCGAGGCGGGCCGCACGTTCGAGGGCGGCGTCGAGGCCGCCCGCGGGATGGGGCTCCTCGAGAGCGACCCGTCGATGGACCTCGAGGGCTGGGACGCGACGGTCAAGGCGTGCCTCCTCGCCAACGTCCTCATGGGCGGCCGGCTCCGGCCCGAGGACGTCCCCCGCCAGGGGATCGCGGGGATCGACCCCGGCCGCGTGCGGACGGCCCGCGACGCGGGCTCCCGGCTCAAGCAGATCGCGGGCGGATGGGTCGAGGAGGGGACCGTCAAGGCGGCCGTGACCCTCGAGGAGCTGCCCCCGGACCATCCCCTCGCCGGCGTCTCGGGGACCTCGAACGCGCTCCTCGTGCGGACGGACATGCTCAAAGAGATCCTCGTTTCGGAGCGGGACCCGGGCCTCCGGCAGACCGCGTTCGCCGTGTACTCGGATCTCCTCGCAATCCACGAGGGCCGCCTCTCCCCCTAGGACACGCTTATATCGCGGGGGCCGCATGGCGCGCCGATGCGCGTCGCGATGGGCGGGACGTTCGACGTCCTCCACGACGGGCACGACGCCCTCCTCGGCGCCGCCTTCGGGCTCAAGCCGGACGTCGCCCTCATCGGCCTCACGACGGACCGCATGGCCTGCGAGACCCGCGACGTCGTCCACCCGTTCGAGGTCCGGCGGAGGAACCTGACGCGCCGCCTCGACGGGAAGGGCTGGCGCCGGGCCCGGATCGAGCCCATCGACGACCCGTTCGGGCCCGCGGACGACCTCGCAGACCTCGACGTGATCGTCGTGAGCGCGGAGCGGCACCGCGTGGCCGTCGCCATCAACGAGGCACGGAAGGGGAAGGGCCTGAGGCCCCTCGAGATCCACGCGGTGCCCATGGTCCTCGCGCAGGACGGCCTCCCGCTCGCCTCCCGCCGGATCCGCGAGGGCATCATCGACCGCCACGGGACGCGGGTCAAGGCCCTCGACGTCCGCGTGGGGACGGGCAACCCCGTGAAGCGGCGGGCCGTCCGGAAGGTCCTCGAGCGGCTTCGCTGGAAGGCCCGTGTCCGCGTGGCCGACATCGGACGGGACGTCCCCGAGGAGCCGTTCGAGGGCGACGTCGCCCGGGGCGCCGTGGCCCGCGCGAAGGCCGCGCTCGGCGAGGGCGACCTCGGGGTCGGGATCGAGGCGGGCCTCGTGTGGGACGACGCGGCGGGGGACTACCTAGACGTGCAGTACTGCGCGGTCCTGGACCGCGCAGGGCGACTGACCCTCGGCCACGGCCCCGGGTTCGCCCACCCGCCCGCGGTCCTCCGGCGGGTCAAGGCGGGCGCGACGGTCGGGGGGGCGATGGCCGCCATCACGGGGGTCAAGGGCATCGGCTCCCGCCACGGGGCGATCGGATACCTGACGGCCCGCGCGATGGACCGGGACGCCCTCACGGAGGCCGCCGTCCTCATGGCGATGGTCCCCCGGATCCGCCGGGAGCTGTACCCCGCCGGGAACCCGGAAACGGGTCGCTGAACATACCGTCATCGCAAAACCTTTTTCGGGCGGGGGCCGATGGGCCGGCCGGAGGTTCCATCCGTGCCCGCGAAGATCGCGATCAACGGCTACGGGACGATCGGGAAGCGCGTAGCTGACGCCGTCGCGCGCCAGGACGACATGAAGGTCGTCGGCGTCTCGAAGACAAAGCCGAACTTCGAGGCGAGGCTCGCCCTCGCGAAGGGCCTCCCCCTGTACGCGTCCGACGCGGAGGCCCTGGAGAAGTTCCAGAAGGCGGGCGTGAAGGCCCTCGGGAGTCTCGAGGACATGCTCAAAGAGGCGGACCTCGTCGTCGACTGCACCCCGGAAGAGAGCGGGTACAAGGGCCTCTACGAGAAGGCCGGGGTCCGGGCGATCTGGCAGGGCGGGGAGGAGCACTCCCTGACGAACCTGTCGTTCAACGCGGCCGCAAACTACGCGGACTGCCTCGGGGCGTCGTACGTCCGGGTGCCGTCGTGCAACACGACGGGGCTCATCCGCACCCTGTACCCCCTCGACGCGCACTTCGGCGTGGAGAAGGTCCTCGCCGTCATGGTGCGTCGCGCGGCGGACCCCGGGGACTCCAAGAAGGGGCCCATCAACGCGATCGAGCCGGAGCTCGAGATGCCCTCCCACCACGGACCCGACGTCCAGAGCGTCCTCCCGAAGCTCAACATCCACACGGTCGCCGTGAAGGTCTCCTCGACCCTCATGCACCTCCACGCGGTCTCCGTGGACCTCCGTAGGTCCGCGGACCTCGCCCAGGTCCTCGACGTCTGGAAGCGGTTCCCCCGGGTGATGTTCGTATCAGGCGGGGAAGGGGTCAAGTCGACGGCCCAGGTCATGGAACTCGCGCGGGACCTCTCCCGGAACCGGTCCGACCTCTACGAGATCGCCGTCTGGCGGGACGGCGTGCACGTCGTGGACGGGAGGCACCTGTACTACTTCCAGGCCGTCCACCAGGAATCCGACGTCGTCCCGGAGAACGTGGACGCGATCCGGGCCATGATGGACCTCGAGAAGGACGGGCACCGGAGCATGGAGAAGACGGACCGCAGCCTCGGGATCGGGATCGCGCGGTAGGCGCGCGGCTCAGCGCCCCCGCTCGAGACGCTGGATCCGCTTCGTCGCCCGCTGGAGGACGCCCATGAGGGCGTGGAACTCCCACGCGCTCGGGACCGCCCGACCCATGAGGCGGCGGAACATGACCTTCGTGCGGGAGCGCTTGTGGGCCGGATAGTCCGTCGCCTCCATGAGGTCGCCCAGGGCCTCGAGGAGTCGATCCTTCTCCAGGCCCGAGGCTTTGCGCCGGGGTCGGCGGGACGGCCGCCCTGCAAAGAGCTCGTACAGGAGGATCGTCGCCGCGTGGGAGAGGTTCAGGATCGGGTAGTCCTCCGAGGCAGGGATCGTCACGAGGAGGTCGCAGGCGCGGATCTCCTCCTCGAGGAGGCCGAAATCCTCCCGCCCGAAGACGAGGGCGAGGGTCCCGTCCATCGCGGCGACCTTCGACGCGAGGTCCCGCGGGGTCACGGAGATCCGGGCGAACTTCCTCTCGTTCGAGGTGTCGATCCCGGACGTCCCGACGACGAGGTCCGCCCCTCGGAGGCCCTCCTCGAACGTCTCGACGGCCCGCGCGGCCTCGAGGACGTCGGCCCCGTGCATCGCGCGCTTCCGCGCCTCGTCCCCAATCGGGCACGGTCGGACGAGGACGAGATCCGCCACGTCGAAGTTCCGCATCGCGCGGGCGACGGCCCCCACGTTCCCCTCGTTCTTCGGCTCGACAAGGACGACGCGCACGGCCGACATGGGACCTTGCGGGACCCCCAGGGCCTCCTATGATATGAAATAATACAGGGCGAGGGCATGGGGGAGCCCGTGCGGGTGGCCCTCAAGATCGCGTACGACGGGCGGTCCTTCTACGGCCACCAGAGGCAGCCCGTCCATCGGACGGTCGAGGGGGAGTGCCTGAAGGCCCTCCGGGCTGCGGGGATCCTCCGGGACCCGAAGGAGGCATTCTTCCGGAGCGCGAGCCGGACGGACCGCGGGGTCAGCGCGGTCGGGAACGTAATCGCGTTCGACAGCGCCCTGCCGCCGCGAGCGACGATCGGGGCGTTCAACCACCGCGCGAGGGACGTGTGGGCGTGGGCCGTCGCCGGGGTGCCGGAGGGTTTCCACCCTCGGCATGCGGTCGAGCGCTGGTATCGCTACAATCTCTTCGAGGACCTCGACCTCCGCAAGGTCCGCGCGGCGGCCCGGGAGTTCGTCGGGGAGCACGACTTCCGAAGCTTCACGTCGGATCCTCCCCCGGGACGGTTCCGGCTCGATCGCGTCGACGTGGACCGGGGGGACGGGATGACGAGGCTCGACGTGCGCGCCCGATGCTTCCGTCGCGGCATGGTCCGCCGGATCGTCGCGGCCATCGTGGCGCACGGACGGGAGGAGGTCCCCCTCCCGGACATCCGCGACGCCCTCCGGGGGGCGCGGCGCGACTTCGGGCTCGCGCCTCCGGAGCCCCTCGTCCTCATGGACGTCCGATACGACGTGCCCTTCGAGGTGGTCCTCATGCCGAAGGTCCGCGACACGTGGGCGAAGATTGGGACGGACCTAGAACTCCGTCGCGCGTTTGTCCGCGCGCTCCGCGCGGCCGCGCCCGGATGACGATGAGTTGAGCCCTTCCGAGGGACCTTGACGGAATGACGGTCCGGGAAAACCTATTTATAAACACATCTGGTTACCGACGATGGATTTCAGGGCTCTTTCGGAGGAGTGCTAAATGCGCGTAGGTACGCTGCTCACTGCAGTAGTAGTTCTGATGACGGTGGCCGTCGCGTTCCTGCCCTTCCAGGCGAGGGCGCAGACCGCGCAGGACACCCTCATCGTGGGTCTCCAGAACGACACGCCCAATCTCCACCCGTGGGACACGGCAACGAACTCGGTGTGGAAGGCGTTCGTCTGGCGCAACTGGGTCTACGAGGGCCTCTTCGGCCTCAAGCCGGATGGCCAGTACTATCCCGTTCTCGCAGATCCGTCGCGGATCGGAACGACCTCGGGAGAAGCGGGCTGGGACACGGACGCCACGGGCCTGAACATCACGGTCTACGTGCGACCTGGCGTCACGTTCACGGATGGGGATCCGATGGACGCGGACGACGTCGTCTTCACGTTCCAGGTGATGTCGTTCAACAGCCAGCTGTCCGACTCCTTGCTCGCGTCGATCGTCTGGGATGGAACGGACTGGCCTCGATGGAACGCGACGACGGCCTGGGGCGCCGCGAACCCGACCCATGTCGGTGTCGAGAAGATCGATGCGACGACGGTGCGATTCCATCTCCAGCAGGCGTATGCCCTGTTCTTCGAGGGCGTCCTGACGACCCCGATCATGCCAATGCACATCTGGATGAACCACGTCGTTACGGTGAGCCTCGCCCCGTTCGGCATCACGGGGGGAACCGAGTTCGACTTCGACCGGAACTTCGGCTCCGGCTCGAGCCCGGACCCGGACGCGACGATCGGCACAGGGCCTTGGATGCTCGACTACTGGGTCCCCGCGAACTCCGCCCAGGTCTCCGTGTACGCGGGATACTGGGGGAGCGGGGAGGCCGTGAACTGGAACAGCCGCAACTGGCCGTTCATGCCCGCGAACCTGCGTACGATCCAGTTCAAGATCTACGGTAGCTTCGACGTGGTCGTCCTCGCCCTGAAGCGCGGGGAGGTTCACATCGCGCCGTGGGGCTTGTCGATCAGCCAGTGGAACGACCTGAAGCAGAACCCGGCGATGGGATTCCAGGTCGCCACGAACGACGGGTACTTCTACCTCGCCTTCAACATGCGCCGAGCGCCGATGAGCGATCTCGCCTTCCGGCGGGCGATCAGCTACGCGATCGACAAGGACTTCATCGTCAACCGGCTCCTCGGAGGCTTCGGGATCAAGGGGAACCTGCCCTTCGGCCCCCTCAACCCAGCCTACATCAACGACACGGCGACCGTCCCCACGTTCGACCTGAACGCCGCTCGTACCGAGCTCACGGCGGCCGGGTACATCGACCGTGACCTCGACGGATGGCGCGAGGACCCTGCAGGACGTCCCATCAAGCTCAACATCTTGACGCCCGCGAAGGACTACGACCCTGTCCGGGCTGACTCCGGCATCATGATCTCGAACAACCTGAAAGCGATCGGGCTGAACATCGACTCCGCGCCGACCGCGTTCGACGCGATCGTGGCCGCCGCGTTCACGGCCGTCGAGTTCGACATGTACATCCTCGGCTGGGTCAACCTCGGGCTCTTCCCCGAGTTCTACCTCAGGGACTTCTTCGGGTGCGCGTCCGACGCGAAGCTGGGAATCGGATCGAACACGCCGGGGTACTGCGACGCCCAGGTCGATGCGTGGCTCACGATCCTCGATGCGGACCCGGACAGCGCCGACCGCCAGGAAGCGGCACGGAGAATCGGTGGCGCCCTCGCGCGGGACATCCCGTACAACACGCTGTACATCCGGCGCCAGATCGAGGGATACCGGGCGGACGTCTGGGACGGATGGGTCGACGTGAACGGCGAGATCTTCAACTCGTACTCGCTCTCCATCCTCGCGCCTCCAGGCACCGTGGAACCTCCCGCGGGAGCCCTCGTCGTGGCCCTCGAACTGCCGGCGACCGTGCGTGCAAACACGGACCTCGTCGGCCAAGTGTTCGCAGAGCGTAGCGGTCAACCTGCGAGCGGCGCATCGGTGAACGTGAGCGCGAGCTACGGCGCCTTCCGGGTCGTGGCGACGGACTCGAGGGGCTACGCGTCGTTCAGCATCCCTGTGCCCTTCATCGCGGGCGCCTTCACGGTCGTAGCGAATGCGACCGCCCAGGGGGAGACGGGTGGTGACGTCGGAACCGTCACCGCAATCATCCCGAACCCGTTCGCGCAACTCTCCCTGAATTCGACGACGCCCGTCGTCAGCGCAGGCGGCACGACGACGCTTACTGCGAAGGTCACCGACCGGTGGGGCGCTGCGATTTCGGGTGCCGCGGTTAGCGTAATTCCCGAGCTGACTTTGGGGACGATCGCGCCCGCATCCGCGGCGACGAACGCCCAGGGCCAGGCGATCTTCACGTACAGCGCGCCGGCCTCCGCCGAGATCCCGAACAAGAACCTCATGGACACGATCAAGATGTCCGTGAGCGTCGAGAACACGATCCTGCCGGAGGTCAGCCAGGCGACCTACATCATGGGCGTGACGAACCCCATCGCGAACTGGACGGTCGTCCGCGTCGAGAGCGTGGCCGACCCCGTCATCGATGCGGACCTGCTCACGCTCCTGATCCCCGACAACACGGACGTGGTCGTCCAAGTGACGGACCAGGCGGGCGCCCCCATCGCGAACGAGAACGTGACCGCGATCGTGAGCGACCCCGGCAGCCTGACCGTCTCGCCTGCCTGGGCGCTGACGGACGGGACGGGTCATGCGACGTTCACCTTCGCGACCTCGAGCGTGGACACCGCTGCCGTGCAGGTGTCGTTCCAGGTCTCCCGGGCGTTCAAGTCCGAGGACTCCCTCGCGATCCTCGTCTCGAACTCGACGTCGACCGGCAAGGCCCTGTACGTCGACGTGGCCCCGTTGTACGGGCCCGCCCGCGGGACGTTCACGATCACGGCGCACGTGTTCAACGCATCGGGCGCGGTCGGCAACATGGTCGAGGTGAATATGTTCGCCCCCTACACGGAGGCGGGCCAGCCTCCCCGGTTCGTGGGAGGCACGTTCACCGGATCCGTCGGATCGGACTGGTCTGGAATGACGGACGCGACGGGCACGGTCACGGTGACCGCGAACTGGGCGACCTCCGGCACGGGTGCGATTCAGGGCGCCTTCGTGGGCGACAGCCTGATCACCATCGAGACGGGTGCGGAAGGCTGGGGACCCGCGGCCGCGTTCATCGGCTACGGAGCCCAAGCAGCGAGCTGGGTTGGCGACACGAGCGTCCTGGCGCGGGCCTCGCCCGCGGTCATGGAGGCCGCGAGGCTGAGCAAGCCCGCGTTCTCGTTCGCTGACAGCTCGGGAACACTCACGTGGACGTTCAAGAACCAGGCGGGGGCCGTGTCGGGCTTGTCGGTCGCTGTATACCGCGGCGCGGGCGACCTCCGGCCGGGACGTGGCGCCGAAAAGCTCGGGGACTTCACAACCTCGAGCACGGGCGCGCTCTCGATCACCTACGTGGAGCCACGGGCGGCAGCCTCCGTCGGGGCGAAGTTCACGGCTGTCATCACGGACAACCGCTACGCACTCGGAGGCCAGTTCGGGAGCGCCCCCTTCGAGAACGCATTCCCGTACATCGTCGATCCGCCGACCCTCGTGGTCAGCGGGGCCACGACGACCCGGCTCGTCGCCGCGGGCGCCACGGACTCGTTCACCTTGACCGTGAGGGACATCTTCGGGAACCCCGTCCAAGGCGCTCAGGTCTCGGGCGGGTCCGCGACGGGAGTGACGGACGCGAGTGGCCAGGTCAGCCTCGTCGTAAGGGCAGCCGCGGGAATCAACAACGTGACGTTCGTCGCCTGGGACGACGCGGGCCGGTCGGGCAGCGTCCGGCTGGGGACCTACGGCGCCGTCGGCGTCGCCGCGCTCTCCAACCTCGCCGTGAACGATACGACCCCCGTCCGGGGCTCGGCCGTGACGATCTCCGCGAGCGTCCAGAACACGGGCCTCGTCACGGCGACATTTGTGCTTGACCTGAGGATCGATGGCACGACGGTCGCCCAGAAGAGCGTCACGGTGGACGCGGGCCAGACCGCTTCTGTCTCGTTCACGTGGGCGTTCACGGACACAGCAACGCATCAGGTGACAATTGGGACCCTCGCGGCCGTGAGCGTGACCGCGGAGGCGCCCCCGACGGACGGCGGGACCGTGGTCCAAGGCCTCGACACGACCCTGGCGATCGGCATGGCCGTGGGCCTCTTGATCGTCGGCGTCATCGTCGGCATGCTCCTCGGCAAGAGGGGGGGCGGCGGGAAGCCCTCGTCGATGGCGTCGATGAGGGCGGAGAAGCTCGCGGAGGAACCGCCAGCCGAGGAAGAGTTGCCCCCGGAGCTCTAGACGCGACGGATAGGAGCCCCACCCGGGGCTCCACCTTTCCCTTTTCTGCCGTCCCTGCGAGCGGAGGCCACGAACCGCGTCTTCATGGAGGGAGATTGGATGACTCGACGGAACGTACTAATAGGATGCGCCAAATAGCATAGGAGTACGCTTCCGAGGCGGCAGGGGGACACGACGTGGCCTCGATGTCGAGGTTCATCGTCCGGCGGATAGTGCAGGCGCTCATCACTATCCTCATCGTGACCTCGGTCATCTTCATCCTGTTCGAGGCGATGCCGGGCGACCCGACCACGAAGTTCGCTACGGACTTCCGGTTCCGGCCCCTCCTCCCGCGGCTCCGAGCGGAGTTCGGGCTCGACGAGCCGCCCGTAATCCGCTACTTCATCTACCTCCGCAACATGTTCACCTTCCAGTTCGGGACCTCCTTCACGTACAGCCGGCCTGTCGCGGATCTCCTCGCGCAGGCGATCCCTCGGACCCTCATCCTGTTCGGGGGCTCCCTCATCGCGGAGTACGTCATGGGTGTCATCATCGGTTCCTACATCGCCTGGCGGCGAGGGGGAATCAGCGAGGGTGCGACGATTGTGTCCTCCCTGTTCTTCTACAATATGCCGTCCTTCTGGATCGGGATCATCTTCCTCTCCGTGTTCTACCTGACCTTGGGCTGGTTCCCGAGCGGCGGGTTCGAGACCATCCTTCCCGGAGGCGCCCGTTACGAGGGGCTCCAGTACGTTGTCGACGTCCTCTGGCATCTCGCGTTACCGTTCACGGTCCTCGTCCTGATCAACGCCGCGGGGGTCATCCTCCTCATGCGGACGTCCCTCCTCGAGGTCATGGGGGAGGACTACATCCTCACGGCAAAGGCGAAGGGGCTGCCCGAGCGGATTGTCCGCCGCAGACACGCGAATCGGAACGCGTACCTGCCAATCGTCACCTCGTTCACGATCGCCCTCGCGTACTCCATCCAAGGCGCGATCATCCTCGAGGGGATCTTCTCCTTCTTCGGTGTGGGATACTACTTCCTCCAGGCAATCCTGACGCAGGACCAGTTCCTCGCGGGCGCCACCTTGTACATCATCACCCTCCTCGTGGTGTTCGGGAACATCATCGCGGACATGACGTACGCATGGCTCGACCCGCTGGTCCGTCTCTGAGGTGATCGGACTGGCGGCCACGCATAGCGAACTCCAGGAGTTCTTCCTGCGTTTCCGGCGAAGCTTCGGTCGGGCATGGAGCCTGTACCGCCGGAGCCGCCTCGGCATCGTCGGCCTCATCATCATTCTCGGCTTCACGTTCATGGCGGTCTTCGCCCCGTGGCTCGCCCCCTACGATCCCCACTACCTCGCCCCCGACGAGGACTTCTTCGACCTGCGCATCTTCAACATGACCGTGGAACCATCCTCGGAGTCGTACGAACCCGTTGTGGGGCCTACCCTTCCGACGTACGTCGTCCACGATGGGGCGATGTACGTGATCCTCGCGGAGCGATCGGGGATTATCACGATACTCCGCGGCCGAGAACCTCGGGGGGACGAGAGCCCGTTCGACCGCGGGAACTGGAGCCGGCGTCTCGACATCCGCGTAGATTTCGGCGTGCCCCTGGAGCCGCCCCTCAGCAACGTCGTCTGGTTTGCGCCCGGGGTCAACGCCCTCGGCGGACTCGGGAACTTCGTCGAGAACGGGGCCATCGCGTTCGTCGCGAACACGACCTTCGTGGTCTACAACCCGTTCGCCAACCAGACGCTCCTCGCGAGAGACATCGGGTTCCTGCCGGAGTGGGTCGTCCAAGACCCCCTCTCCGCGGGCCAAATGTACGACATCCCGACCCAGACCCGGCGGTGCTTCGGAGCCGTCTGCCTCAACGTCGGACCGTACCGGTATGTCGCCTTCGGCGCGGAGAACCAGACGAAAGTCCTCCGGGTCAAGTACCTCAACTCGGACGACCTCCCCATCACGGACGTCCTGGAAATCCTCAACCTCAACGTCACCCTGGACGAACGCCCCCTCCTGTACCACAACCGGCTCTTCCCCGACAGCTCGGGCATCTTCCTGCCCATGAACGGAACCCAGGTCGATGTGTACGACCTCCTCGGGAACCACCGGACAACGCTGAACCTGACCGTCGGAGGCGAGACGGCGAGGCTCACGACGCGAGTCGTCGCCTCCCGGGCCTCGACGGGACTCCTCCTGTTCGCCCCCGTCGAGTTCCTCGGGAACGGGACGGGCGGGATTCTGTACGTGAGCCCGACGAACGTCACCAACGGGGACGTGACGATCCAGCGCACGTTCTTCCTCCCCTCCCCCGACATGCGGATTGACGTGCCCCCCGACAACAACGCGGAAGGCATCGCGGGCTCCATCATCGTGTACACCGTGGCGAACGTCTACGAGGGGGGCGTGCCCGTCCGGGCTCAGGGCTTCAAGCTCACACCGAATGCGACAATCAATCCCATCCTCGCCGCGGAGATTGACGAGCCCGTGACGGACCTGTACTACGTGTTCGAGGCGTCCCGGATGTACGCCCTCGGCGTGAGCGGGGCGATCTACGGGGCGACGACCGTCTCCGAAGGCGGAATCCGAGCAGGACTGACGATCTTCCTCGAGGGGAACTCGTCCCGAACATGGATCCAGTACATCGGCGGATTCCTCGGCACGACGTATGGGAAGCCGGCCCTGTCCGCCCAGAGTGTCTACGGCCTAGCGCTCGAGCCGACGACGGGTAACCTGACGATCTACCAGTTCGTGGGCAACACCCTCGCGCCCCTTCCGCCGGGCACCTATCCCTCCGGGAACACGTACCTCTTCGGGACCGACAACGTCGGGCAGGATGTCCTCTCCTGGCTCATCTGGGGATCCCGGATCGCCCTCCTCGTAGGGGTCCTCGCGGCCCTCTCCGCCGTCCTCATCGGCACGCTCGTCGGCCTCGTCGCAGGATACTACGGCAGGCTCACGGACACCCTCCTCATGCGTTCCGCGGACATCACCCTCGTGCTCCCCGCCCTCCCGATCATCCTCATCCTGACTGCGATCCTGGGGCAGAGCGTGCTCTGGATCGTCGTGATCATCGCGGTCCTCAGCTGGCCGGGAATCGCCCGTGTGATCCGGGCCCAGACCCTCTCCCTTCGGGAGCGGCCGTTCGTGGACGCGGCTCGAATCAGCGGGGCCTCGAACCTGCGTATCATGTTCGTCCACCTCGCGCCGAACGTCCTCCCCTTCACGTTCCTGTACATGACCCTCCTCGTCGCGGGCGCGATCATCCTCGAGGCCGCAATCAGCTTCCTCGGGCTCGGGGACGCGAAGGCGATCTCGTGGGGGCAGATGCTCAACACCCTCTCAAGCTCGGGCTCCACGACGACGGCGTGGTGGTGGCTCATCCCGCCCGGCCTCGCGATCACAATGCTCTCCATGGGCTTCTACTTCGTCGGCCGGGCGGTGGACGAGATCGTGAACCCACGCCTGCGGGAGAGGTGAGGTCCCGGTGCCCCTCCTCGATGTGAAGGACCTCTACGTTCACTACAAGGTCAAACAGGGGTGGGTCTACGCCTGCGACGGCGTCACGACCCATCTCGAGCGCGGGGAGACCCTCGGCCTCGTGGGGGAGAGCGCGTGCGGGAAGACGACCCTCGGGTACTCGATTTCCCAGCTCCTCCCGAACAACGCGTTCGTCCGGCACGGCCACGTCTTCTTCCAGGAGCCCGAGGACGTCCGGGTCTACCGGGAGAAGCTCGAGGCGTGGGCGGAACGCAAAATCCGTTCCCAGGCGATGAAGGCGGAGGCCTCCGGGGCCATGGACCGCGCGAGGGCCGTCCAGAAGCTCCTCGACGGCCAGCGGGACCGTCTCGAGAAGGATCTCGCCGCCCTCGAAGGCGCGACGGGTCCGGAGGCGGACCGGAAGCGCGCGGCCCTGTCCAGCCAGCTCGCGGGCCTGACCCACGCGTACGACCTCGTGGCCCGGTCCATGTCGATCGACGGGCGGCTCCGGGAGTACGGACCCGCGATCCGGTCCATCCGCTGGAAGGAGATCTCGATGGTTTTCCAGGGAGCCATGAACGCCTTCAACCCCGTGTACACGGTGGGCGCCCAGATCATCGAGGCAATCCAACAGCACGCGGACATGGACGACGAGGAGGCGGAGGCCCGGGTCAAGGAGCTGTTCCAGCTCGTCGGCGTGCCCGCGGACCGAATCTACAACTATCCCCACGAATACTCGGGGGGGATGCGGCAACGGGCGATGATCGCAATGGCCCTCGCCCTGAACCCGAGCCTCGTGATCGCGGACGAGCCCACGACGGCCCTCGACGTGATCACGCAGCATCGGATTCTCGACCAAATCCGGGAGATCCAGAAGCGCCTGAGCATGTCCATGATGATAATCACCCATGACATCTCCGTCGTGGCGAAGACCGCGCGCCGAATCAACGTCATGTACGCGGGCCGGATGGCGGAGCAGGGGACGACGAAGCAGGTCTTCCAGGAGACGGCCCATCCGTACACGGCGGGTCTCCTCGCGAGCTTCCCGGCGGTCACGGGCGCGAAACGGCGGCTCGCTTCAATTCCCGGGAACCCGCCGAGCCTCGTGTCCCCGCCCACGGGCTGCCGCTTCCACCCCCGGTGCCCCTATGCGAAGGATATCTGCCGCCGAATCGACCCGCCTCCCATCCGGGTCGGTGATGGCCACGTGAGCCACTGTCACTTCGCGGAGGAACTCGCGGGAGGGCTGCGATGGGTCGTCTGAACTCCGGGTCCAATCCGGGATCCGTCCCGACCTCGGACGACGGGGGCGTGATCCTCCGCGTAACGGACCTCGTGAAGCACTTCAAGCTCAAGAAGGGCTATTTCGTCTTCGGCAAGCCGTCCCCCGTCGTCCGCGCCGTCGACGGGGTCAGCTTCACCGTGAAGCGGGGAGAAATCCTCGGCCTAGTCGGGGAGAGCGGGTGCGGGAAGACGACGACGGGGCGGCTCGTAACGCGCCTCGAGACCTCGACCGCGGGGAGAATCGACTTCATGGGCCGGGACATCGCAGGGCTCGAGGAGTGGGAGCTCAAGGCGTTCCGGAAGAACATCCAGATGATCTTCCAGGATCCCTACGAGTCCCTGAACCCTCGCTTCACGGTCCTCAAGACCGTGTCGGAGCCCCTCGTCGTTCAAGGCCTCGTGCCCGACTTCGAGGAGCGGGTCGACCGGGTGACGAGGGCCCTCGAGGACGCGGGCCTTCGCCCCGCGGAGGATATCATCGAGCGGTTCCCCCACGAGCTCTCCGGAGGGCAGAGGCAGCGGGTCGCGATTGCCCGGGCCCTCGTCGTGGAGCCGAAGTGCATCATCGCGGACGAGCCTGTCTCGATGCTCGACGTCTCGATCCGGGCGGGCGTGATGAACCTCATGCTCGACCTGCGGGACAAGTACCGGATCCCGTACATCTTCATCACCCACGACATCGCCGTCGCGCGGTACATGTCGGACCGGATCGGCGTCATGTACCTCGGGAAACTCGTGGAGGAGGGCCCGACGGACGACGTCATCTTCAAGCCGACCCATCCGTACACGCGAGCCCTCATCGCGGCCGTCCCCGTCCCTGACCCGGACTACCAGTACAAGCCCGTCCCAATCACGGGGGATCTCCCCAGCCCAATCAACCCGCCCTCGGGCTGCCGGTTCCGCACCCGATGCATCTACGCGACGGACCTGTGCAAGGAGGAGTCCCCACCGTACATCGAAGTCGAGACGGGACACAGGGTGTTGTGCCACTACGCGGCGGACCTCTTCGCCGGGCGGCTCCAGCCGCCCCCGGCGGCCCTCATTCCGCCGGGCGGGCCGCCGGCCGGGGGAAGCTGACCTGCCGGACCCCTTCCGCCGAGTCCGGCTCGCATCCCGTCTCGCTGCGTTCGCGATCGCCACCGTCTTCGTCGCCTTCTCCGTGGCCTCGGCGGCGAACTACACGGAGATCGTCTTCGCGAAGCAGGCGACGGACGTTGTCTTCGAACTCATGGTAACCGTCGAGGACCCCCTGGCGGATCCCAGTATCTCCGACGAGGCGAGATTCACGACGTGGCTCTCCATCACGGTGTCGAACCCGAGCGACCGACGGCTCGCCCTCCACTACATCGGCTACTCGGGCTGGGTCCACGACTATGAGGCGGAGAACGGTTCCGCGCCCGACCGTCGGGCGCAGGACGACGTCCTGCTCCTGCCTGACGGCACCCCCCTCCTCTTCTACCGCGCGATTACGAACCTCGTGCCCTTCCCGGAGTACCGGGAGTTCGTGGAACCCCGGTCCCAGGCGACGTTCACGTACCACTTCGACCTCGGCCGGTATCCCGACGTGCTCCGGTTCGACGCCACGCGCTCCGTCTACCGGTACGCCCTGGGAGCCGGGATTCCGTTCCGGGAGGTCGAGTGGTTCCACCACGTCCTCGTCCAGGTCATGATCCTTGGGGTGCCGACGGACTACGAGGAGACGACGCCCCTCTTCTACCTCGCGACGCTCCCCATCATCGATCGGGAGGTGGGCTTTGAGCTCGGATGAGCCTCGTGGGGGCGCGGGGATCCTTCGGTTCCTGGACCGCCCCCCGCGACTCTCGAGATCGAGGGACCTCCTCGCAGCCGTCCTGGACTGGGTCGCCATTGGCGCGTTCCTCGGGATCGGCCTCGGTTACCTCGCGTTCTATTCCATGCTCCCGAGCGTCGCCTTCCCTTCTACGGAGAGGCCGGACATCCTCTTGATCCTCGGAGTCCTCGTGGGCCTCGGGATCCTCGGGGGCTTCCTCGCCCGAGACGTCGAGGACGTCGTCGCACACTCCTTCGTCGGCCTTCTCCTGGGCGTGGCGACGGACTTCCTCATCACAATCAGCCCAATCTGGCGGGAAGGCCTCCTCGCGACGTCGCCCGTGGACTTCGCCTTCATGGTCCTCCGCTTCTCCCTCCCCCTTCTGTTCGTCAGCTTCGTCGTCTGGGTCGTCACGGGAATCCTCGGGCTCTACGTCCAGGAGGTCCTCCGCCGGCGGACGCCCGCGGAGGACATCTTCCCCGGCCTGCGCGAAGACCTTTAACGGTCACGCCGTTGCCGTGTCCGTGCTCGTCGCGGTCACAGGGACCCCAGGGACAGGTAAGACGTCGGCCTGCGAGGTCCTCGCGGCCCGCGGCTATGCCGTCGTCGACCTCGACGAGGTCGCCCGGCGGGAGGGCTGCATCGCGGGCCGGGACGAGGCCCGCGGGAGCGACGAGGTCGACGTGGACGCCCTGCGGACCCGCCTCCGGGTGCCCGCGAAGCTCGCGTTCCTACGCGCCCACTACAGCCACCGGATGCCCGTGAACCTCGCGGTGGTCCTGCGGTGCCGGCCGTCCGTCCTCCGGGTCCGCCTCGAGGGCCGCGGCTGGGCGCGGGAGAAGGTCCGAGAGAACGTGGAGGCGGAGGCGATCGACGTGATCACCCAAGAGGCCGTCGAGGAGGGCATCCCCTTCGTCTTCGAGCTCGACACGACGGACCTCACCCCGGTCCAGGCGGCGGACGGGATCCTCGGG
>Ga0209431_10001758_pt1 | contig 17753 bp, 15 predicted proteins | sample RifCSP13_3_FD_184021 | JGI IMG/M metagenome (GOLD analysis project Ga0209431, IMG submission 184021) | Soil microbial communities from Rifle, Colorado - Rifle CSP2_sed 13_3 (SPAdes) (version 2) | ecosystem: Environmental > Terrestrial > Deep subsurface > Rock core/Sediment | place: Rifle...
AGGCCCTGAAACGCGCGAAGCGCACTGAAACGGCCGCAGGCCACTGAAACGCGCGAAGCGCACTGAAACGGCCGCAGGCCACTGAAACAGCGAAGCAATTATACATCATATGCCCAAACAAGATACACTCCTGGATGTAAGGGAAAACACGATACTCATGCAATTCCTGCTTCAGCAACTAAAAGCCAAAAACCGCGACAACATTAAATCTTTGCTGCGTAACAGGCAGGTTTGGGTCAACGGACAGATCGTGTCGCAGTTTAACCATGAACTGCTACCCGGACACCAGGTAATGATCAAATGGGAAAGAACGGCTGAAGGATTGCCGGGGAGGGAGATCCGGCTAGTTTATGAGGACGAGTATATCGTGGTTATTTATAAACAGGCCGGTCTGTTGTCCATTGCCACCGGCGCCGAAAAAGAGGTAACAGCATACAGCCTGTTGAGCGCATATGTTAAAAACCAAAATCCGGGTAACAGGATTTTTGTTGTGCATCGTCTCGACCGTGATACTTCGGGACTGATGCTGTTCGCCAAAAGTACTAACGTGCAAAGCCTGCTGCAAAGATCCTGGCAGACCAGCATCAGCGAACGCACCTATGTTGCCGTGGTGAACGGGAAGGTGGAGGAACCGGAGGGTACTATCCGGTCGTATTTGTACGAAAGCAAGTCGCTGATCATGCATTCGACTACCGATCCTGGCAAAGGAGAGCTCGCCATCACCCATTACCGGACGTTAAAAGCAGGCAAAGAGTATACCCTGCTTGAGGTATCTCTGGAAACCGGAAAGAAGAACCAGATCAGGGTGCACATGCAGGATATCGGTCATGGCATTGCCGGTGACAGGAAATATGGCACCGGGGATAATCCGTTGGGCCGGCTGGCCCTGCATGCCAGTGTGCTGGCATTCCTGCATCCGATAACCGGGAAACCCATGCGATTCGCCTCCAAAATTCCTGCTGCATTTTTGAAGTTGGTTTGAGACAACTTCACTCAGCAGTCCTTTAGCTTCTATTCAAAAAATATATACCTTTATTGTTCTCCGTACGGAACCAAATCATGAAAATTGGTATTGTTACCGACATCCATGAAAACGTGGAAATGCTTCATGCGGCATTAAAACTGGCTGCTGTACATCATTGCGATGAAATTGCCTGTCTGGGAGATATCGTTGGATATGACCAAAGATTTTACAGGTATTCTAACAACAGGAGCGCTAAAACCTGCCTTGGCCTGATTAAATCAAACTGCCGGTGGATAGTTGCCGGAAATCATGACCTCTTTGCCGCAGGAAAGTTTCCTGCATATTCCAACGGATTTGAATATCCGGAAAACTGGTTTACATTGGACGCCGCTGAAAGAAAAAGTTTATCCCGGGGGAAAGTCTGGTCATATGAATCAGAGGCCTCAAATGACCTTGAAGAAGAGGATATCCTGTTCCTGAAATCATTGCCCGAGTATATTGCCTTACCCCTGGACAATATTGCCTGTGTGTTCTCACACTATATTTTTCCTGATTTTACCGGATCAACCACGCGGTATGTTGAACGAAACAATCAGATAAACGGGATATGGGAATTTATGGAACATCAGCAGGTGAAGATTTCATTTTGTGGTCACTCCCATAACATGTTTACAGGTTTTGGTTACAAAAAGGCAGGATCATTTACCGGGGCAATCCATGTAATCCCGCAGAGCAGTTTTACCCTGGGAGATGAACCGGTTGTCATCGTTCTTCCTGCGCTTGCCGGTGAAAAGGGAAGGGCTGCATTTTCCATTATGGATATGAACACCATGAAGCTTGGAATTATTACTACAGGTATTGTTTAAGATCGCCTGATTATGGAACAAAAATCCTCAAAGCTCCGAAAACGTTTTTTTATACTAAAAATCGATCTTCCTGCATTGCTCGCCATCGCCTTATTTGCCGGATTGATCTTTTTTTACCTGATACCTGGTTTTGAAAAGGCAATGATGGATCGCAAACGTATTATGATCCATGAAATGACAGCCTCTGCCCATAGCCTGCTTACATATTATCACACACTGGAAACAAAGGGCACTCTTGGGGCTGAAGCAGCAAAAGAGCAGGCCAGATCGGCCATCGGAACGATAAGATACGGTGAGACCCTGAAAGATTATTTCTGGATAACAGACCTCCACCCGCGAATGATCGTTCATCCATACAGACCTGATCTTAACGGAACCGATCTTACCAATTTCCGTGACTCACAGGGTAAAACAATTTTTGTTGAATTCGTAAAAGCGGTATCCCCTGCCGGAGAAAGCTATGTTGATTATATGTGGCAATGGAATGATGATTCCACACGGATTGTTCCAAAATTATCTTATGTCAGGTTGTTCGAGCCCTGGGGGTGGATCATCGGTACAGGAATATATATTGATGATGTACGGTCAGAGATTCGCAGGATGGAATACCGCGCCCTGATGATCTCGGGCATAATCGGGTTTATAATTATTGTTTTGCTGACAGCAGTTTCAAGACAAAGCCACCGGATTGAAAATAAGAGGAACAAGGCTGAAGAAGAATTGCGTAAATCCAAGGAGTTGTACAGAACTCTTGCAGAAGCTGCCTCCGAAGGCGTATTGATCTGGTCCCGGCAGGGACTTCAGGCCAATAAAACATTGCTTTCATGGCTGGGATATGCCGGGGAGGAACTATCCGGCATAGCATTCCGGGACATTCTCACCTCTCCGGAAATAATTGAAATCAATGATCCTGACATACTTTATGATGAACTGGGGGCAAGCCGCTATGTTGGGTGTGTTCTTATCATGAAGAACGGGAATCTTATTAAATCGCATGCTGATTTATCCAGGATACTCATGGGAGAGCAGCGATCTGTTCTGGTAGTCATTCGTCCGGTCAGGAGCTATGCTGTTCAACCCGGTTTTTCTCCACACGCCGTGCTCTTTAATAACATTGACGCAGGGTTTTTCCGGATCACCTTTGGCAGAAAAAACAGGTTTCTGTATGCCACAGCACCTGCTATTGGGTTACTCGGTTATGATAATTTCCAGGATTTACTCCCCCATACAGTGGAATCTCTTTTTGTGAATCCTTTTCAGTTTAAAGCCTTTGCATCTGCTCTCGCATCCAGGGAAGTCATTTCCGGAACCGAGGTACTGTTGAGAAGAAAGGGCGGTGATGCGTTTTGGGCCAGGGTAAGCGTTGTTGTTGTTGAGTCCGGATCCGGGGAAATCTGGTGCGAAGGGACCATTGAACCGCTTGCTGCCGCTGCCTTTCAAAACAACTTCCAGAGCGTGGACCTGAATGCTTACAGCGCGGCCTTTATTATGCGGGTACCCGTGTCAGCCATTAAGGGACCACCTGTTACCTGTCCGGAGAATTTACCTGTCAGCAAGGCTGTAGCGGTAATGAAAGAGAATAACACGCAGGTTGTTATTGTTTCCAACAGGAACGGTGAACCACTGGGTGTTATTGATGCCGGATCGATAGGCCTCAGATTGTCGGAGGGAGGTTCACCCGAAACAGAAATTTTCCGGTGGATGAGCGCTCCTCCCGATTTAATCAACGAGGAAGCAGGCATTTTTGAGGCATTCGGGATGATCCGGAACAGCCTGAAGAAATGTCTTCTCGTAACCGATAAAGAAAACAAGATCTCCGGAATTGTAACCCATGCCGAATTAACACAGGCTTTTTTCAAAACGCCTGACCTGATCTATGCCGAAATAGGAAAGGCAAACTCTTCTTCCGTTCTCGGTCGTATTTTTCTCGATAGCCGCAAAATTGCCATCTCCATGATTCTCGGCCATGCCGATCCTTATGCTGTTTCGCTGTACCTTTCCTCCATTGCCGATGCCTTATGCAAAAGAGTTTTATCAATTTGCATCGAAGCTTCGGGAGAACCTCCATGCCGGTTTGCATTCATTCAGACCGGAAGTGCAGGCCGCATGGAACAGACATTCTACACCGACCAGGATAATGCCATTATTTTTGAAAACCTGTATGGAGAACCGTTAAAAAATGCCAGCGCGTATTTTCTTGCGCTCGGAAAAAAGGTAAATGAAATGCTGGCAATTACAGGATTCAACCTTTGTAAGGGAGGGAATATGGCCGGAAATCCAACGTGGTGTCAGCCGGTTGACAAATGGAAAAAGTACTTTTCCGACTGGATAACAATGCCTGGTCCCGATGAACTTCTTGGAATAAGTATCTTTTTCGATTTCAGACATTGTTACGGGGACCAGGGCATTTCAGAAGAGTTGCGGGAATATGTGAAAACTGATCTGAGAACCAGTGACATTTTTTTTCATCACATGGCTGCTGCCCTGAAACAGTTTAATCCATCGGCTACCCGTCCTGCAGGAGGCAATACCGATGTAAAGAAACTCCTGTTGCCGCTTACGGGAGTCATAAGGCTTTATTCCCTGAAATACGGGATCGGAGGGTATTCAACCGTTGAAAGGATAATTTCACTCGATTCAGGCAATTACCTGGATCAACAGCTTCTTTATAAAGCATTAAAGGCCTGGAAAGATCTTACTTTCCTGCGGCTGTCGCACCAGGCATCCTGCATTCACATGGAATCGGAACCTGATAATCTGGTTGATTTTTTTACAGTTAATCACGAAATGCGCTACTTTGCAGAACAGGCAATCGATGCCATAAATGATCTTTTGCTGAAATCAGGTATTGATTTTTATGCCGGAACGCTTTAAAATTTATAAATGGTGCTTATCAAAAACCTCAGGTTGCTGACATTATTTGTATTGATTACACGGCCGTCATCCCGCATTGTTCCGTAGGCAGCTGTGGTACTTTCCATTTCTGCAGCGAAACTTAAACGACCTTCGGTAAAGGTTATGCGTGGTGATATCCTGAACAGATGATCAATATTGCTGCCCCGGCCATAAACCGCACCTGAAACCGGATCGCTGGCACCAAGGTTTTTGCTGAATCCGGTAAATATTCCCAGCATTATTTTCTTACCATTGGTACTCAGATCGATCCAGAAATTTGCCGTATTGAGATTTGTATAGGTTTTAAACTGTTTTACGGTATCCGTGATCTCTGATACCGCATATCCTCCGATCATGGCAATGTCGCAGGTATTCTGGCCATAAATCCCCATCAGGGATATTGTTACAGGTTTGGTTTTAATCATTGTATTTGCATAAACCGAAAAACCACCGATGGTGGCATCAGTTTCCACATTCGCGGTTGTCTTAAGCTCCGGTCTGAGTGTTTTATAATCAAATCCGGCCCAACTGGTAAAAATTTCTCCGGCCGGAATACGGATCTGAATATTGGCTCCGGGTAATCCGCTGTTCCGTATATACTTATAACTGTAACCTTCGGGGCCGGATGAGGTGAAGTCGCGCTGACTGTAAGCCGTGAGTGAAAGAGTCATCCTGCCAAGTTTCCTGGTGAGCTTAACCTGCGGGTTGCGGCTGAACGGCATGAATGGAGCACCTGTATTAAAGCTGATCGTCCCGGGAAAACTTTCTGCCGGAAAGAGGGGATGCCAGAACTGTCCGATAAGCAGTGATGTTTTGGTCCATTCCATTTTAACAAAGGCATGCCGTAACCTGAATCCGTTCACGTCATTCTCACTGGTGCCAAAAAACTCTGCCTCAATAGCTCCGGAAGTTTTGGCGCCAAATGCATCCGGCCCGGTAAAGTCTCCCCGGATACGGGTCTGAATATTCAGGATATGAAATCCCGGATTGGCATTTACATCATTCATATTTATATCGTAAAGCACATTATCGGGGTAAAGATAAAAGTGTCCTTCCCTGCTGCAATTGAGAATACTCGTTTGTCTTGTATCATAAAAAATATCATTCTTGATAAAACCCGAGAGTTTAAACCCCCAGGCAGGATTGGTTTCCTGTGATGAAATCCTGGAAAGGCCAAGGGTAAATAACAGGGCAATAACAATGTTTCTTTTCATATCCTGAAGGTATTAATTCTTGTTTTTATCCGGTGGGAAAAGCGACTCAATCAGCGAGGGTTTAATTGGCTCTCCACCAAGTAAGACCCGCAAATTATTTGCCGCAGTCCGGTTATCTTTCCAAAGGGATAGTGCCATCCGGTAACAGGTCAGGGCTGAATCCGTTTTCATCATATGCCGGTAAATGGTTCCTTTGTTTGAGAAACTCACCGATAAGCGACGGGGCGTTTCGATAGTTGCCGTAACCTGGTTATCCACCCTCCTTGAAAAAAAATTTTCAAAATTTTGCTCCCGAAATGCCGGATGATCCTCTTTCATGAGCGGGCGCAGTTTATCTGCAATTTCTTCCCTGGAAAGACCGGCCCACTCCCTGATCCAATTCCTGTAAATAATTATACTGCTGTCACAATAAGCCAGGGACAGGGCAAGCAAATTACTCTTTTCCGTCTCAAAAATTGCACTGTCATATATTGCCATCAGCAGCAGGGCACTGCATTTATTATTATGGATAAGTCCTTCCTCGAACGAAGATTCATAATCGGGCAATGATTTGAAAACAGCGCCGGCAGAATCGAGGTAGGGAAACCATTCAAGGCTGGTCCGGGTGCCGGAAGCCTTTTCATATTGCAGCATGAATTCCCTCGCTTTTGTAATGCGCGGATCTTCCGATTTATTTAGATTACTGTAATAGAAAAATGCAAACAAAACTGCAAGTAAAGAAACGGAGAAGGTGATCGCCAAAATCACCTTCGTTCCTTTAGTTATTATGAAAAGGCTTTTAAATTGCATCAATTATGGACCTGTTCGGCAAGAAATTTTTTTATCTCCAGGGGTGTTGGTGTAGTTAACTTTGAAACAATGATATTCACTATGATGGCCAGGGGAGCTCCAATCCAGGCAAAATACCAAACATTCAGCCAGTACGAAATAAAAGACTGGCTGGGAAGGCTGCCACCGCTTAATCCGACAATAAAATAGGTAATTGATATTGTTGTCACAAGTATCCCGGCAAACAATCCTGCTTTTGCACCTGCACGGTTTGATCCGCTCCACCATATGCCCAGCAGAAAAAGCGGGAAAATAGTACAGGCAGCCATCGAAAAAGCAACGGATACCAATTGTGCTATCAGTCCTAATTTCATAAGTGCAACTAACGTAACCGCAAGGGCCATGATGATTGTGCCGATACGGGCAATTTTAAGCTGCTGCCTGGGTGTGGATGAAGGATTGATAACACGCACATACAGATCATGCGAAAATGCGGAAGCTCCGGCCACCAGCAAGCCTGAAACTGTTGAAAAAGCTGCTGATATTGCACCGGCTGCCAGTAATCCCACAATAAGGGAGTTAACATTGCCCAGCTGTGCGGTATAAACCACTATGGCATCTTTCGCCAATACTCCCACTTCGGGATTTGAGGAAAGCAATTTGCCGAATGTAGAATAGGCCGGCGCTGTCCAATATACAAGACAGATAAAGAACAACCCCCAGACAACTGACCACCTGGCATCTGTAACCTTGGGCACTACATAAAACCGCTGAATCACATGGGGTAATCCTGCTGTACCTACCATTAATGAAAAACATATGGCAATCCACTGGAAGAAGGTTGTCCCGGTGGACGGGTCCCACGGCATGGCAAATTCCGGACTTGGAACAATGGAAAAGTCATGACCATAAGCGTTTAGCAGGGCAACACCCTCCGAAATATTCGGAGCCGGGATGCCCTGGACAATATCCGAAACAGCAGCACCATACCCGATCTGCGGTAACAACCAGAAATAATCGAATTTGAATGTCATAATAAATGTAGGTATCAGAAATGATACTACGATAATAACATATTGTATCTGCATGTTTTTTGTAGCTCCGATCATACCGGAAATCAACGTGTACAATAATACGATCGACGATCCGATAATTACCGACCAGGCGTAATTTATACCCAGTATCCATTTGAACATAAGGCCTATGCCGCCAAACTGACCAACACAATATGCAAAAGAAATCAGAATGGTGAAAATTGCACTCACAATCCTCAGGTCACGCGAATAATACCTGTCGCCAATAAAATCGGGTGCCGTATATTTGCCATATTTACGTATCTGGGCAGCCATCAGGATCAGCAACAGCACATATCCTCCGGTCCATCCAACCACATAGGCCAGTCCGTTATAACCAAAACCGTACATCATGCCGGCCATACCCAGTACAGAGGCGGCACTCATCCAGTTTGAAGCAATGGCCATTCCCGAACCCACCGTGGATATTTTCCGGCCGGCAGCATAATAATCGGCAGGATCTTTTGCCCGGAAGAATATACCTACCAATACAAATGTCACCAATATTGCGATGAGGATGATAGCAGGTCCTGTTTTAAAGCTTCCCTCCAGCTGGGTCAGACTCTCAGCATGCAGGGAAAGAACTCCTGAAAAGGAAAGGATCAGGGATATATATAATTTCTTCATAATTTATGCTTTATTTGTATTATTCGACAATACCTTCTTTTCCTAACCGCCACTCTATTAATATATTATATACAATACACAGGGCTATGAACAGGATCAGCAAAAACACAGCCGTATAAAAATAATGAAAAGGAAACCCCAAAAACCTGGTGTCAGTAAGCTTTGACTGGTTATGGGTAAGATAAAATTTCATTATTCCGGGTAATGCGGATAATGTGGGGTCACCCAATGATTCAGGATGTTTTTCATGCAGGCTGCCGGTAAAAATTGAAGCTTCGAGACTGCCGGCCTTAAATCCGGAATACGACTCACTGATTGCTGCCAGTGATATATTCTTCTTAGCGATCATTGTTTTAATACCAAGATATTCCTGATCTGTTGCCCTTACAAGATCTGATTTTAATGAGTCCAAATCCCTGACATTGCTTATCATGAGTATTCTGACACTATCCGGAACAACTGTAAAAGCCACACAACTTATCGCATCTGAAAGAACCTTCTGGTCTCCGGGTATTATGGTACTCTTTCCCTTAACAAGAACCAGTGCATACAGAAACGTTTTGTAATCCGCGTTGCTTAACTCACCGGTAACCACCGCAGGCCAGGTTGACTCGAACAGGGTAAGCGCTTTTTCCGGCGTAGGCTTCTCAATGCCCCTGAGCAGGAACTGGAAGCCAAAGACAGCCACAGCCCAAATCAACAACATGGTAAGAATAACATTTCTGTTTTTCTTTCCATGCAGGTTGCGCGGTCTGAAAATGCTGAAATTGTATTGATCTGATGATTCCATAAGTTTATTTTGGTTAAAGTGTCACTTTTTACTGCCTTCTAAAATAAGTATTTTGTTACAGGATACATGCCATAAAATCCTGCAATATAACATTGATCTTAATCAACTAAATTAATCAATTATATTTGCTGCAAAAAGCAAAAGAAGCCTGAAATAAAATGAACCAATAATGCCTGATGATGAAAGTAACCAGAAAGGTTTCCTGCGAAATTTGCCAGCAGAAATGTGATATTTATGAAGCTGTTGCCCTTACAGGCAGGTCAATTGCCGGGGCAAGAACCATTCAGGCACAATTCAGGAAGCATGAAAGGATATGTAAACAGGGTGATACTGTAAATCATGCCATTTACCTGGTAGAAGGAACGGCAAAATTGTTTATTGAAGGTAACAACGGTCGCAATATTATCCTTTATCTCATGAAGCCTCCGGCCTATATCGGTCTGTTATCCTTTTTCGAAAGCGTTCATTACACCTATTCGGTTACCGCAATCGAAGATTCAAAGGTTTGCATGGTGGATCTCGACTTTCTCAAGGAATTATACCTCGAAAATCATAAGATCCTCCTTAAGCTCAATAAAGCGTTCGGAAAATCGGTAGCCCTGATTATGAACAAAATAATTGACCTGAATCAAAAAAACATCAGGGGACGTATTGCAGAAAGTTTACTGTATCTTGCGGGATTTTATGGCAGTAATAAATACAAGTTATCCATTACCCGCAAGGAATTGGGAGAAATGTCCTCAATTTCGGAAGAAAATACCGTCCGTCTGCTTACAGAACTCAGAAAGGAAGGAATCATAAAAATTGAAGGCAGGGAAGTTGTAATCCGGGACAAATCCCTGTTAAGAAAGATTTCTGATTTCGGTTAAAATTTACATGATGAGCAATTATCTGTTGGTTGAAAATGCATCCAAATCATTTGGCGATATTATCCTGTTTAACGATATTACTTTTGGTGTAAACGAAGGACGGAAGGTGGCCCTGATCGCAAAGAACGGCTCCGGCAAGACCACACTGCTGAATATCCTGGCAGGCTTGGATTCTTTTGATTCGGGAAGCTGCTACCTCAACAGGGATATTAAACTCGGGTACCTGGAACAGGACCCGCAATTTGACCCCGGTCTCACGCTGTTTCAGGCGGTATATGGAACTCCTGGTAAACTGATGGAAACCGTTCGCGATTATGAATTTGCTTTACACCATCCCAACAAAAAAAAACTGGAAGATGCCACTGCGAAGATGGATTTTCACCAGGCATGGGACCTCGATTCGAGGATCAGGCAAATGTTGGGTGTACTTAAGCTCAATGACGAAGAACAATTGGTTGGCACGCTCTCGGGCGGCCAGGTTAAACGGCTGGCGTTGGCTGTAACCCTGCTGAACGAACCGCATTTTCTTATTCTCGATGAACCTACCAACCACCTCGACCTCGACATGATCGAGTGGCTGGAGGAATACCTGATGAAATCGCAGGTTACACTGCTGATGGTCACACACGACCGTTATTTTCTCGATCGCATTTGCAATGAGATCATTGAAATTGATGAGAAATCAGTATATGTTTTTAAGGGAAATTATTCCCGTTACTTGCAGAAACGCGCAGAACGACTGCTGAATAAAGCACAGCTTGCCGAAAAAGCACAAAACCTCATGCGTACGGAACTCGAATGGATGCGTCGCATGCCCAAAGCAAGGACAACCAAAGCAAAATATCGTATCGATGCTTTTTATGATCTTAAAAAGCAATCGGAATACCGCCGAAACGACAACCAGGTTGAGATCAACCTGCAGACCTCGCGACTGGGCAAAAAGATCCTGGTGCTTGATAAGGTCTCCAAACGATTTGGCGATATGGTAATTCTAGACGGGTTTTCGTACACATTCACCCGGGGTGAAAAATTAGGCATTATCGGGAGGAATGGCGTGGGTAAGACAACCTTTCTGAATATTATCACGGATCAGCTGCAACCCGATTCCGGCAAACTGGATCATGGTGAAACCGTTGTGCATGGTTACTACCGGCAACAGGGACTTGAATTCAAGCCCGGCCAGCGGGTTATTGATATCATGAAGGAGATCGCCGGGGTGATTACATTGGGTGATGGACGTCAATTGCCCGTTTCACAGTTCCTCAACCTTTTCCTGTTCACTCCTGAAATGCAGTACGTGCAGGTGGAAAAATTAAGCGGCGGCGAAAAGCGACGGTTATACCTGATGACCGTGCTTATGCGCAACCCGAATTTTCTCGTTCTCGATGAACCTACCAACGATTTCGATATTGTAACCCTGAATGTTTTCGAAGAGTACCTGTCGAAATTCGGCGGTTGTCTCATTATTGTATCGCACGACCGTTTTTTCATGGACAAGCTCGTCGATCATCTCTTTATCTTCGAAGGGGATGGTGCTGTTTACGACTTCCCCGGTAATTACAGCGATTACCGTGCATCACAAAAACAACAGGAAAGTGAAGCCCGTCAGACCAGCAACCGGAACAGGAGCAAAACAAGTGCTGCCAGCACCTCAAAAGAACCTGACATCCAGGGGAAGCGAAAATTCACCTACAAGGAGAAAAAGGAATTTGAGCAGCTTACTGCCGAAATTGAATCACTGGAACAGGAGAAAACCATGCTTGAAGTCGCGCTTGGCAACCCTTCCCTGGCACCCAAAGAACTGATCGCTAAATCTGACCGGATCGCCGAGATACTTACAATAATCAACCAGAAAACAGACAGATGGCTGGAGCTGACTGAGTAAAACACTTAAAACATCGGATGCGGATTCGCCGATTTTGCCGGAACTTCCTGAATTACATCCCAGTGTTCAACTACCTTATTCCCTTCAATTTTAAATATGTCGATTACGGAAAGGGTTTTGTTACCTTGTTTGGATTTCAAATGGATATAAACAAAATCACAGTCAGCGCCAATATGTTGGATATCAATTTTTTCTTTTGGTGCATCCTTAAACCAGATTTCCAGGGCTTTTTTTAATGCCTCCCGGCCATCGGCAACACCAGGATTATGTTGAATATAGTTTTCCACGAGATAGTTGTCAAGGACATCTATATTCTTGTCGCCGAACACTTCCTGGTAAAGATCGGAAACCAGTTTCTTGTTTGATTCAAGTTGCAGACTGGCTGCTTTCAACATGGCGAGCTCAATTGACACAGAATCAACCTGACTTTGCAGGCTTTTTATTTCAGCCTGATGGTTGCTGCAGGCGCTGATACCCACTATCAACCCCAGGAAAACAAATACTGTTATGATCGGTTTACTTTTCTTCATTGCTTTACGGTTTTGGGTTATTATTATTCTGTTTTTCTCAGATCAAAGAATCGACAAGATTTTTCGGAACATTTACCCGGTAATCCGACAGCCGTATGGTATCCAGAAAGCCATTGGAAAAGACATCTGCCATCTGTTTGGAAAGCAAAGCACTCCGGTAATTTTTCCAGATATCATCGTTGTCGCCATACATATAATCGATTAAACCCGGTAATGACGAGGCAGCATTTTTTCCCCAATGGATAGTGAATTTGATACCTTCGGCAATAAAAATTTCCAATAGCTTCTTCTGAAAGTCTTCAAAGCTGATCATGGTACTGCTGCCCTTCCATAGAATGCCATCCATTTCGAGAATGCAGGTCATGGGGAATTTGGTGAAAGCCAGGATTGCTTTAGAAGCCCTGATAAATCTGAGGGCTATGGCACCGGGGACGGGACCCTCCTCATTCACCACACGGATAAACAGATTCAATGCTTTGCGGGTATCCTTGATATCGATTCCGAATGTGAACGCAAAAGCCGCACCCTTGTGCGTGGTATCCCAGAAAATCTCCCCGAGTGTTCTTTCAATGTCTTTGTCCAGGTCAGGGAAGATCTGCCCCTTCAGGGCTCCTATAAATTTAGGGATCAACCGGCTGTGTTTTTCAGCAAACCTGGCCATCCAGGTTGGAAGGTCCTTGTAGATAGCTTTTTTAATATCGGGAATGGGATTGGGGTAATTGGTACGGTATTCCTTTTTATAAATGATTTCAGTAATATACTCTTCTTTCTTGTTGTACGGATTGATGTATACCTTAAAATGATAAGGCCTGATACCTTTTCCGGTAGCATCCAGTTCCGAAGGAATCTTAAACTCCGAATCCCTGAAATTCATTGTTTCTGCAAGTTTCAGTGCAACAGCAGGTTTTATTCTGCGCGTGTAACGTTTCAGCAAGAAAAGATCATCGGCTTCAATCAGCACACCGTGTATAAAACCGAATGAGCCCAGTCCAACCAGGGCTGCATTAAACAATCCGTCATTGCGGATTACACGCGCATTGATCAATCGGGCAAAATCATCGTTCAGGGCAGGCTGTGTATGTCTTTCGATATACACATTGTCATTTGGACCAGGTCCGATGATCAGGTTAAGCCCGGCCACACTGTCCTGTACCGCTCCCGTATCAAAAGCCGAACCATGAATACCCGTGGATATGGATCCCCCAATGGTTTGTCCGTTACTGGCACCGCTTGTTTTAAGGGATTTTCCATGTGAAAATAAAAATTCGGAGATTTCCTTGATGGTTGTCCCACACTGGAAGAAGAACAGGTCCTGACTTTTAAAAACAGAGGCATTATGAAGTTCATACGGATCAATTGTCCTTTTCAGGTTCATCCTCCCGGTATACAGCATACGGTCAGGCTGATGTGCAATGCCGACAGCGACCATCCCGAACCATAAGCCCTGAACCGGTCATTGTTGGCAATGCATTCCTGTATCAGCTGCTGAACTTCATGAGCAGCATCATTGTACCTGTCTGTCAGCGAAGGCATGATCTCAGGCCTTTCAAGCCGGGTATCGTACAATATTTTTGTGGCAAACGGACCGTTGCTATGGAACGTATCCCATTGCCCGATGAAATAAGTTTTTGTATCTGCCATGACATGTAATTTTATTCGTTTGATTCCTTCAGACAAACATACTTTACCTTGATTTTCCTCATTTTGCCAAGTGTTATTCCGCTGAGCAAAACAGATCCGAGGGTAACCCTGTATTCAATTGTATGGAAGCCTCCCTCAGGGCAGGTTTCCAATACCAGGACCTCATTCTCAAGCAACTTTAGATTTACGGTGGTATCAATTTCAATAACGGCCTTGCCACGGTAAAAACCCTCTTCGAAATTCACCGGATCGGGTTCGGGTACTCCGTGAACATTAGATATACGAACGGAGTAACAGCCCTGGAAAATCAACAGCAATACGGCCAACAACAGTAAAAGTATCAATGGCAAATGATACACGTTAATTGTTTTAAGGATTGTTTTCATGGTTTTGGTTTTATTAGGACCATTGTCATTTTTGAGGAGAGGCGATACCGAACATGCCATTTGGATGATTGTATGCTCCTATCTCCCTGTGAACTATAAATCTAACACAAGAAACAAGTTCCCGGTCTTATTGTTTAAATCCCGCAACGTGGAATATGTTTAACCATGCAGTATAGTTTCATGGTTAAAATTAACCCCAATTAAAATGGGAAAAGTGTTATATTTCAACTGTTATTGGTAAAAAATCTTTACATTTAGGACTGATTGATAGCCCTATTATCAAACACACAGTTAATCCTAAAATGAGCATCATTAGGGTTTTTAAATTTGCTGTTATTCTACTTACTGTCTATTCATGCGAGTTTGAGCCATTCAGGATACCCGAAAACAACATTGCCACCCCCCCGGAGACAGGTCCTCCCATTATTATTGAATTAACCCCTGAAACCGACACCCTCAAATTGGCAGGACCTGCAATTATCCGGTATTATGTCAAGGCTGACCCGCTTAAGATCTATCGGGTATTGTTCTTAGTTGATGATATCACCGTGTTGCAACAGGAGTACAATCCGACATTACCCCTGGAAATAACCCTGGAAACGAGAGATTACGCTGAGGGATTGCATGTGCTTTCCATAGTGTTTTTTGCCTCCACCAATTCGGGTAGCATTGCTGATAAAATTGGGGCAGAAGGATATGCCTATACGTTGAACTGGCCTATGGTCATCGACAGAACTCCGGTCCACAACCTGGCATTTATTTCCTTTGATCCTGTTCAAAATGGTGTCCGTGTGGTATGGGAGAAATTCAACCATGCTGCATTTGTTAATTATACTTTATCAAAATTCTCAGATACTTATATCAGAAATGTTGTTTTGACGGTTATCACCGATATGAACCAGAATTCATTTCTTGATACTACTTATCTGGAAGGGGAGAAGGCTATGTATAGCATTGGCCTCAATCAACCCTACGGAACCTACATGCAATATTCGGAATATCCAAAACCCCCGGCAATTGAGCAAACCGGACCCTCCAGTGTTAATGTTACCTGGGAGCGTACGAGAAATCCCGGAATGCTGGATTATTACTCCCTGTATCTTGAGAATGAATACCCTGTTAATCATGAAAAGTATGAAATCCATTCTCCAGACACAAATTCAAAAAGGATAGATGACATCAGTTTTGGCAAGATCAATAGGTTTATCCTTAAATATGTGCCAAGGGAAAACGATGAGTATTTCAATATCGACTGGATTAACTACAGTGCGTCAGAATTCATGCTGGGAGATTCAATGCCATCGCATGATGTGTCAAGAAGTGTTCCAGGAACGGATTTACTGATGCTGGTAAAAGGCAGCAGCATTTTTCGATACGATGTCGAGACAGGTCTGTCAACTCCCGTTCTTCAAACACCCTTTGACATTCCCTGGTCAGTTAATGTTGCTCCATCCGGTAATTTTTTTGGGTATTCTTCACACGGAGAGTTTATTGTGCATAATACAACAACACTGGACACGCTATTCCGATTGACCTCACCCGAATTTCCCGATAACTTGCTCTTTATCTATACCTTATCGGAGAACAACAGGCTTCTCGCCAGCTATTATGACGGCAGACTGATCGCCTTTGATCTTGAAACCGGTGCGAAAATTGCGGAAAAACAGTTTTTATCGGGTACCCTATATGCAAAACTTTCACCTGACGGTAATTTCGTAATGGTAAGGGATTACGAACTGCCCACTACACAACTGTTTTACCAGATCGTTGATTCTGTATTTGTCGAGATTGCCAGCCTGGAAGAACCCGAAAATGCACTCGGCAGGTATTTTACTTTTTCTCCTGACAATAAGCTATATCTTTTCTACCGGGGTCGCGTAGAGATCAGAAATGCATTGGATTTTTCAATGATCAATCAATATTCCTTGCCTGAAGGATATGTCATAGCATGGGATTTCGAGCAAAAGACCTTGTTGGTTCAGCAATATGAGACCGATGATGCGTTCCTGATAGATATTGATCAAGGTGATATATTATTGTCTATGAAGATCACCAATGCCAGTTTTATCAATATGAAAAACGGAGTTATTACCAGTGGCCTTGGCCGAAGGTTGAATATCAACACTTTATCGCAAAAAACAATTTCTTCTGCTTTGAAAAGGGCCTCGCAAGTAAATATTCCAGGATCCTTTGAAAACGTATTGAAATGAAAAACTATTTAATTCTGCTGCTGATCCTGATTATCGCCTCTGTTAATGCTCAGGAGTCGGACCTGACTGATTTCCGTATTGGGTTTACCCATGGAACCGGCTTGTATTTTCAGCATGACTTGAAAGTTTTGAATAATGAAGTAGAGAACACTTTGCCGTTTGATGTGAAAACAGTGAATAACTTCCCTCCCTGGCCTTTTACCGGAGGTTATGCCATGATTCAGATCCGCAAGGGTTTTGCCCTGGGGCCGGCATACCAGTTTCATACCACTGGATCAAGGTTGGGGCAAAAGGACTATTCGGGCCGGTATTACTTTGATCAGATACTGTCATCCCATGCATTGGGTTTGCAGGGGGAGTTTTTGCTGTCCGAGGGATCAGGTCCCGTATTTCGATTTTTAATTAAAGGAGGAGTCAATTTTTCAACCTGGAAGCTAAAAGAAAACCTGGTCATTGGATATAATGAAGAAGAGGATATCACGATTTTCAAGGCAGTTTGTCCTTTCCTTGAGCCCTCATTCAGTTTCACCTGGAGGCTTTCAAATAGACTTAGCGCAATTATTTGTCCGGCCTTTCATATCGGTTTAGGAGGGAAATATCATTTGAAGGGCAATAGTAGTGCTACTACTGATAAAAAGCCAGGTTGGAATGGGCCGAGGATTTCATTCAACCTGGAATACCGAAACCAGTTGTAACTATTACCAGGGGATTTATTATTACCCATAATCCCAAGAACCATAATAATCACCCAATTATTTTACACTGAAAAGCGAGGTGAAACCGGCAGTTATATTCTGGGCCTTTCAATCCGTTCGGTTGTTGTTATACTGCTCATATCAGCCCTTGTGGGATTGCTGGTCATATGGCTGCTTACAGGAAAACTGAATGTGATCATCAAAGCTATCCGGCAGTTTCAGCAAGGAAATCTGAATGCCAGAATTGCCGTAAGAAACAACAATGAACTGGATATGATTGGATTGGTATTTAACGAAATGGCTGACACCATAGCAAGGAATATAACCGAATTGAAAGAAA
>Ga0209431_10001764_pt1 | contig 17721 bp, 14 predicted proteins | sample RifCSP13_3_FD_184021 | JGI IMG/M metagenome (GOLD analysis project Ga0209431, IMG submission 184021) | Soil microbial communities from Rifle, Colorado - Rifle CSP2_sed 13_3 (SPAdes) (version 2) | ecosystem: Environmental > Terrestrial > Deep subsurface > Rock core/Sediment | place: Rifle...
AAAAGAAGCTCTCTCAATGGCTCTGGGGTCGTTGTTAAAAATGGAGACGGTTGTAAATAATTTGCTCACATTTAGTCATGGCACTGAATTTAATCCGCAAAATCAACAGATAGTAAAACTGCTTGAGGAAGCTATAATTTTTATTAAACCTCAGTTTGATGAAAGAGGAATCAAGCTAAAAACCTATTTAGAGAATATACCTCAGATTGAAATAGACGGAAATATGATTCGAGAGGCGATAATCAATTTGCTTTTAAATTCTGTTCAAGCCACTAAAGATAACGGAGAGATAAACATCACTTGCAGAGCCGCTGTTACTGAAAAGAACATGAGTGATCTTGCATATTTTGAAAACACAAATCAAACAGGTCTTAATAAATATTTGCGAATCAATATTCCGGCACGAAGCAAGGTTGTACAAATTGAGATAAGTGATACAGGTGAGGGAATTCATCCGAAGAACCTTAAAAAAATATTTGATCCTTTTTTCACAACAAAGAAAAACGGCAGCGGACTCGGACTAGCAATGGTTAAAAGAGCTATAAACAGGCACAACGGAATAATTGAAGTTCAAAGCGAATTGAATAAAGGTACCACATTCACTATTTTTATTCCGATAAAAAGTAATACAACATGAATGAAAAGATTTTAATAGTTGACGATGATGCCTCGATAAGATATGCATTCAGAAAAACTTTTGAAACACAACACTACGAAATTATTGAAGCGGCAAATGGCAAGGAAGTGCTTGAAATTGTTAGCACATCAACACCCAAGTTAATTTTCATGGATATCACTATGCCCGATATCGATGGGCTTGAAGCACTTGAAAAAATTAAACAATCTCATCCTCATTTGCCGGTTATTATTATTACCGGAAACGGTAATATGCAGACAGCGATTAAAGCAATGCGGATCGGAGCATACGATTATTTGATAAAACCATTAGATATCGATAAAATACGTTTCATCGCACAGCGCGGCATTGAGATGACAAATATGAAGATGCAACTCGACGAACTTCAGCGTAAGCTGCTTCAAAAATCTGCAAGCGTAGAGACGAATATTATTGGCCATCATCCGCGTATGCAGGAAGTTTATAAAAAAATTGGAGTTGTTTCAACAACACCAGATACAATAAATATTCTGATACTCGGTGAAACAGGAACCGGCAAAGAACTTGTCGCAAAAGCCATTCATGAAACAAGCTCCGCGTCCGGACAACCTTTTCAAGCTATTAATTGTACTGTACTACCGGAGACGCTTCTAGAGAGTGAGCTTTTCGGACATGAAAAAGGTGCATTCACCGGAGCGGAAAAACTGAAACATGGGAAATTTGAACTTGCCGCCGGCGGTACTTTGTTTTTAGACGAGATTGGAGATATGCCCGAAAATCTTCAAAAAAAGCTTCTAAGAGTTATTCAAGAAAGAGCATTCGAAAGATTAGGCGGCAATGAACAGATTAAATTAAATGCCAGAATCATCGCTGCAACTCACCGAAATTTGGATGAGATGATGAAGAAAAATTTATTCAGGAAAGATCTCTACTATAGATTGAATGTTATAGAAATAATTCTACCCCCTCTTAGAGAAAAAGAATCGGATATACCATTACTTGCAAAATTTTTCTTCGATAAATTTTGTGAAAAAATGAATAAAAAGTTGTCCGGAATTTCGTCCAACGTTTTAGAAACTCTGTCCAAATACAACTTTCCCGGCAACGTTAGAGAACTTGAGCATTTAATTGAAAGAGCCGTTGCACTTGAACGGGGAGAAGTTTTATCAATGCAATCTCTTCCTCAAGGTTTGCTGATAGATGAATCAAATAAATCAGTTAACATTCCTATTCTTTCAAAAGAATTTTCTTCTGCAAAAAAAATAATTATTGAAGCTTTTGAAAAAAAATTTTTATTAGAAAGACTGAACGAAACCAGCGGTAATGTTTCCGAAGCCGCAAGAATAGCCGGCATTGAAAGACAAAGTTTTCAAAGGCTGATGAAAAAATATAATCTCTCATCCGAGGATTTTAAAAATAACTGATGTAACATAATTGTTGCACTCCTGCCACTCAAAATTGTCACTTTGCCTACTTTCCTTCCCAGTACAAATCGGAATTAAATCCTCTAACTCCTTTAATCGCAACTGATAAGTATAAACTACACCTGAATTGAGAAACTTGGTATAAACTTTGCACCTATCAAGGTATGCCTCATTCAGTCATGACTTGAGTATTATGTTTAACATTCTTCCGAATCATCCAAATTAATCAAGAACTAACGTTGTGTGAATTTTATTAATGAAGTTCAAATTGTTTTACAACTACAAGCATTTCTCATGTGAGAATAAATAAGTTTTAAAAGTAAGGATAGGAAAACACAATATGGCAATTCTTAAATTCAAAAAATTTATTACTTTTTCTATAAGTATCACTCTGCTGATTATTTTGGTAGGGATGACATCTTCCAGAAATGGTGCAACGCAAATTTTGGACGAAGATGCAGCAATTCGTGGTAAACTTGTCTTCGACAAGTATGGATGTTTTGTGTGCCACGGTAACGAAGGTTCTGGGGGCGTGAGGAACAAAAATTCAGCGACTGGAGAAGTTGTAACTGCCCTAACTTACACATCCCGTGCTTTTAATGATGTCGCCCTGAAGCAGAGAATCATTCAAGGTCCAACTCCCGTGAAGAAAGCCGACCCGAAAGGTCCCACACCACCACTTTCTATGCCTAACTGGCGAGGTTTGATTTCGGATGAAGAATTGACCGACCTCGTAGCGTACTTGCGAAGTCTCACGCCGGAAGAGGATGAGGAACCGAAACCTGTGGGCAAGGAACGACCACCTGTGCCGGACTTCATGTTGGGAAGCAAGAACTGTGAAGTCTGCCATAGCGTTGTTACTGAGAAGTTCAAGACTAACCCCCATTACGGCACTGACGCCACACGAAGGGAAGCATCGGAAGAGATCGTGTGTACCACCTGTCATGGCGATGGAGGACGTCACGCGGCGGGATATGGAGATCGCGAGTCGATTCTAAGTTTCACAAAATCCTCAGAGTCGGTTCAGGAGAAAAATGCGGCATGTCTCCAGTGCCACGAAAAGGGAATTCGACTCTATTGGAAGGGAAGTACGCACGAGTCAAAGGATCTTGCTTGTGTGGATTGCCACAAGATTATGGAGCCAGCGTCTCCACAGAAACTCTTTGCAAAAGCTACGGAGCTTGAAATCTGCTTCCAATGTCACCAACAACGACGAGCGCAAATGCAGCGTTCCTCCCACATGCCGTTCCGGGAAGGAAAAATAAAGTGCAGCAATTGTCACAATCCGCACGGTACGGCGAATGAAAAACTCTTGACGGAAGCTACGGTTAACGAGAATTGTTATAAGTGCCATGCCGATAAGCGTGGACCTTTTCTTTGGGAGCATCCTCCCGTGGCAGAGAACTGTCTGAATTGCCATGAGCCGCACGGTTCCAATCACGAGAAGTTGCTGACGATGGATCGGCCCAGGCTCTGTCAACGTTGCCATATCGAGGCACGGCATCCGACAACACCGCAGCTCGCCACCGCTCGCTTTGCTTTCAACCGATCGTGCCAGAATTGTCACTCACAGATCCATGGCTCAAACAGTCCATCTGGGGTGAGGTTCCATAGATAACAGAGAGATTCAACCGCCATTCTCATTAGATTAGGAGATCACAAATATGAATATGAAACGTCTCATCTCGACCCTTATAGCATTGAGTTTGGTGCTTTGCTGTGCACCGATGCTTCATGGGCAATATGTCACAAACGCAAATGTGGAATTTGGTGGACGCCAGTTCAACGGGACGCTCGGTTCTTCGAAGTTCACGGAATATAGAGACTTGCCTCCCGGACTGTTTGTGAGCACATTTTCACTTGATTTTATGAACACCGAGAACACCAGTATTCTCTCCCTTTGGGGCTCAAACGTTGGACAGCGGGATCAGAACTTCGTTGCTCAATGGGGGATGCGTGGAAGATTCAAGTTAGAACTCGATTGGGATCAAGTTCCTCATAACTACACGAACACTGCAAGAACGGTATTTAGCGGTGCCGGTGGCGGCGAGCTTGTGATGCCCGACCTCCTCCAGAACAGATTGAGGACGATACTGACGACAGACATCAATCCTGGTGTCCCTGGAGTGCAGTTCGATACGTTGGCGATCAGCAATCTTGTACTTGGTAGTGCACGTGGTGTTGACATCGTATCACAGCGAGAGAAAGGAAAAGCTATGTTCAGCTATTCTCCCAGCGAAGAACTTGACATCAAATTTCAATACACGAATGAGCGGCGATCTGGAACCAAACCGCTCGGAGGAAACTTCGCATTCAATCCTGTCGAGCTTATCGAGCCGACAAACTACCGCACCCAGGAAGCTAAAGCAAATGTCGAGTACGCTGCGAAAGATTGGAACGTTCAACTCGGTTACTCTGCTTCTATCTTTGACAACAATGTAGATGTTCTTGTATGGGATAATCCGTTTCGGGAGATTGATGCGGTGGGCACTGGATCACGCGGCAGAATTGATCTTTATCCAAACAACACGGCGCAAAACGTAATCTTTTCCGGAGCGGCGAACCTTCCCTTCTCCACACGATTGATGACGACTGTATCGTATGGCTGGCGCCGGCAGAATGACAGCTTCATCCCTTATACCATCAACGCAGCGCTCGACACAGTGGCAAATTTCCCGACGCTCCCTGCAGCAAGTCTTAATGGTTATGTGGGCACAACACTTATGAATTTTTCAATAACCAATCGCTTCTTCTCTTCAGCTTGGGTCACCGCTCGCTATCGGTTTTTTGACTACAATAATGGGACACCCAGTCTTATTTTTCCAGCTTATGTTCAGACAGACAACAGCATCACTCGCGTTCAGCGGCGAAATGCTGTGATTGGGTATAAGAAAATGAACGCCTCTGTTGATGCAACATTGCGTCTGGTGAGTGATGTTTCTTTAAAGGCAGGATATGAACGAGAAGATTGGGATCGAATACATCGAGATGCAGAGAAAACCGAAGAAAATATCTACAAGGCTTCACTCGACTATACGCCTCGTTCGTGGCTTCTTCTGAGGACGTCCTATTCTTTAGGTGCGAAGAAAACACCCCATTATGACTGGGAAGAAGTAGCACACGAAATGTATCCTGCAGGTGAACCCGCTGGGACACTGGGACAGCTCCCGCAGTTGCGGAAGTTTGACCTTGCGACCCGAGACAGGAACAAAGCAACTGTTCTGGCACAAATTACACCTTTTGATGTACTATCATTCACCGGTTCTTTCGGCTTAGCGAATGACAACTTCAAGGAATCTCAGTACGGGATGCTCTCGAACAAATCGAACAACTTCTCGTTCGACGTTTCCTACAACCCGACGTATGACCTCGCTTTGTTTGCTAGTTATACAAGGGAGAACTTCAGTTATGCGACAAAGTCAAGGCAGCGGGTGCCCGTAGTAGGTACGACTCGCGCAAATGACACAACAAACAACGATTGGAGCAGCAACCTGAAGGATGGGATAAACACGTTTGGTATTGGAATCTCCTGGTTTTGGGATCCAGAGGGAGTGGATTTGTCACTCGACTTCAGTCTCTCAGATGCTAAAGGCACAATTGCAACGCGAGCGCTTGGTAATCCTGCCGATCCACGGTTTCTTGTAACGACTGCCCAGAACTATCCTGATACGCGAAGCATACTTCGCCAACTGCGTGCCTCCATCGGTTACCGGTTCACCGAGTACTTCACGTGGCGGCTCGAGTACCGATTTGAGAGCTACACTGAATCGTATTTTAACCAAGATGTCATGGAACCGTATATGGTCCCCGTCGATCCAGGCGCATCGGGAGCGGTGTTCCTCGGAGCGAGACAGCCAGGCTATTCTGCGCACATAATGTATCTCGTTTTGACTTACACACTCTAATAGAAAAGGAGTCACGGACATGGTGAGAAGAATGTCTTGCATGATCTTTTACCTCATCGTAACAATCTTGTGGATGAACAATTCAGCGGCGGCTGGCGATATCAAAGGTAAAGTGAAAGCAATTGGCACCAAGAACAATGCAAACGCCGTCATCTACATTGATAAGATCCCGGGGAAATAATTTGATTCACCAAAAGATCCAGCGACAATGGATTAGAAGAATCTCGTGTTTATCCCTCACGTACTGTCCATCGTCGCTGGCACGTCAGTGAGGTACTTGAACAGCGACGACGTGCTTCACGATGTTTTCACTCCGGATAGATGCGCTGAAAAATTTAATCTCGGCACGTGGCCAAAAGGACAAACACGTTCATATACTTTTAAGAATGCTGGATGTTCATCGGTAATGCTATGTAACGTTCATCCGGAAATGGAAGCATATATTGACCCATACTTCTCCGTAAGCAAGAAGGATGGCAGCTACATCATCAAGAACGTGCCGGCAGGAAAGTACGCGGTGAAAATTTGGCATGAAAGATTAAAAGGTGAGGAACAAGTTATTACTGTTTCCAAAACAGGATCCGTAAGAGCAAATTTTGAATTAAAAAGGTGAAAGGTTCATCTGAACTATTGATCAAGTGAAAATGCTTTAATATTTCAAATTGTATGGTGATTCAAAATGATTGATGCTAAAATACTAAAAGAAATAAGATTTTTTGAAGGATTAAACACAAGTGAATTGGAACAAATAGCAAAACTTTGTTTGATCGTAGAATTCAAAAAGGGGAATAAAATTTTCAGCAGAGGAAATAAGGCTGAGAATTTCTACATTATCAAAGAAGGAAAGGTTAAGCTTTGCTTTCAAGTTAATATCCTTTTAGAAGAGAAGGAAATTAGTGCAGATACAAAAAAGGTTGGCGATGTTTTTGGTTGGTCTGCATTATCTGAGCCCTATAAACTAACTTTATCTGCAAATTGTGATGAAGACTGTAAGTTAATTCAAATGCGAGGAGAAGAAGTTCTTTCCCTATGTCGTAAAGAGAATCATATAGGCTTTGTAATAATGCAAAATTTGGCCAAAGTTGTTAGCCGTCGTCTTGCTCAGATGCAATTTATATGTGAAAAAGAAATTGAGATGAATGTTCCTTCTTTTGAGGGAAAACATTAATGATATTTTGAACAGTTAAAAATTATTTTCATAATTCACTTTGTTCTTGAATTCAAAAAGTTTCTTGATGAAGCAAACGAGAAGAAAGATACTTTTGTACTCCAGATCAATCTTGGTATATAATGAATAGGAGCCTTAATTATTTATTAAGGCTAATCATTGCTCGTTTAATAAACATTTTGGAAATTATGGATATTATTAAGTCTCAAGTCATTAGTTAATGAACTTGTTTTCATTCTTTGATTTGAGACTTTAATTTAACAAACGAACTTAAAGCGCAGTGTTACAAAATATATTAAGTGTAATTTTTTAAAATTATTATAAAGGAGAAAAGATGAAAATATTTCTTTTAGTTTGTTTGATATTCTTGTTTTGTGTTTCCGATAATTTACTAGCAGGAGATATTCAGGGAAAGGTTACCGCCAAAGGGAGAAAAAACAATGGTGGCGCGGTTATTTACATCAGTAAAATAGAAGGTAAAACTTTCGCTCCGCCGAAAGAGCATGCACTAATAGATCAGAAAAATTTAGTGTTTAAACCTCATATTCTGCCTATAGTAAAAGGAACTACTGTAAATTTTCTTAACAGCGATGACGTTTTGCATAATGTTTTTTCTCCTGATGGTTGTGCTGACAAGTTTAATCTCGGAACGTGGCCCAAAGGTGAGAGCAGATCCTACACATTCAAGAACCCCGGATGCATTTCAGTTATGCTATGTAACGTTCATCCCGAGATGGAAGCTTATGTTCTTGTTCTTGAAACACCTTACTATGCCGTTAGTGAAAATGACGGCTCTTATAAAATTAAAGATGTTCCTGCAGGAAAATATACTTTGAAAAGCTGGCATGAAAAACTTAAAGAACAGTCCCTTGAAATAACTGTAACGGCGACAGGTACAATTACTCAAGATTTTGAACTTAGAAAATAGTCGGTTTATAATTGATCCTAGATAATACTATCTAACTGAAAGTTGAAATGAATAGCAATCAATCAAATGTTATTGAAATAAATGTTAATACCAAATGGTTAGAGAGTAACTTCCCTTGCATGGTTGGCTGTCCTGTTAAAACAGAAGCCGGCAGGTATGTTAACTTAATTGCACAAGGAAAATATGCGGAGGCATACCGAATAGCTCGAAAACCTAATCCATTTGCTTCAATATGCGGAAGAATATGCGCTGCACCGTGCGAAGATGCATGCCGAAGAGGAAAACTTGACGCACCTATTGCTATTAGAGCATTAAAAAGATTTGTAACCGAGCGTTTCGGTGTTGAAAGTCTTATTGATATTATCAAATTACAAGACAGCATTAAACCTAAAATTAAAAACAAGAATAAATTAGTTGCAGTAATTGGCGCCGGTCCGGCCGGACTTGCATGTGCGCATGATCTCGCTCTGCAAGGTTACAGCGTTACTGTTTTTGAAAAACATTCCGTTCCCGGTGGAATGTTGCGGCTTGGTATTCCTGAATACCGCTTGCCAAGAGAATTAATACGTTTGGAAATTAACGCTATTCTTAGTTTAGGAATCGAATTAAAATTGGGGAAAGAGTTAGGAAAAGATTTTTCGCTCGATGATTTAAAAGAGAACGGTTATGAAGCGATTTTTCTTTCCGTCGGTGCTCATAAAAGTCGTGCTTTGAATATTGAAGGATCTGATTCCGACGGAGTTTTATATGCAGTAGATTATTTGTTAAATATTAATCTTGGCTACAAGGTTGAGCTGGGAGAAAAAATTGTAGTTATCGGCGGCGGTAATGTTGCCTTCGATGTTGCAAGAAGCGCAATTCGTCAAGAAAAAATTGAACCGATTGCTTCTTCAGATATAACTGCCGCATTAGACGTGGCGCGTTCGGCAGTGAGATTCGGTGCTAAAAAAATTGATATGGTTGTTCTTGAACCGCGACATCAAATGCTTGCCGATGAAGAAGAAATTCAACAAGCGCATGAAGAAAGAATATCAATTCAAAACTCAATTGGACCCAAAAGAATTATTACCAAAAACGGCAAAGTTGCCGGCCTCGAAGTGATGGAAGTTGCTTCTCTTTATGATGAGAACGGAAGATTCAATCCCAGGTTTGTTGAAGGAAGTGAAAAAATAATTGAAGCTGATTCAATTGTAATTGCTATCGGTCAAAAACCGGAATTGGATTTTATTTCTCCTCACCATGGTATTGAACTGACTAATTTCGGAACTATAAAAGTTGATCAATCATCATTGTCAACATCAGCAAAAGGAATTTATGCCGGCGGCGATGCTGCTTTCGGACCAAGATTAGCCATCTTGGCTATTGCCGATGGACGCAACGCAGCGAAATCTATTGATGAATATTTATCGGGTGAAAGTTCTTCTTCGGATGAAATCAAAATAACAGCACTTAATACTTATGATTATTCTCCTATCCGCGGCTACACTCAAATTCAAAGACAACCGATACCGGTACTTCCGATTCAACGTAGAGTTGGGATAGCACAAGTAGAACTTTGTTACGATGAAGAGTTCGCACAATTAGAAGCAAGCAGATGTTTACGCTGCTGGCAAAACACAATATTTGAAGGCGATCCGGAATTTGGTACTGAATGTATCTTGTGCGGTGGATGTGCTGACGTTTGTCCGGAGAACTGTATTGATATTATTCCAAAATCAAAAATAGATTTCAATCTTATAAATGCTAATTCCGTTGCAGAAGAACCTGCTTCGCGAGGCGAGTTGAAAAAAGCAGGATACTCAGAAGATCAAAAGGGAATGGTGATAATTAAGAATGAAGAAATTTGTATCCGATGTGGTTTATGTGCAAAACGGTGTCCGGCAGGAACAATAACTATGCAATCATTCGAACGTATGTCAGCATAAATTTAATAAAAAAACAAAGAGCACCGATGAATGACGATAAAATAAACGAAAATAATTCGGAAGAAAATGTTCCTAAAATCTGCCGAAGAAAATTTCTCAATACAATGGGAAATACAGCAACCGGAATTGTTCTCTTAGGCGGATTAGGAGTAACACTCGATTACTTAAAACCAAATGTGATACTCGAGATTCCGAAAGAGTTCAAAGTTGGACCAATTGATTCAATTCAACCCAACTCTGTAATCTATGAACCGGAACAAAAAGCTTTTGTAGTTCGCGATGAGCAAGGTTCTTTTTATGCGCTCTCTGCAGTTTGCACTCACCTGGGCTGCACAACTAAATGGAATGCTTCTGGAATCGGTGGAAACCCTAATGCTGTTATTGCATGCCCTTGTCACGGAAGTCTTTTTAATAAAAAAGGAGAATTGATCCAGGGACCCGCACAACGCGGATTGGATAAATTCCGACTTCGCCTTGAAGATAACAAATTAGTTGTTAATACAACCGAAATTGTTTCTGAAGAAGAAATGATTTTGAAAATATAATACAGATAGTTAAAGAGAATATTATGAAATTTTTTAATTGGATAAGTCAAACAAAAATTTGGGAATCGGTTTTTAGAACTAAATTACCGATATCTACAAACCTTGATAGAGCATTAGTAATATTTAATAGTCTTTCTCTTCATATTCATCCTGTTAAAGTTCGGGAAAGGGCGATTAGGTTCACTTATACTTTTTACCTCGGGATGATAAGTTTCTTTTTATTTCTTGTTCTTACTATTACAGGAATTTTGTTGATGCTTTACTATCAACCTGCGATCCCGCATGCATATGAAAATATGAAAGACCTCAAGTATGTAGTTTCAAACGGAAACTTTTTACGAAACATGCACAGATGGTCTGCACACCTAATGGTAATTTCTGTTTTCCTTCACATGTTAAGAGTTTTTTTTAAAGGGGCTTACCATCCTCCGCGGGAATTTAATTGGATCGTTGGAGTAGTTTTATTGATAATCACGCTTCTTTTAAGTTACACAGGATATCTACTTCCATACGATCAATTATCTTATTGGGCAGTTACCGTCGGTGCAAACATAGCCCGGTATGTACCGCTCATCGGCAAAAAACTTAGTTTCCTTCTGCTTGGCGGGAATAATATTGGTGAATACACATTAGTCCGATTCTACGTTCTTCACTGCGTAATCCTTCCGGCATTTATGGTAATGTTAATTGCACTTCACTTTTGGAGAATTAGAAAAGACGGCGGTTTGCTATGATGAATGAAGAATTGTTTCAAGTTGAAGAATCATCCGATTCAAAAGTTGTTACCAGAAGAGTAGCAGTATTCCCTCAAAAAACTCCTGTCAAATTTGAGCAGGAAAGACCGCCGGAAAAAATAGTGATGACCTTTCCCAACTTGATTATACGGGAAATAATTTGTTTTCAAGTTGTAGTAATTGTTGTAGTGATAATTTCTCTTCTCTTCGATGCACCGCTTGAAGAACTTGCAAATCCGCAAAACACACCCAATCCTGCAAAAGCTCCTTGGTATTTTTTAGGACTTCAGGAATTACTGCACGTTTTTCCTCCTGTAGTAGCCGGAGTGTTGGTTCCGTTTTGTGTTGTTGTTGCTTTGGTAATAATACCTTACTTCGAAATAAATATTAAACGAGAAGGTTTATGGAAAGAAAATCCAAAGAAAACCTTCATCATTTTTTCATCAATTATTTTTGTGCTTGTATTATTTTTGATTTTCTTCGATGTATTTTCGATTGCAGTGCCGACACTTTTGATTTACGCCTTAGCCGTTCTTCCATATTTTGTAAAACAGGATTCTCGTTTTATCGAATGGTTGTCGCGGATTTCGCTGGCTGAATGGATTATGACATGGTTTGCAATTGTATCGCTAATTTTGATATTCATTGGAACATACTTCAGAGGACCGGGCTGGAGTTGGGTTTGGCCTTGGTAATAATTCAGTTCTAAAAGGATTTTACAGAAATGAAAATTGATAGATTAAGAAAAATTTATGCAGTAACGAGTGTTCTTTTTCTTGTTGCCTTAGCCATCTCTCCGTTAAAAGATTATTTCACTGAGTGGAGATCAATTCAAAAAAACTTCAATGATTCCGTAGAAAAATTACCGGTTAAAGTAAAGCCGGTTAGTGTGGACTTACAACAGATTTGGAGTAGAGAATTAAATGCCATAGACAGATGCACCACATGCCATTTAGGGATTTCTAACATCAAGTTGAAAATGGTTTCCCAACCTTTTAGAACACATTCAAAAATCTATCACGATATTGAAAAGTTCGGATGCACTATTTGTCACGATGGTCAAGGGCTGGCAACACGATATGAAGAAGTCCATCTTCCAACAGAATTTTGGGATCAACCGATTTTACCAAACCGTTACATAGAATCCTCTTGCGGGAAATGCCACATTGGTGAAAAATTATCTTCTACGCCAACGTTAAATAAAGGAAGAGAATTACTTGAAAAATTTAACTGTGCCTCTTGCCACGATATTCCCGGGATTAAAAAAAGCTATACGCTTTCACTAAACGGTATAGGAAGTAAAGTAATTAACAGGAATTGGATTTTAAGTTGGTTAAAAAATCCTAAGCATTATCAGGATAACGCCTTAATGCCAAATTTTCTTCTTACAGAAAAAGAAATAATATCGCTTACAGATTTTTTAATGAGTTTCAAATCATTTGGAGATGGAGTAAATCTTGAACCGCTTCCCGATGTATATCATAAAAATAAAACAAACGAAGATTTTATCGCTTTAGGGCAAACCCGTTTTCGCGAAGCGCGTTGTATCAGTTGTCATTCGGTCGAAGGAAAAGGCGGAAAACTTGCTATTGATCTATCGAAAGTTGCGTCGAAAGCTAAAGCGGAATGGATTTATAATTACATCAAGAACCCTAAGAAATTTCAATCAAAAATTGAAATGCCTCAATACGGTTTGACCGATAATGATGTTGCCGCAGTAACAGCATATATAGAATCAGAGTTTGTTGATTGGGATAATTCTGAAAATGAATCAAAAGAGCATACTCCTTTACCAAATTTTTTTGAAGAAGGTTTGCGGATTTTCAACACCTATAATTGTGGGGGATGCCACACACTATCGTCAAAAGGAATAACTGATAACCGCGGACCCGATCTATCAGTTATCGGCAGTAAAAAACTTTATCAAATTGATTGGGGAAAAGCTGAGATACATCACACAATTTTTAATTTCTTAGAAACAAAAATCCGTGAACCAAGAGTGTTTGGCGAGAATAACCGAATGCCTCAGTTTTCTTTGAACGAAGATGAAGTAACTGCAATAACAACATATCTTCTCTCGCTAAAGCAAACAAAACTTCCGGCAAATTTTATTCGTAAAGTAAATGAGCAAACATTAAATTCAGTGCAAGGTGAAGCAGGAAAAATATTTCAAAAGTATAGTTGCTTCAAATGTCATTCGCTCAACTATGTTGGCGGTAGTATAGCGCCCGACCTTACTATTGTTGGAAGTCAGCTTAATTCACAGTGGATGAAAGAATATTTTAAAGTCCCGTATTCTGTCCGCCCGATTGTTGAGGAACGTATGCCGAATTTATTCATCAGCGAAAAAGAGGTTGAAACTCTTCTTAATTATTTTAACACCGTGCTAATCGCCGATAGTTTAGAAATTCCTATGGGACTTTTACAGAACAAATCGGTGGAAAGAGGAAAAAGTCTTTTCAAAGAAAAATATGGGTGTCAGGGCTGCCACATTGTTGAAGGGAAAGGAGGTTACGTCGGACCCACATTAGACGACGCTGGCGACAGACTTAAACCTGCTTATTTATTTAATTGGCTGATGAATCCGCAGAAATTTAAACCAAACACAATTGAACCTCGAACCGGGATGTCTCCTCAAGAAGCATTTGATATAGCAAGCTATCTGTTAACATTCAAGAAATCGGTGAAGCGATGAAAAAGTATTATCTATTATTTCTAATATTTATTTTGAGTTTCTTTCTTCTTGATGCATGCAAAACTAACTCAGAAAAAAAATCTTCAAATGCAGTTGTGGATTCTACAAATTCTAAATCTTCTCCAATTGTAAAAGAAAATATTTGGACTCGTCACAACTACGACCAACGCGAGGGAAAAAGATTATTCGAGCATTACTGTTCTGTTTGTCATGGCGTTGGCGGCGCGGGAGACGGTTTTAATTCTTACAACCTTATTCCAAAACCAAATAGTTTTAGAGATAGCGTTTACATGTCGAATCTATCCGATTCTAATCTTCAGCAAATCATAGCATTGGGCGGTCAGAGTACGAATAAATCTACATTGATGCTCGCATATTCTCATACACTTACAGAAATACAAATAGAGAGGCTAGTTAAATTTATTCGAACATTAGTTAAGGAGTGGAATTAATTTTAGTTTATTTTCCGGAAGAACCGGAGGGAGCAGTTAAGTTTATACACAATGAATGGAACGAGTGGGTGTTATTCCAGACTTCAAAAGCTGCTTCCAGTGTATTCACTCCCTGGGGTTATGACCAGGCAGGAGTTGAGCTCGGTTATTCAATAAACAATACATTTATAAGAGCTAGTGTATTCAACGGTATTTTAGGCGGCGGGGCACCTGCTCAAGACGGTGGACTTAAAAAATCCAAGGGTGATCCTTCCTATAACAATTAGGATATTCAACTATTTGTAACTCAGTTACTTAACAAAGACGGCGCAGGGTTAAGCGGTTATTTCTACTTAGGGAATGTTGATTTAGAAAGCTCAGGTGCTACGCCAACCGTTTATCAGGATAACTATAAGAGATATGCGATCTATGTCAGTTATCCGATTGAAAACGCATTGGTATTAGCCGATTATCAGAAGGGGTAGGATGATGCTTTTGATGCTACATTAAATAAAGTTGATGGCTCTTTTAACAACGGCGGATTCTTCGGCGAACTAAATTATAAAATTCAAGATCCATTTTGGGTTGGTGTAAGATATGCGCAGTTTGATCCATCAGAAAGCATAAGCGATAACAATGTTACAGCTATAACCGGAGTTGTACATTATTCTCTGGAGAACGGTTTATTCTTCATCGGGGAATACAACCATCAGGAAGCTGACTTAGGTGCAAACCTTACTCAGAAAAATGATTCATTCCAGTTACGTATTGTATTTATTTACTAAAAAATTACTTTATGTTAAATCCAAAAGCGTGGGATTAAAAGACCACGCTTTTTTTTGGAAAGATTTTAAAATTTTTCCTTCTTGAATTATTGATTCTATTTCAGGTGAACTTCTTCAAACTTTGAAAGGGAAATATGCACCCAGTTAATCATTCGAATAAAAGGGTTATACCTTAACTCCACATCTAAATTTAAGCTGTCTTGTACATCACATCGCCGTATTTCCTAATTTCCTTTTACAAAAAAATTATCTAAGTTAAATTAAAAATATATTGGCTGTTATGGAATCCATACTTCGACTTGCGGCAGATTATGTTACGAATCTTTTAAAATTTAATCTTCCGCAGGAAATGACTTATCATGATCTTACGCATATTAAAGAAGCGGTTAAAACTGTCAAAGAGATTGGGAAAAATTCTAAATTAAAACCAAGTGAAATCGAAATATTATTACTCGCCGCTTGGTTTCATGATATTGGAATGGTTTTTCAATACGGTGAACATGAGGAAAAGAGTGCAGAAATATGCCGGGCATTTCTAACCGCACATGATTATTCCCAAGATAATATTGAGACGGTCGTTAAAATAATTCTCTCAACTCGTATCCCGCAAAAACCGAAGAACCTATTAGAAGAAATAATGTGTGATGCTGATTTATCCTACATCGGTAAAGAGAAATTTGATTCTCGTTCTCAACTGCTTCGACAGGAATGGAAAAATATGCTTGGTAAGAATTTCTCTGATTATGAATGGCTGAAAGCAAATATAGATTTTTTAATTGAGAATAAATTTCATACCAAATCTGCAAAATCACTATTCGATAAACAGAGAAAAGTAAATTTGGCAAAGCTTCAGAAAAAATTATTAAATTATAAAATCACCCCACCTCCCAAACACAAATCATTATCGTAAAAAACTGCAAACTGACCGGGAGCAATTCCTGAATCTGTTTCTTCCAATCTCACAACCGCGGTATCATGATCAGAAAAATTAACATTGCACTTGAAGTTTTTTGCACCATGTCTAATTTTAACCTTTAGATTTTTCTTGGTTGGCGCTGATCCGGAAATCCAATTAAACTTTCCAACAGAAAATTCATTTTTTTCTCGTAACAATTTATTCTCGCGAGAAACATAAATTATATTCTGCTTTACATCTTTTCCAACAACGAACCACGGACCCCCAGAAAGTTTCAAACCTGAACGTTGTCCGATTGTATAAAAATAATATCCGTTGTGCTGACCAAGTTTTTTATTCGTGTCCACTTCGATTATATCGCCAGTCAATTCTCCAAGATGATGCTTAACAAATTCATTAAACTTTACCTGACCAAGAAAGCAAATACCTTGACTATCTTTTCGATTTTTATTTGGCAGATTAAACCTTTCTGCCATTTTTCGAATCTGCTTTTTATCATACTCACCTATCGGAAAAAATGCTCTGGCTAATTGATGTTGAGTTAAGTATGCAAGAAAGTATGTTTGATCTTTAATAGGATCAGGAGATTTTTTCAGCAAGAATTTTTTTGAATTATCATCATGGACTACTTTTGCATAATGCCCGCTTGCAACTTTGTCGAATGATGCATCAATCTTATCGTAGAATTGCCCGAACTTAATTAAGCTGTTGCAAAACATGTCGGGATTTGGAGTTCGTCCTTCTTTAATCTCAGCGATGGTATAAGTTACAACAGAATCCCAATATTCATTTTGAAGTGAAAGTATTTCAAGTGGGATATTGTTTTGTTTGCAGACAGCTTTCACAAATTTTAAATCTTCCTCCCAGGGACAATCGCCAAGAAAGGAAAATTCATCCTGAAGCCATATTTTTAAATAGAAAGCCGTAAGATCATGACCTTGATCTTTAAGTAATCTCAAAGCCACCGAACTGTCAACACCGCCTGAAAGTAGAACTGCTATTTTCATTTAATGTGAATAGATTTTATTATAATGCGTTACAAATTTACCATAGAAAGATGTGAGTTGCTTGATTAGAGGTGAAAATTTTCATTACCTTTATGTTAAATGATTCGTGATCATTTCGTATCCGTTAACTAACGGATTAGTGGCAGAAAGTGCAGTTGCCACGAATTGCACTAATTATCGCTAATAAAAAAACAATTATGGGTCTAAGTATTCATTACAACGGCAGATTTAAGAGTACTGCTTCTCTTTTAGAGATGATTGAAGAGGTTGAGGATATTGCTAATATTTACAAATGGAAATATATCGTTCATAGTAAGAATTTTCCCAAGAAAGTTTACGATGATAATTCACATAACAATAAAATTTATGGAATCGCTTTTATCCCGCCAAAATGTGAACCAGTTTTTCTTAGCTTCCTATCTAACCGAAGAATGAGCAGTGATCTTGCATTAAAGTTTTGGGGTAAGTCAACAGATAAAAACGAAAAGAAATATTTATACATGCTTTCAACAAAAACTCAATACGCAGGAAGAAATGTTCATAAGATTATTATTCATTTATTAAAATACCTCGGCAAAAAATATTTTTCCGAATTTGAATTGCACGATGAGGGGCATTACTGGGAAACGAACGATGAAAAAG
>Ga0209431_10001768_pt1 | contig 17714 bp, 12 predicted proteins | sample RifCSP13_3_FD_184021 | JGI IMG/M metagenome (GOLD analysis project Ga0209431, IMG submission 184021) | Soil microbial communities from Rifle, Colorado - Rifle CSP2_sed 13_3 (SPAdes) (version 2) | ecosystem: Environmental > Terrestrial > Deep subsurface > Rock core/Sediment | place: Rifle...
GGAGAAGCCATCAACGCAACCGAAGATCAGGTCGCAACCACGCAGCGGCTCAGGTCGGTCTTGCCACCGGCAAGGATACGATTCGACTATTGCTTTGGCTCGCAAACCCTTAATTGTCCGCTCTGCGATTTCAATCTTGGGAGTTTTCTTCGAGGGGTCGTCTTCTTTCGCACCGATAAGACGATTCACGTTCGAGTCCTCCGCGACGTCGCCGTCATAGATTCGGTAACGAAGAAATCCAACGTGCGCGAGTTGCTGTGCAATCTGTGACCCACCACCGCCGAGACCTGCGATGCCGATGATCGCTCTTGCGATGATCTCCTGCGAATCATCGCCAAGAAAAGATTGTCGTGAAAATCTATCGTCAGTCATCGCCGCTCCGATCAAAGATTTCTATCGGGTATCCAACCACAGAGACTCTGTCCGCAACGATCGGTTTGTCGCTGCCAGGCATCCAGACGTGCGCTATGCAGTGATTGTTGCAGAGTAATACCATGCCGTGAGCCTGCTTTGGGCAGGCGATCCGGAGACTCGATACAATGCGGGGAGTCTCTTCAAGGTCCATCGAACTGAATCCAGGGCGCCCTCGATGCGCATGACAATGAACGTGAAACAATCCCTCGCCTGTATCCAGAACGCGCTGCATTGCCTCTCGAATGGCGTTGGAATTGATCCTCGCGCCGGAATAGCGATCATCGATGTACTCGTCATCCGGCACCGGATAATAGTTAGTGAAGAGCACGAACGGCTCTGCGCCTTTCTGATTGCCGAGTCTGGCCGATAAGAAGCCCACGCGCTCATACGCGAACTGATGCCTGCGCGCGAGATCCTCTCTCACCCGCACGTAAAGCTGTCGCAGAAACCTGCTGCGTACGATCACCGAAATGCCCTCAGATGGAGCGCTAACACTTGCGCTAGCCGCAGATTTGTTTCGGGGATGCCCCACGAGATGGCGTGCCACATGCGCTCTAGAATCCGCGCCTCGAAGTTCCAGTTGCGTGGCTGCGGAGAAGTGAGTCGCTGAGCAAAGAAGAGTCGTGAGTTGTATCCGTGGAGCGCGGTCGGACACAATAACGCATCCACTCTTTCAGGCGAGCATCCGTCCGGGAGGCCCAACACCGGAAGAAAGAAGTAGGGAACCCCGCCTTCTTCGTGCTGCTGAGTCCCCGGACAAATTTCTCCTAACTCCTCAACCTGATCTATTGGAAATTGCATCGGCTGCCCTACGATGAACCACCAGACCGAACGTGGCTCATGAAAACCTCTCCGCCCTTGATAGTGATGGCACCATCGTCCGGCAGAGGCGTCAGCTTTCCTTCAATCAATTGCTCAAGTTCGTCAGCCAACGGCACCTCCCCAAGCTTCTTGATTTCGACGACCGTATGGCGACGACGACGAATCAGCTTCGACGCCCCGTTGATACTAATCTTGACCTCCGGTCCCGGCTCCGGAAGAGGCTTCTCAGGCTGTGTCTGGTGTTGCGGTTCTTGTGACATATCGTTAATTCTCCTTGACCAAAAACGGCTCCTGCCCATCGAACGCTCAATTCAACTGCGAACGTTTCGAGGATCGCACAAACGTTTAGTTTGAGTCAAGTATTGCTGGTGTTGTTATTGCTGCGTCAGCACTACTGACGTAAGTAATACTTGACAAAGGGTTGGTGGGGGGGCTATAAGAACGTCGTGCCCGCTTCCGAAATAGAGCCTTTCTACAAAGAGATCGGACGTAGAATCCAGACCCGTCGGGATCGACTGGGACTGACCCAGGAAACGCTCGGCGCCAAACTCGACCCGCCTGTGACCCGAGCTTCTGTGGCCAACATCGAGGCCGGGAAGCAGAGAATCCTCGCTCATACATTGCCACAACTAGCCATCGGTCTTGACATGGATTTGTCGGAGCTTATTCCTAGCGAGACTCCAAAACAGGTGGCTTCAACAAGACGCGTTGAGGCCGAGCTAGCGAAGAAGCTCGGGCGTTCACGCGGGAAGAAGTTAACCGCCAAAATCAAGGCTTCTCGGCAGGAGAAAAACCTATGAATCTAAGATACGTCAGGATGGAAGCGGAAAAGATTGCTAATCGCCTCGGGAAAGGTGAGGTTCGAATCGACGTTGAAAGTATCGCGACGTCGCTCGGCATTGAAGTCGTTTATGCGGACCTAGGCGACGAAGTGTCGGGACTTCTGATTTCAGATGGAGCAACCGCTCAGGTATGTGTGCAAGAAACGGATCCTCCGGTTCGCCAGAGATTCACTATTGCCCATGAAATCGGACATCACTTTCTTCGACATCAGTTTGTAAACGGTGAACACGTGCATGTCGACAAAGGCAACTACATAAGTCAGCGTGGGCCACGGGCGTCTGAGGGGCTTGACGCGAAGGAAGTAGAAGCAAATCAGTTTGCAGCTTCCCTGCTAATGCCCTCAAAGGCCTTACGACGACGGATCGAGCAGTTGGGGTTAGCTGGCCCGCTTCTTGACCAGCACGTTAGCTTGCTATCAAGAGAGTTCGAAGTGAGTGAACAAGCAATGACGATTCGCTTAACAAGCTTGGGCCTTCTTTGATCGGCTGATCACTCTTTCTTCCGGTTTAGACAACCTGAATTTCTCTTTAGGAATGTGCTGATCGATGTCGCGGGCGGTAACTTTGGCGCGATGAAGTAGACGCGAACACGCGGTGAGTCTGAGGAGATTTGGGAGGAGCTGACCGACGATACAGGTCCAGAGGCGATGAGAGGAAGGTGCAGCTTGCCTGTGATGTATTGAAACGAGGCTCAAACTATAGTTGACGAATGGATCAAGCAGGGCGTCCTGCGCACAGTGCAAAAGGACAATGGTTAAACGCCTCAGATTGGGCGGTCATTGGGAGCAAAAACAATGGATGAGCCATCAAAGGTTGCACGTCTCTTTAGAACGCCCGCCGAGGAGCTTGTGAAGATTGAGCCCTCAGAATGGCAGGACACGTTTTCAGACATCCACGGAGAGGACCTAAGACTACTATCGAATAGTTTGATCAACCTTTCGGTGCTCGCTGCGCGAATGAGTGCGTATATAGACGCGAGGGGCGGCGAGGGCGGAAAAGACAAGGGCCACGTAGAAGCTGTGAAGGAGCAGAACCAGCGCGCTGAGAAGGTTCGAGCGGCTCTCGGATTTCAACACCCGAAGGCAGATATTGACTGCGGCCGGTCGTAATAACGATCGAGACGAACAAGAAGGTCGGAGCACTTTCCGTACCGTTCATTCGACCTGGATGGAACTACTCAAGTGACTTTGCTTGGTAGCAGCCGGTGTTGCCGATTTGATGAGGCTTTTGATCTCCTCGATACGCTCTCGGTAGTCTCCCCACTACGCTGCTATTGACGTATACTGCTTTCGTTCTGATTTGATCGTGCCGCCGGTGGCTAGACTCCGGATTTGTTCGGGGAGCAGTTAGAGAGGCACTGTGGCTCCTGTTCCATCGCGCAAGAATTCACCTGCACCTATGCAGTGCGAGCACGTGGCGCTCGTGTTGACAAAATTCTGAAGGAGGGCAGCGAACTCAACCCGCCACGGGTTTGTCGTTTCAGAAGTTTTGCATCTTCGATGCTCTCTCTCTAAATGTCTCGCCAGTTGATTCCTGTTTTGAGTTTGTTTTCTGGTTGCGGTGGTATGGACCTTGGTTTCCGCAGGCAGGGATTTATTCCCGTCTTAGCAATTGACATCAGTCAGGCCGCGATTGACAGCTACAACTGGAATGACAAACGGCGCATTGCGCAGATTAAAGACCTCTCAACAACAACAGCCGAAGATATTGTAAGGCTTGTTCAACAAGCCGCTCCAAACGAAAGATTACGTGGAGTGATAGGTGGGCCACCATGTCAATGTTTCTCAGTCGGCAATGTCCACCGAAAGCAGAACGACCCCCGTACTGAACTCCCGCTCCGTTACGGAGAGATTCTCAAAGCTCTCAACGCAGAGTTCAAGCTAGACTTTTTTGTTTTTGAAAACGTGGCTGGTCTCAAATCGGACAAACACAAACATCACTTCAGCAATTTTGTAACATCTTTCCAAGAAGCGGGCTTCAATGTATTTGAGCAAGCTCTCAATGCGAACGCGTTTGGAGTGCCGCAGAACCGTCGGCGTGTTTTCATCGTGGGAATTAATAAGGAGCTCTATCCCAATGTTCAATTCAAGTTTCCTAGCGGTGACCTTGACCATTTGATGACGGTAAGAGATGCGATCGCGAGTTTGCCAGAACCAGCCTTCTTCAAGCGCGGTATCAAACGGAAGGAGATCCCCTGTCATTCCAATCATTGGACGATGAATCCAAAGTCTCCGAAATTTACGAACGGGTCAAGCAAGAGTGGAAGATCGTTCAGGAAACTTAAGTGGGATCAGCCTAGTTGGGCAGTGGCTTATGGACACAGGGAAATTCATGTCCACCCTCGTGGTACGAGACGTGTTAGCATTTTCGAGGCGATGTTACTTCAGGGCTTTCCACAAAGCTTCGAGCTCCGAGGGAATCTATCAGAGCAGGTTGAGCAAGTCTCAAACGCGGTCCCGCCGCCGTTGGCTAGCGCGATGGCCGGAGCCATTCGAGGCGCTATTTATGAACGAATAGGAAGAATTCAGAAAAACCTACTTGGTTGGTTTAAGGAAAATCATCGTTCCTTTCCTTGGCGCAAGACAAAAGATCCTTACAGAATCCTCATCGCGGAGAAGCTGCTTCAACAAACAGGTGCGACTGAACAGCTGGTTTCTGCTTATCAAAAGATTATTCGTTTATACCCGACGGTGGAGTCGCTTTCGAACGCTCGCCCAAAAGCTTTGAGACAAATTATCGCTCCCCTCGGTTTCAGCTATCGCGCAGATGAGCTTCCCAAGTTAGCAAGAACAATAGTTCGCATTCAGCAGAGCAGAATCCCTAGACGCCTCGACGACTTACTTGATTTGCCAGGTGTCGGAGACTATACAGCAAGAGCCATTCTCTCATTTGCATATGATGAAGATGTTCCGGTTGTAGATACGAACATCGCGAGGTTATTGCATCGCGTCTTTGGCGTTGCAGGCCCGATGCCGAGCAACCCTGCAAGGAAGAGGCAACTTATTGACATGGCAACAGCGCTGGTGCCCAAAGGTAAATCGAGAGATTTCAATCTCGCCGCCCTTGATCTATGCGCGTCTATTTGCACCGCTCGGCAACCGAACTGTGCGGAGTGCCCTATTCGCGAAGAATGTGATTACGGAAGGAAAGCTTTGAGCCCTCTTCGCCCCCATCGAAACGGCCTTCATCGTCGTAAGTAGCCGTCCTCTTCTCGGGCTCTTAAGTTATCGCAAGTCTCGGGTTAGCAGTCTACTCTCCCCCAACTCTCGAGGACATCTCCCGGAAAAAGAACGCAGACGACGCTCGCTTATTCTTCCGAAAGCCTATAGAGGACTGTTGACGATGTTTCAGAGTAAGAGCCTGCAGTAGATCCCCGAAGATTGTATAAGGCAACCTGATCGCCCACGCGAATGACTTGCAGGGCAGGGTGGCGTCCGGGATCCGAATTCAAGCCACGGATCTGCGCCAGTGTATAGGAACGGTTCTTTACTTGAAGGCCGATGTTTGTTCTGCCGTTGCCCAGCTTGCGGACTTCGATCACCATCCCCCACACATCTCCGGGCCATGGTGCCTCGCTAGTGTCATCGCGAGCTTTTTGATAGGCGCGGCATACTGGTCGAAACAGACAATATCTGCATATAGAAGGACTGGGCCTAGCTAGACAGAATTCTTTATCCTCTGCTGAACGTGCGGTTAGTTCCCTGATCTGTGCATTTATCTGTTTTAGTAAAGCACCAGCTTCTTCCAACAACCTTGCGCACTCGGTCGGTTGGAGTTCAACAACCCGACTCGCGCCTTGCAGCGGAATGATCTCCAAACGGGCCGGCCAACGCTTAAACGCCGATTGATATAAGGCAGCGTACAGCCTTAGCTGAGCTTCGTATTCGCTTTTGATGTTTGGTTCTCCATCTGCCTCCCGTTTGGCGAGAACGTATCCACTCTTGTAGTCGCGCAGAACCGGACCGTCACTGCTCTCCTGAACTTGGTCAATAAAGCCCCCGATGAGACCTTCGAGTGATTGAACCCAAACCTCGAACCCGACTCCGAGCCGTGCTTTAGTTCCATGCGGTACAAATGATGATTCTTGAGAGATCTCGAAAGCTTTACGACACGCGCGTATCTTCCGCACTTCATAGTCAGGAACCATGATTCTCAGTGGAATGAGAGGTCGTTCTAACCAGGATCGCGCCATCTGCTCTTCGATTTCATCTATCAACAATGCCCATCTCTTTTCTACCGCTTGCATAGTGACGAATCGTTCTCTCCCCGCTTCTTCCAGCAGTCTATGTATGGCTCCGCCCAACTTCGCTGTCGGTGAAGGGGGCAACAGCGCTTGCTGTCTCGCGGCACGCCAGAGTTCACGCAGCGAGCACTCCTTGAGCGCGGTATATCGACTGGGAGAAATGCGTTTGAGAGGCAGTACTGGCCCAGGTTCTGGCAGTATTCCAGCGTTCACCTTATTTCCCGATCTGCTGGTAAGCCCAGCTGGGCCTCCTGAGAATGTTGAATGTATCAACATATCGGACTTGAGCATCCGCTTCGAGAGACGCTCTCGCTTCAGCTAGAGATCCGACTGGACTGTTTTGGTCCCAGAGGGGATGAATGATGATGACGCTTCGATTGCCAACATCAAATCCGGACAGCGGACCAAAATTCCTTGCCGTGCATAGGGTGAAAGACTGGCAGAACATGTCGCGTAGGGCTCTTGCGTTCTCAATCCAACCGTCTAGGTCAGGCGCTAAGAAATTACCATCCAGCGCGCACAAAAAGTTGTCCGTCGCGAGAACTCTAAGCAATGAAAGTCCTAATCGCCAATCGAGCAAACCGTGATAGCTCATGTTCCTATAATGCCTGAGGCAATCAGGGCATGCGGAATCGCACGTTCTGTGTGACGATGAAACGACTGCACCGGCAAATGAGCTTGCAGCAGGCGCGATGTCCACCGCAGACGTCAGAATAGATTTCCAGTTATCGGCGATCCAATTAGTGAACCCAGCGCCATTAGGAAGGTGATCGTTGATAACAATTTCTCCCACCCTCTTACCATCAGGTTCTTCTACGTAGCGCACGTTGCTGATGTCAATCTCTTCAGGATCTATGTCAAGTCGTTCAGCAGCGACGGCCCGGATCATGAAGGCGGCAGAATAGTACGCAGCCTTTACCGCCGCGCCTGGTTTGAGGGGATCGAGGCAAAGCCCCCGCGGTCCAAAGGCGGGTTTTATGCGCAGGAGATCGGTTGTCTTGGGAGAAGCAATCGCGATCAGTTCCCTTTGACCAGTTGATTGAAACTGAACGCCATCTTCGCCACCGCCTTGATACCGTTCGTCGATCCACTGGCTTGGAAACCGGTACTTATTCGGATTTAGCCAGGCTACTCCGACTTCGCCGGTGAACAGTTGTCCTCTGCGAGTGTTAATCTTGAATACTCTACCGGAGGGAGAAAAAGCTGTGGAACTGTTTGTACCGGTGACCGGCACGCTAGAACTCTGATCAGACTCAGCGACTGTCCCAGCCCCGCTGACGAGCACCTCATTATCTTCTTTCGCATCTTTCCCGAGGCTTAGCGCAGTTCTGAAAGCCAACGGCACAGCAACCTGGAACACGCGGAACGCCGACCCTGTCCCTTGGTCCAGACTGAAGCCGCATTGAGGACAGGCATCTCGATCTGGTTTCTGCTCATGTGTTTTCGTATAGTGGCAGCACTCGCATCGCTCCATCCAGCGCCGCCAGGGTAATGGATTATCACTCGCGACGACCCACCTGTTCTGGTAAAGCAATGGAGCGGTAAACCCGATGGCCGTGTAGACGCGCTTGTCTTTAGTCTTTTGAGAACCTGGGGCGAACTCGGTCACGCCGAGATCCAAATCGCGATCGATCGTCAAACATTCCTTTTGGCGGATGCCGTGATACAGCTCCCGAACCCGCGATGGCATACCGAACATTGGTAAGATAGCACCTTCGGCTATCCGCTCCGCCAAACCTTCCCCACCCAACTCGCTATTGTTTGCACAACTATCAATCTTTCCGTAGAGCGTTCCTCGAGCGAACTGTTCCAAGTCAGGGGAGTTGATCTGTTCACTGCATCCTATGGTGAGGGCCTCTGCCACGCTCTTGACCTCGGGTGCATTGTTTAGCCAGTCCTCTACCTTCTTTCGGCGGTCTGCATTTGTTAACCAATCTGTTATGGCTCCAAACTCGCCGTGACTGTCAGGAGGAACAGGACTGTCCCACCATCTGACTCCAGCGGCATAAAAAGCGCGGCGCAAGCACTCCTTGGCCATCAGTCGCTCTGCAATCTCTTTACGCGAGAGTGACAAGAATGGTACTGGAGGCTTATCGCCGGTAATCTTCTCGGGGAAATTATAATAATGCTCGTCGTGGCTCCGGCCACGGCAAAGAGTGATGACTACGGCAAAAGCTTGTCCCCTTCGACCAGCTCGGCCCACACGCTGCTGGTAGTTAAACCTCATAGGCGGCATGTTGGCCAGCATGACAGCTTGGAGGCTCCCGATGTCAACGCCAACTTCCATCGTTGTCGTGACACTCAGAACATCGATCGCATCCACATCTGCAAACAGCCTTCTTGCCCCGCTACCGACATCAACGATAATGTCGCGGAAAAGCCTTTGGCGTTCTGCCTGATCATCGGTTTGGGCCGTCAATTCTTCGCAATGAAGGCGAATTGGAACGCGTTGGTCGAATGCCTCTTTGGCGTAGTAGTTTCGCTCGTGAAGATAGGAACAGCTTGCATCGGGAGCAGTATTCAGTTCGCCCAAGCAACGCGTGCAAATACCTCCCGCACGATGCAAATGGGGCCGACGGCACGATGGGCAGTTCCAGACCGGGTCGTCCTGCAAGGCGATCTTAACCCATAGCTTGCGCGGATCGATCTTCAAGTATTCGTGTTGACCTTCAACGCAGACCGCTTGCCAAATCGCATCGAGTAGAGCAGAAGGTGCGAGGGAGTTTCTTGCAGCGCACTGGCGAACATAGTTGCGCAAGAGAGCGCGAGCTTGAACCCAGTCGAGCCAGTCATCGAGTTGATACTCCTGAGGCTCTTGTGGGTAACGGAACAAATCTCCCATGACTCGCAGGCATCCGTTACATATGCTGACGAAGACATCAGGCGCCGTACCACAACCTTGGGCGATGGTATTGAGTTTGTCGGATGTAGCATTCAAGCACGGATATCCAAGGCCGGCGGCTTCGAAGCCGAAATACCGCCTGTCAAGCAGCACACCAAGGACTTCCGACTTTACCTTACCGCGCAATTTGTCTTCTCGTCGGTCTCTGGCTGCAGGGGAAATATCGTCGCGCCAGCAAGCCCTCTTAGAAGTGAAATCAAAGAACTCTGTCCAGTGATGCCACGTCTGATCGTAGTTGAAGTCCTGATACAGGACATCATTACCTGCGGGATTGACGCCCAGTCTCTTTAGTTTATGGATTAGAAGTCCGGGACCATCAGGCGGGTTAACGGTTTCGAATAATGCGCGGACGGGAACTACCCGAGTTGCGCCATGTTGGCGAACTTCGTCCAACCGGGCTCGAGCGTCGGCTAAGTCCTGCTGCCATCTTCTTTGTTGTAACGGTGCTAGCCCATCGGGAATTCCTGTTTTTACAAATTCGAGTGCTTCGCGCAGTTCATCAACTATGCCTGGCGATTCTTCTGCGAGTTGTCTGGCTATCAAGCGAACAGGCTGGTTATCAGTCTCTAAGTCTTCTAACAAGCTGGCTTCAGCAAGAGCAACCTTGCTCAATTCGTTATACATGGCTTCCCGGACGAGATCGTTGTAGTGCAATCGTTCGATTCCATTCGAGATTGACGCTGCGTCCTCCCGGCTATCGGAAAAAACGACGAGCTTGCGTTGTTCTTTGTCCTCTGGGAGCAGATAGAAAAGCTCTTTAGAGAGCAGTTGGCTCACTTTGGAGAAACCTGTGCGGAAACCGCGCACGGGCGACTTGCGGAATAGTTTTCTTCGATAATCTGCCGCACAACATGGGCAGATTGATGGGAGAGCGCTAAACTTTTCCTCATCCTGCTCCGTAGCGAATGGCAGACAAAATAAATAACCCTGAACCCACGAACCATCAGGAACGGAGGGATTTTGGACGCCGAGCGAAATCCGCCCACTGAACGCATCGAGCGCGGATCTCTGCCATCGTGCTTCTGCGTCAGAATCGTCTGTCAGCGAATTGTGTTTCCACCTTTGTGGTACATCTGGATGCAGACCGGATTTACCCGTCGGCCAAAACACTGCGAACTCACGATAGGTACGACGATCAAGGAAGCGTGCTGTTTGTCGGTCAGGAATACCCTCAATGTCAGGATCAGTATTCAGCAATTCCCATCCATTGTTGTCTGGAAGGGTGAGCCGACTGCCACCGAAGAAGACAGTCCCACATTGGTCGCAGTAAAGCATCTCCTGGACGCGATGTTGTGCAGCCGTGTTTCCACAAAGAATACGCGCCGTGTTAAAGAGTCTTCCAGCGGTTCTTTCCTCGTCTTGCTCGTCAGGACGGCATTGGCAATTGGGCATAGCGCACGCCCATAATCCTTCGATGTTTCTGAAAAACCAGTGAAGTCTCAGTGAAGGAAGACGAGAGACACCGCTCACGTTACACATACCGCGAGCAATCAACAGACCTCTGCACGCTAATCTCAGATCTTCATTGTCTAACTGATCTCCAAACACGCTATTGGCAAAGTTAGCCAAAGACACGGCGCGATTTTCGCCGTCAACAGAACAGGCGCTTAATATTCTAGCGCTTACCCCGCTGTCTTCTGATTCTAGCGCCGTACACATAAGTTCGAACGCATCTTTAGTACTAGCGTAGTGTCCTAAGCTAGCCGAAATTTCCCGGCGCGCATCATTTATCCGCTGTTCATCGCCATTATGCTTAGCTTTCGCAAGTGCGATAAACGGCTCATTGGCAAGCCACCGATCCCCGGCGACAACGGGAACTGGTTTCAACGACCCCGCAATGATCTGTTCTGCGCTCCAGGCAGAGCCAAAGAACTCCGACAGAAACTCACGACTTTTGGGATCGTCTGGTTCAAGAGATGCGCTTGACGCAAGGATCCTCAGTTTAGGACTGTTGGGGGAAAGTCCGAGACGACTGAGTAGCAACCGCAGCAAGTAAGCCACCTCCGTTCCGGCTGTTCCTCGATAGAGATGCAACTCATCCACGATCAGATGGAAGATGCTATCGTCCTTCGCTAACCAATCTTTAGTCTTCTTGAAAATGTCTTCGTCCGCCTGTCTCATTAGCATGATGCTGAGCATACTGTAGTTGGTGATCAGAATATCCGGCGGAGCATCCTGCATATCCCAACGCGAACGCATTTCAGCTCCATCTAGGCGCGGAAAGAAGAACCTTATGTCCGGGTCTCCTCGCTCGCTGGCATGTCGCTCTGCGGCGCGCGCCGAACTCTCCATATTCTTCATATGCTGCGTGAGCTTGCTGATCCTGTCCCAAGCTGGCCTACCATCGGCACGGTACTCGTGTCCAGGTACCGGCGTATTGCCGTTGTACCTTCCGAAATAGATCCTGTTGCCAGGCCTGCTGACTTCGAACCAGTTGCGGGCTTCTTCCGAATCTAACGCGCGGCGTAGTCTTGTAAGCTGATCCTCAACTAGAGCATTCATGGGATACAGGATCATCGCTCGAACTGCCGCCTCCCTCTGCTCGTGGGCTCTCTGAGGGACGCGGTAAGAGCGCCTATTGTCTTTGCACTCTTGTTGCCATCTATCGTGGTACCACCAATCGCTCAAATGAGGAGACTGGGGACCAGGCGCTCCCCAGTTGGCTGATTCCTTTGCCAAGTAAGCAAACAAGGGCAATAGAAAGGACTCGGTCTTCCCTGAGCCGGTGCCAGCCGTCACTACAACGTGTTGGCCGGACGTGGCACAGCGGAGCATTTCAATCTGATGGCTGAATAATTCGTAGTTACCGACGAGCCCACACGCGGCCAATGTTTTGAAATCACGGATGCTGTCTTCATCTAGACTCGGAACGTCGTCACGTCCAATTCCAGCGATGGTCGTCACGGTACGGTATCGAGGTAGCGGTTCAATCCAGGGATCTTGACAGAATACGCCGGCCTTACGTAACAGCCTCTCTCGCTCCCGCTCAACGGAAGGAAACTGAGTGCCGAATGCAGTCTTGATGTAAAGGATAAAGTTTTCTCGGATCTGTTGAAAGGCTCCGATAGGATCGTCCATGAACTTCTCCTTAATCAATGTCTATAGAATAGGGCAGCAGGGTCTGACCCAGTTTAACAGCTACCATCTCAGCAATCTGAGGGGGAATGTCCTTGAATAGGTGGAAGCCCCGAGTCTCGGGGCTTGGAACTGAAAGCAACGTACCTGGAACAAAGTGGCCAGTGTAGCCGGAGCACAGAGCAAGAGACCGTGTGAATAGTTTTGGTAAAGGGGCACCCGCTGGCACCGCCACGATGAACCGTCGTTCATCGTAAATCAGCAAACTTACGCCAGCCTCCTGGGCTATCGCGTAACGGCCCCAGTCCAAATCCACATGAGCGTAAGAACCATCCTTCCAGAGAAAATAGAGCTGGGTGCTGCGAATCCGATCCGTATACCCGCTTAAGCGCCACTGCTCCTTATCGCGCCTGTAATCTAAAAATCCAAGTGAACCGAGATCGAAGTCTCGGCGCTTCAAGTTCGGTTCTGTGCCGGAGGACCAATTGCGAGATGCAAGATACTGATCGAGCGAGGCACAGAAAGTGGAAATAGACCAAGCCGCAGGGCATTCATCAAACGCTACTCCGATCAATCGACTAATTTCTGAAATCTGATCCACAGATTCCGCCGTGATAAGAACTCTATTCGGTATTAATGACCTTGCAACGGGTTGTTCGCTTACCAGAATACGTATTTGGCGGCTAACCTTCTTACAATACGTGTCCAAGATTTCGATTGCAGACGGAGACCTGTTCCCGGCCAGAACAATTTGTGGTAGCCCAGATTGGGGCAGACGCACGAAACCGGCTGGGGCAACAGATATCTTACTCGGGCTCGCCTCAAACTGTGCGTCACAATGTCCGAGCGCCTCCATCCCCAGTAGTGTCCCTCGCCTTCTATGCTTGCGGTAATATTCCGACTCCGCTTCGTTTGGCTCACGCTGCATTCCAACTAGATAATCAAAACACTTCTTAAAATCCGCCCAAGACATTTCTCCCTTAGCAGATAAAACGTACAAGAGGCTATCGCCAGTATTATGCACGCCGAGCAGCCTCCTGGAATTGGAGCCATAAGACCTTCAAGCCCTTGTGTTCAGGCGGCGCGATTCTCTTTCGGTGGTACCAAAGAACTTCCTTCCATTCCTTAAGCTTCTTCCCGTCTGGGTATTCCGTCGTCAGTGGCACACACTCCGAAACGCGGATGCCACAAAAGATTGCCTTACCGCGCTGCCTCATCGGAATAGCCCAAACGGGTGACCATTCTTTAGGAAGCGAATCCCTTGGCCAAGTCACAACTTGACCAGGTTTCCTTCCAATGAAGAAAACCCTTCGCCCCTCCAACAAGCCGACAGGGCTGTTAAACGGAAATGGAGGCACAGTCGCGTTAACAACGAGCGCTCCTGTGTTTGTTGCGACCTGATCATTCGTTTCTCCTGAGAACGAGGTGCCAAACGGAGTAAGTTTTGTCAACGGCGGCACACTGGGCCAACTAAAGTCTTCCACAAGATATAGGCGCCGCCTAATAATGTGGTTGCCGGAAATCGCTTCAATGGCCAGCTCTTTGGAAAGCGACGCTGCTTCGGGCAAGGTGCAGACTCCCATTACGTCGCAACCTACTGCTATTCCATTACACCCGACTGTAACGGAGGTATCATATCCTTCAACGACAATTCTAGGCGGCGCAAAGCTAAAGAATTGATTAGCGCGAGAAGCGCGAATTCCGCCTTCAAATCTAAGTCGAATAGTTGAAGGGAGAGCAAGCTGAGGATAAGCGTCTTTCACATGCTCGTCATCCAAAGCGGAATCCGCCCGAAACATGGTCCAGCCTTGAGGTAGTCCCTCCCTGATCGCTAGCTCCTTAAACCCGAGACACGAAGAAGTACCCCACTGCTTAAGAAGGGCTGTACCGTCGTTACGAATTGCGAGGTAGAAAGGTGAAGCTTTTGGAAGTTGTCTGGTTTCAACTAAGCCGGTTAAGTCTTGAGATTGTGCTCTTAAAAAAATTCGCACAAGAGATGGGGACAAATTTAAGCGCCACCCTTGCTCGGAATCCTTCATTGTGATGCCCTCCTCCCAATTGAATACAGCCGCATCGACCGGCTGACCGCCGGACTCAGGTGTTAAGGGCATTGACCACCCAGACTCTCCTTCATCGCAGCGAAACCGACCAGCCTGGCCATCGACCGTCAGAAGAAGGCCCATTTCCGGGATTTCATGTCTTGTTCTACAGCGTAATGTGAATGTAACGACACCGGCGGTTGTGTCCAACACGGCACACAAATGCAATGAGCCGTAGATCTTTGCTTCGTCGACTGAAGTCTCGATGCCAGTAACAACACCATCCCACTCTCTCAATTCTTCTTGAATCAGCTCAATCAGTACAGCATGGCGTCCTTCATCGTTTTCAGAACCTTCAAGTACGTTCAGAGTCTGTTGGCGAAGTTTGTGTCGGCCATGCCGCTTTACGAGTGATCCTATCTCTGTGTCAGATGGCGGAGAATCTGGATCTAGCCCAATTTCAGCGAAGAGGGTGCGGAGGGAGGTGCGCTCACTGTCCGTCAACAGCGTTTGAGCAATAGGAAGACCGACGTGTATCCACTTGTTGAATGCAAAGAGCGGAAAGAAGAGCCCAAGAGCGCCGCCCTGATCCTGATTTGACCAAGCTTCCAGGTCAAACCAAAGTTCCCACATACGACCGAAGGAAGGTAGCTGCCCAATGACTGGTTCTTCACCCAGTAATGTCCGAAGGCGTGGGTAATACGAATTAGAGGAGAAGTCGCCCTGAAGTCCGGCGGCGAGCACAAAAAGCGCTAAGTATGCAACATAAGGAGGGTAGAGTAGGCACCTCTCTCTCCAGTGATCCATAGCCTGTAACGCTCGCTGGCAAAGGCCTCGCTTAGTTGCCCAAGGTGGACCACCCTTAATAGCATTAATGAAGTCGTCAACACCTAGATGGGAGCCACGGCCGATTTCTTCAAGCACTGAGTTCGTAACGTAGAGGTGAACCCTGCGCCCCGCCATTTCGGGCCGGAAGAAGTGCGCCGCAATAAGATCATTCCAGGCTAGATATTCCATCTGTTGAAGAGCGAAAACTTCCGTGCTAATAGACGACACTGCGGTCCTGCCTAACTTCGGAAAGGACGCCAATCAAAGCATTTCGTTTGATACGCCTCGGAGAAGTCTTAGGGCCGCCCACATTGAGCGCATACGAGATCTCTTTCCCAAACCCAAGGCTAAGACTACTTCACGTAGTGAAGTGCGGAGGTCCGCGCGTATGGAAGGTAATTATATCAGGTAGGACCTTATAGAGTGGACCACGCGAGACAAAATTGGCTAGCCTGGAAGCAGCAGCCGTCTTACACGTAAGCATTCATTTTGATCGGGCAGCTTGGCCACCAAAGAGGCATACTTAGAGGCATGCTTTTCTACTGCTGAATCAATCAACATTCAGCCATCAAGAAGGCAGACCAGCGCTCGTTGTATTTCCCAACACCACAACAGCTTCAGTGTGAGAAATTGCCACAACAGCTCCCCAACATTGACCACCAGCAAGTTCTCCGGCGCCGCAGGAAAACGCCCCTGCGACTGCCCTCGAACATTAGGGACTCCGGCGAGGATAAAGCCCCTCGCCTCTGTTTGGGACTGTCATCCGAGAACTGCGGATTACGTTCCTTCCCAAGCCCGCGTCCGGGAAGGCGCCCGGACGTAATCTCTGTTGTCGAGACGCCTTGCTTTTATCTACTCTCCCCCCTTGCGCCTCCGCCTCGCTCGCCCCCTCGGCGCGCCTCGCGGGGGCTCACTTCGCTAACGCCCCCGCTGGCGGCTGGCGTTCGGAGGTTCATGTCACGGGGCTTCCTCCTGCTCTACGGGTAAACAAGTTCCCTTCTCTCAGGTATTCCAGCGATCAAAAATTAAGCGGAAGGCAAGCAGTAGACAATCTCGAACAATCGAGAGGTTCGGGAGAAATCCGTCTTCCAAGAGACAACAATCTGAAAATAATCAATGGAGTTCTCACCTGAGAACTCACATCGAGGGCCAATGTCAGTCCATATTCCGTATACCAACCAAGGCAGGATCATCAGCTTCCCGCGGCGACAGCGAATTGCTACCAACGGGTTTTGTCGAGTTACGAAATATCGACCATGCCGAGTTTGTAGAAAACCCGACTGGTGCGGTTACACCACAGACGAGCAAACCTCCATTTGCATGCGGATCAGCAATGGCTCCAAGGGCACTTCGTGCAATGGCGGCAATATCTTCCACCACAACCATCTCTTCCTGGTTGCCGACCCCCGATTAGCCAAAAAGGAAGCGCCTCCTCCAATTGAAATCGCACCGATCGAGCTTCGCAACGCCGTTTACGAGGAATTGATTCGAAGGTCGCCTGCTGTGAAGTACTATTCCCAACTAATTGATGGAGCTGGCGGACTATTATCAAGAGGACTGCGTGAATCAGAGACGCAGAACTACGGGGCGCTTCCGCGCACGCAGAAGGAACGCGCCAGTCTGGCCCAAACACTGAACAAGTTTCTCAAAGTCAGGTTTCCTGAGTATGTGGCCAGGAATAGTCATGATGGCGTGGTCGGTGTTCCGGGCTTCTGGCAAGACGAAACTGGCAACGTTCAATTGTGGAATCCTCGTGATTACAATATGCCATTGCTCGTCATTCCCTACCGTGACGACCAGGGTCGGATCCAAGCCTGCCAACTCCGGCTTCACCAAAACGATCTTCGCACCGGCGAAAAGAAATACCGATGGCTAGCGTGCCCATTTCCATTCCGGGGCGCGAGTGCGGGCTCGCCAATCCACTTTACATTCAAGCCTGCAACTCTCCCGCCGGGCGGGACTGTAATCATTACCGAAGGTGCTCTCAAGGCTCAGACTCTGGTAAGTATCAGACCGAAAGCTCGCGTTATCGCAACCAGCGGAGTTAGCTGCTCCCACGCAGAAATCATCAAAGCCGCTAGAGCCTACAACGCGCTAATCGCCTTTGACGCTGACTACAAAACCAATCCAGCGGTCGCACGGCAACTCGCCCGACTCATTGCCGCTAAAGAACGGGACATTGTCATCCACCGGCTCTCAACCAGTACGAAAATCGTCTGCTGGCGAAGCTACAAAGGCATAGATGATGCCGCCCTCGCAAACAGCCTACTCGAGACAATGACCATCCTTCAGTGGTTTTCAATCCTCGAAGGCAAGGTACTCGAAGAAGTCAAAAGGGCCTGGAACGAAGCGAACTACCATCCTTGGACTTGGCTAGTTAAGAAATAGAAAACAAGTCTGCTCAACAAATGAACGGCAGAAAGAACTTACACCTGTCTGTCGTCGTTCTTACGCGCTTACTTCCCACTTAGAAAGTTCCACACTTGAACCGTTATGAAGAATCAAGAATTTCTTGTCTTACTGGATGCACGAATCGAGGAGAAGGGCGT
>Ga0209431_10001771_pt1 | contig 17706 bp, 10 predicted proteins | sample RifCSP13_3_FD_184021 | JGI IMG/M metagenome (GOLD analysis project Ga0209431, IMG submission 184021) | Soil microbial communities from Rifle, Colorado - Rifle CSP2_sed 13_3 (SPAdes) (version 2) | ecosystem: Environmental > Terrestrial > Deep subsurface > Rock core/Sediment | place: Rifle...
GCCATTGAAGTTATAAATATTTCTAAAACATACACTTCATCTTTTCGTAAAAACAAAGTTGATGCGTTAGTAAATTTAGATCTTTCTGTTCCTGCCGGAAGTATTTTTGGTTTACTTGGTCCAAATGGTGCAGGTAAAACGACTCTAATTAAAATTCTACTGTCAATTTGTTTCCCAACCTCCGGAACGGTAAAAATATTAAATGAAGATACCAGGAATTACAAGCTTAAATATAGAATTGGTTATCTTCCGGAGAATCATAGGTTTCCATCATATTTAAGCGGCGGAGAAGCTCTGAAATATTTTGGAAAGTTGAGCGGTTTGAATGGGGTGCAACTCGATAAAAAAATTGATGAACTGCTTGAATTAGTTAAGATGACTCAATGGAAAAAATTGAAAGTTAAGGGTTACTCAAAAGGAATGATGCAGCGGCTGGGAATTGCTCAAGCACTGATAAATGATCCCGAATTAATTCTCTTAGATGAACCAACCGATGGAGTTGATCCTATCGGAAGAAAAGAAATTCGTGATATACTTGCAGATCTAAAAACAAAAAACAAAACTGTTTTTCTTAACAGCCATTTACTTTCTGAAGTTGAAATGGTCAGTGATCGTGTGGCAATTCTAAATAAAGGAATACTTATTCGTGAAGGCACGGTTAAGGAATTAACAGAAAAGAAACACGAATATTTGTTGGAATTAGAAAATAAAATTGATGATGAAGTTTATTTTAATCTTGCCTCTCAAGTTAATTTTGCGCAAATAAAAGACGAACATTATACGGCTTTAGTTACTGATATTGTGGAGCTGAATAAGTTGATCGATACATTGAGAGCAAAGAACATTTCAATCAAAGAAATAATTCAGAAGAAAAGTTCTTTAGAGGAGATGTTCATCAGTTTAATTAATGAAGCTGATAAAAAAAATAACGTATGAAGAATATTATTATAATTTCATGGTATACTTTACGAGAAGCTTTTGCTCGAAAGGTTTTTATTTTTTTCGCGGCAATATCGGTCATATTTTTAATTGGACTTGCGGTTGTGTTTAGTCTTGTTAACACGGACTCAATTTTATCAAGCATGAATCCGGCCGGTGATAAATTAGTCCTTGAACAAGTAATATCACAAATACAATTAGTAATTACAGCACCGCTATCGAATTTGTGCCTGCTGCTTGCAATATTTTCTTCAGCCAGTTTTATTCCTATCATGCTTGAGAAAGGTAACATAGATTTGTTGCTATCTAAACCAATTTCGCGGACACAGCTATTGCTTGGGAAATATGTAGGTGCAACACTTGTCGTATTTATAAATATCGTTTTCCTAATTCTCGGTGCATGGATAATCATTTCTTTGAAATTTTCTTATTGGAATTTTAATTTCCCACTTGTAACACTTGTAATCACATTTACATTTGCAGTTTTGTATTCGGTTGTAGTTTTATTCGGAATTTTATTCAAAAGTTCTGTTCCCGGAATGATGACCGCATATTTTATCTTTTTGATTTTAAGCCCCGCGTTACATTTTGTTAAACTGCAATTGCAAACATTAACCGGTAAAGAAGTTTTTAAAAGTATGGTGGATAGTTTATATTATTTCATTCCTAAAACATCTGAACTGATGGGAACAATAAACTCAAACATCGGACAAGGCAAAGCAATAGGTGATATTCAGCCTGTTTTATCGTCATTTTTATTTCTAATTTTAACCATCTTTTTTTGCGATTATATATTAAGAAAGAAAGATTTTTAATTTAAAGTTTAACAAAAAATAATTGAGTAACACGATGCAGGATGAAAAGCTAAAACTTGAAGACCTTCTGGAAAAAACATTTGTAGCTTCCGATGGCAATAATATTAATAGTGTTGTTATAATTGGTGCTGGAATTATGGGACAAGGAATTGCTCAAACTGTCGCTGCAGCAGGAATGGATGTTCTTATTGTTGAAAAAGATGAAAAGCATTTACGTAAATCAAAGAGTTCTCTCGCAGAATCCATTGATAGAGAAATAAAACGCTGGGCAATGACTGCTTCCGAGAAAAAATCGATCATGAGCAGAATTTCTTGGGGATTCGATTTAGATAAAATAAACGATTACGACTTAATTATTGAAGCTGTTGACGAAGATTATGAACTGAAGCGATCAATCTTCAAGAAATTAGATCAAGCTGCGCGCAAAGATATTATCTTTGTATCAAACACCTCTACGCTGAGCTTAACTAAAATAGCTGAAGTTACACACCGCCAGGAAAAAATTATCGGAATGCATTTTCTGAATCCGGTCCCTAAAGTTCCTGTTGTAGAAATTATTAAATGTCTTAACACATCAAACAAAACAGTTGAGATTATAAAATCTTTTGCAGCACGCATTGGAAAAACTCCGGTTGAAGTATACGAGTATCCAGGTTTTGTTACGACAAGAGCAATCGTTCCATTGCTGAATGAAGCGATGTACATTTTGCTGGAAGATGTTGCAACGGCCAAAGATATAGATACTGCAATGAAGTTAGGATACAATTTTCAAAACGGACCGCTTGAGATGGCTGATATGATGGGTCTCGATGAAGTACTTGCATGGATGGAAACACTTTGGAAGACTCTTGGTGAACCAAGATACCGTGCTTGTCCGATTCTTCGAAAACTTGTTCGTGAAAAAAAGCTTGGCCGAAAAACCGGCGAAGGATTTTATAAGTACGACGAGAACGGCAAAATAATTTCCGACTAATTCAACTTTCTTTTATTAACAATTTAGGTTACTAAGATTATATGAGAATACTTGTTCTTAACTGCGGTAGTTCATCAATAAAATATCAATTTATAAATACGGATGAAAAAGTTACTCTTGCTAAGGGAATAGTAGATAGAATTGGTATGAGCGGTGCTGTTCTAAGTCATACAAGATATGACGGCGATACAATAAAAATTGTCGGTGAAATTCTTGATCACACAATGGGAATTGAATATGTGCTTGGTGTTATGCTAAGCAAAAATCACGGAGTAATTGACGACAAAGATGATATTGATGCAGTCGGTCATCGCGTTGTGCATGGCGGCGAAACTTTTTCGGGGTCAGTTTTAATTACTAATGAAGTTGTAAGAGTTCTGCAGGATAATATCGAATTAGCTCCGCTTCACAATCCACCAAACATAAAAGGAATACAAGCCGTTACGAGACTTCTTCCGGGTAAACCACAAGTGGGAGTTTTTGATACTTCATTTCATTTGAAGATGCCTCCTAAAGCTTTTCTTTACGGTATTCCTTACGAACTTTACAAAAAGCATAAGATACGACGTTATGGATTTCACGGGACTTCACATCGTTTTGTTTCTCAGAGAGCAGCAGAAATATTAGGGAAAAAGTTTGATGAGTTAAAAATAGTTACAGCCCACCTTGGGAATGGATGCAGTATGGCAGCAGTAGACAGAGGACATTCTGTTGATACCACTATGGGTTTTACACCGCTTGAAGGCTTGCTGATGGGAACAAGAAGCGGGGATTTGGATCCATCATTGATTTTGTACATCATGGGCAAAGAAGGATTATCTCTGAGTGAAGCGGGAACATTGCTGAATAAGCATAGCGGTCTTATCGGCATTAGCGGTGAAAGCAGCGATATGCGTGAGATTCTTACAGCCGTGAAGGAAGATCACAAAAGATCAAAATATGCTTTCGAAATATTTTGTTACCGAATAAAAAAATATCTTGGTGCATATGCAGCCGCAATGGGCGGTTTGGATGCATTTGTTTTTACAGGCGGAATAGGTGAAAACTCTTCTGAAGTTAGAAAAGAAGTTTGCAGCAATCTCGAATTCCTTGGAATAAAAATTGACGATGCAAAAAATCAAAACAGCGAAGAAGTTATTTCTGTTGATGGCGGTAAAGTTGCGGTGCTAAAAATTCCGACTGACGAAGAGCTTGTGATCGCACTCGATACAAGTGAGATTGTTAGATCGCTCAAAGAAACTGTGAACCTTACAGCATCCGTCTAAATAAAAATTCTTGAAATGAACTTAGAAACATTTTTACTTTCATTTATTCCTCTATTTGTGGCTATAGATATCATAGGTACTGCACCGATTTTTCTCGGCTATACTCATTCAATTTCTGATATTGCTAAGAAAAAATTAGTGTTTGAAGCCGTACTTGCTGCTTTCGCTGTTGCATTAATTTTTCTTTTTGCCGGAAAGCTTATTCTTAATTTTCTTGGAATAACAATCGATGATTTTAGAATTGCCGGCGGAATAATTTTACTCATTCTTTCTATCAATGATATTATTGCCTCTTCAGAAAAAGTTAGAAATCCAGGAACCGACATTGGTGTTGTTCCATTGGGCGTTCCTTTAATCATGGGTCCGGCAGCTTTAACTACAATTCTTATTTTGTTGGATAATTTTGGTTACATACCTACAATTCTATCAATGATATTAAATTTTATAATTGTATTGCTAGTGCTTCTAAATGCTAAGCTGATATTGAAAGTAATCGGTGATGGCGGTTCAAAAGCATTTGCAAAAGTGGCTTCATTATTTTTAGCTGCAATTGCCGTGATGATGATAAGAGTTGGAGTTCTGAATATTCTTTCGATGAATAGATGATTTTCTATTTAATATAGTAATAAATTTCTAAGCCAAAGAACAGTTCACAATGTGTCAAATGATAAAAATCAATCCGCCAATGGCGGAACAAATAAATCTCAACAAATAAATACAAAAAAAACTTAAAAATATTTGAAATTTTGAATTTAGATATTGTAATTTATTTGGTATTTGCAAATTGGCTTTTGGAAGTTTCTATTAATTAAATCTTTGAAGAAAAACTCTAATAGTAAGTATAACATAAAATGAATTTAGGGCTAAATGGTAAAACCGCATTAGTTACTGCTTCAAGCAAAGGAATAGGAAAAGCAGTGGCTGATGAACTTGCATTGGAAGGATGTAATGTTGCGATCTGTTCGCGAACTAAAATTGATTTGGAAAACACAGCAGATGATCTTAAACGAAAATACGGAGTGGATATTTCCTGGAGCGTTTGTGATCTGAACAAATCCACAGATATTGAAAACACCTTTAACGTCGTATTAAGACAATTCGGCAAGATTGATATTCTGGTAAATAACTGCGGAGGTCCTCTTTCCGGATTCTTTAGAGATTTTAGCGATGATCAGTGGGTATCGGCATTTGAGCAAGTATTTTTAAGCGCAGTAAGGTTCAGTAATTTGGTTGTACCGGGCATGATTGCAAGACAGTGGGGAAGAATCATCAATATTACTTCTGTTTCGGTAAAGCAGCCAATTGATAATCTAATCTTATCTAACTCTTTCAGGAGCGGTGTAATTGGATTTGCAAAATCTTTAAGTAATGAATTCGCAAAGTATAATATCACTGTTAACAATGTTGCCCCGGGCTACACTTTAACAAACAGACTTTATGATTTAGCAGTGAGCCGGGCAAAGAGTTCCGGTTTATCACATGAAGAAGTTTTAGCAGAGATGGCAAGACAAGTTCCCATGAATCGTCTTGCACGTCCGGAAGAGATCGGTGCCTTAGTTGCATTCCTCTGTTCTAATCAAGCCGGATATATTACAGGTAATACAATTCACATAGATGGCGGTTGGGTAAAAGGATTGTTTTAGGATACTCAAAATTGGCAAGGGACCGTCTAAAAAGTATTTTTTACTGTCACACTGAGTCCGCCTGAGGCGGATCGAAGTGTGATTTCATACTAAAATGTCAGTCTTCGATAATCCGCCTCAGGCGGACTGACTAACAATTTTTTAATTACTGGACAACACCCTAATAATAGTACAATTAATTTCCCCATAAATAGAGGACACAATCATGATCAAAGAAATAGAAATATTAGTTCCTCCCGAATTACTTCCCAATAAAGATTTTCTCTATTCGGAAACGGCATATAAACTTAAACTCGATTTAAGTGAAGTTAAAGCAGTTATCCCGATTCGAAGATCAATTGATGCACGAAGCAGCAAACCGGTATTCAAAATTTTAGCACGCGTTTTTATAAATGAACCCCCTCAGGAAATGTATCCTAAAATAAATTATATACCGGTAAGTAGTAAAGAAAAAGTTATAATCGTAGGAAGCGGACCAGCGGGAATGTTTGCTGCACTTCGATTAATTGAGCTTGGCCTTAAACCAATCGTAATCGAGCGGGGAAAAGATGTACGTGAAAGAAGACGAGACTTAAGATCGCTTCAGCAAGATCAAATTGTAAATCCAAATTCCAATTATTGTTTTGGAGAAGGTGGGGCAGGCACTTACAGTGATGGAAAGTTGTACACTCGTTCTACCAAAAGAGGAGATGTTAGAAAAATTCTCCAAGTGTTTGTGCAGCATGGAGCAAAAGAAGATATTTTAATTGATACACATCCGCATATCGGATCTAACAAATTGCCCCCAATCGTTCAATCGGTTCGGGAAACAATAATTAGCAATGGTGGTGAAGTTCACTTTAATTCTTTAGTTACTGATCTAATAATCAAAGGTGGGAAAATATTAGGAGTAGTTGTAAATCAAGATAAAGAAATTTTAGGTGATTGTGTAATTCTTGCAACAGGACATTCAGCGCGAGATATTTTTTATTTGCTTCATAAAAAAAATATTAAAATTGAACCGAAAGATTTTGCGATGGGGGTGAGAATAGAACATCCTCAAGCTTTAATAAATGAAATTCAATATCACACAAAAAAGAAAAATGTGTTTCTGCCTTCTGCGAGTTACAGCTTAAGTATTCAAGTTGATGGAAGGGGAGTGTATTCGTTTTGTATGTGTCCGGGAGGAATAATCATTCCAGCTTCTACATCCCCAGGAGAAATTGTCGTAAATGGAATGTCGCTTTCGAGAAGAAATTCTCCCTTTGCTAACTCAGGTTTAGTAGTTGCGGTGAATGCAAATGATTGGCAGCAATATGATTCTGAAGGTCCATTTGCCGGATTAAAATTTCAGCAGGATTTTGAAAGACAGACTTTTGAATGGGCAAATAATTCTCAGAAAGCCCCAGCACAGCGGGTAACAGATTTTGTAAAGGGAAAAGAATCCGAAAGTTTACCGCGAGCGTCTTACATTCCCGGATTAACACCATCACCGCTTCATCGGCTTCTTCCTCCGATAATTCGTAAAACTCTGCAAAAGGCGTTATTAATTTTTGACAGAAGAATGAAAGGATACTTAACTGAGGAGGCAATAATTGTTGCAGCCGAAAGCAGAACGAGTAGTCCAATTAGAGTTATTAGAGATAAAGAAACATATATGCATCCCCAGGTTGAAGGATTATTCCCATGCGGTGAAGGTGCTGGTTATGCCGGAGGAATAGTATCTTCGGCTTTAGATGGCGAAAACGTTGCTGAAGCGGTTGTGCGTTATCTAAAAGTTTCCTAAAAATTTTATCTAACCCCGCCTTCTCCGTCAAAAGACGGACTCCCCTTTGTCCTGCTGAACTTGTCGAAGCACAAAGGGGAGGAACGAGAGCCTGCCCCGTCCGCCTTTGGCGGATTATTTCGGGGTGAGGTTTTGTCGTTATCTTAGAAAGATCATCTTCTTCGTCTCAATAAAATTTCCCGCCTGAATTCTGTAGAAATATACGCCGGAGGCGTATCCGCCTCTGGAGGAAACTCCGCTTGGTAAAGACACACCATGGTGTGTCTCTGCATTTGAGAACTCAATTTCATAAATTCCTGCGGGTTTGTATTCATCCACCAATGTGGCAATTTCATTTCCGAGTATATCAAACACTTTTAACGTTTGCCAACTGCTAACTGGAGACTGCCAACTAATTTTTGTTGTTGGATTAAATGGGTTAGGAAAATTCTGCTCAAGTGTAAACTCATTAACTAACCTCACATCGACTTCTATTGTTTTCGAAAATTCAAATGATCCATTAAAGTCCATTTGCTTCAGCCGGTAAAAGTACTTTCCTTCGTCAAGACTTTTATCTGAGAAGTTGTATTCATTCTTCTGAGTTGTTGTTCCTTGTCCCTTAACAAAAGCCACAGTTGCAAACTCTCTAGCAAAAGCTTTTCTTTGTACTTCAAATCCGTAATTATTTAACTCTGTTGCAGTTGACCAGTTTAATGTTACATCTTTACCGTTTGAAGTTGATGTAAAGGAAATTAATTCGACAGGAATTACATAATCTGCCATTGCCATACCTATGCCAGCTGAATTCGGACCAACGCCATAATCATAGTACATAAAATATTTATTATTGTAGATTATAACGGAGGGTTGTTCAAATATATTATATGCCGAAAGTGGATCTTGTGATGGAAAGAAGATCGGATTATTTAAATCATCTTTTACCCAATTAATCCCATCCACACTTGTTGCATAGCAGATTGCACTTACAGTAACATTATCTCCCGCATATAACATTTCCCAGCCGGCAGGTGTTTTAAGGACAGTGCAGCCCCAAAGACTATAATTATCATAAGACTTATCCGGTTTCAAAACAGGATCACTTTCAGCATAAGGGTGTGAAGTAGTTGCTGGATTATCATATTTCTGCCATGTGGTACCATTATCAACTGAAGTAGCCAAACCAATTTGCGCTGAACCAGGCCAGCTACTACCCGCTATGTAGTGCATAAAGAGATTCGTTCCATTTTTAATAATACATGAAGGACTTATAAATCTTGAATCCCACTCTCCGGCACTGCCAACAGTGAGAAGGGTATCATTATTTCTTGTCCATGGTCCGTGCGGACTAATATTAGAAGTTGCTCTTCCTATTACATTCCCCGGCTGAGATATTGTCACCGATTTGCCACTATAATAAATGTACCAAACTGAATTATCAAAAAATATTACACCCCCATCAGCACTGTATGCATCGAACCCGCTGCCATCACCGGATAGTATTGGATTCGAGAGACTTTTTGAAAATGTAAACCCATCTGAAGATACAGCTAAACCTATTGATGCTGGTGTTGTTGGGAAGTTATTAGTACCATCATAGGTTAAGTAAAATGTATCGTTTACAACGATAACATTAGCCCACCAAACAGCGCTTTGATCCCAGGATCCAGGGGTTGCAGAAACTACAGGGTTGCCTGAATATGCAGAAAATGGCGCAAAGGGTAACTGTGCATAAACGCTATTAGAACAGATTATATTAAACAGCACTAATAGGCAAAAAGAACTTAAAATTCGTTTCATGATAAGACCTCTTTTGTTAATTATTAATTACAATAAATAATAAAGATTGAAAGTATCCTCAACAATCCCATCTTGATGTGATATTTAGAAGTTTGAGCTGTAATAGAAATAAGTTCCCCTACCCGAAGGTGAGAAGGGGAACTAAATTTAAACGGAGAATAATTTTTATTTTAAAAACAAGAGTTTCTTCGTCTCAACAAAAACCTGTCCTGAGCTTGACGAAGGACCGGCTTGCAACTGATAGAAGTACACCCCGCTTGGAAGATTGGATGCGTTAAAATCAACTTTATAATTTCCAGCTGGTCTATATTCATTTACAAGAGTTGCTACCATATTTCCTAGTACATCATAAATCTTCAAAGTTTGCCAACTGCTAACTGGAGACTGCCAACTAATATTTGTTGTTGGATTAAATGGGTTCGGATAGTTTTGAAATAGTTTAAAATTTTGTATTAAATTAATAACAGGATCTGTTATTAAAGTGAATACGTTTCGATACTTGGTTGTTACAAATCCAAAACCTTCGGAGTTCGAATTTAAATTGATACCAGAACCAATTGTGTATATGAAATTGTCCCTTACATAAAAATCGTTGATGCTCTCTTCGCCTTCCTGCGATACTTTACCCACAAATTCTCCAGATGGATTTAATATTCTTATCTCAGTTGTTTTTATATCTGCAGTACTGTCTGAATTCAAATTCCATTGTTCATTCATTATGTATATAAAACCATGTTCATCAATTTTCATTGAACTGCCACTCTTATCATTATCCCATACGTAACCACCAATATCTATATTCCAAATTAAATCTCCATTTAAATTATATTTTAACGTGTAATCACCACCGGTTATATAAAGATAATTATTGTTATATAGAATTTCGTTGGAATAACTTATGTACTCATCTTTCGGATGATAATTTCTTTTCCATAATTCTTTTCCTTCGGTATCATACTTTAGAATTACACATGGTTCAGACTTTTTTTCGTAGAGATATGTACTAGCCGTGATGTAAGTGTTACCAAAATCATCAATGGTCATCGAAAACGGTAATGCCATAAAATCCATAATTCCGCCATAGTTTGACAACCATTTTTGAATTCCAGATGAATCATATTTAATTGTTACCATATCCATGTTATTGGACATTCTTGAACTAAATCCTGTAACATATATCGACCCTTCATCATCAACAACCATATCTTTTAATACGTCATCTAGATGTCTCCCATTTAAGTATCCATCAAAACTTCTTTGCCAAGAAACTTTTCCATCAGGAAGATATTTAATTATAACATAATCATTATCTGTTTGCATGCTGCTCAAAGTACCGCCAATAATTATATTATCGAAACGATCAATAATCATTTTTCGAATTTCGAATCCGGGTTTTTCTACCATCCAGGTCCATTGTGTAGAACCATCTGTTGAATATTTCTTTAAAACATAACCATCTTTAAAATCAGTACCACCACTTATAACATTGCCAGCAACTACCACTTTATTTTTTGAATCTGTTTGAATATAATTTTTGTGTTCATATATCCACCTCCCACATCCAGCTTCAATTAAATCAGCCCACATGGGTTCTCCCGAAGTACTATACATAATTGTCGCTATATCTCCATATTCCTCAGTCCATGGAGATTGGCAATAAAAACTTCGACCAGTAACAAAAACATTTCCATTTTGATCTATTGTTAATCTTTTTGAGAAATCCAATGAATAATTTCCTTGGTTCAGATTTGAAATCCATACCGGATACGAGCTTATATTTGAGTTTATATCTAATTTCTGAATCTGAATATTTGAAAAGGGATTAACTGCATAGTTGTTAGCTAAGATAATTTCTCCTAAGCTACCCAACTTCATGTCAGCTAAATAAACGTTGGAATATTTTCCGGCAGGATACGCCCAGATTTGATTACCATCTTTATCAAATTTTAATATTCTAAAATCAAACCCGTCATTTACACCCACATAAAATTCACCTGAACTACATACTTCCACAAGGCATAATGGACGAATGTTATTCTCAACCGGTTTTTCAATTGCCCATATCTTTTCTCCATTTGGATTTAATTTTTTAACAAAAAACTTGCAATTGAAATAGGTATAATATTCTAAGCCAGTGAGATAAATATTACCTGAGGAGTCAATTCCTAATCCCAACATTGATGGATTTTCTGCTAAAACATAATTGTCTGGAGTTCCAATGTCTTGCTTAAACCATTGCAATTGACAAGATTGATTATATTTCAATAACATATAATATCCCTTCATCGCATTTCCATTGGAATCAGTCTCAAAGGGAGATCTTCCAAGAAGATAAATATTGTTCAAATTATCAGTGCGTATGTGATAACTAATAAACTTTAGATTATTCGTATTCGAATCCCAAATAAGATTTCCTTGATCATCGATCTTTATTAATCGTCCGTTATAATCTACTATGACATTGTTTTCTGAATCAATCATCATGTTTGAAATCTGTAGAGTATCGTAAACATTAGAAAATATCTCGTTGCCCTCGGGTGAGTATTTTTTAATTTCACTATAATATCGCTGACAATTCCAGCCACATTCTAAACTTTTTCTAATAGAAGTATAAACATTACCCAGATCATCGCACTTTATAAATCTGACTGGATAATCAAAGTTTTTTGACCAAAGTTCCTTACCCCATTTTGCATATTTAACAATAAATCCACCTCTTGATCCTCCTAGATCTCCATAATCATAATAATGCCCGCCGGCGATTAAAATATTTCCATTAAGATCGATTTCAATATCTGCGGAGGCTACTTGATTATAAGTTCTTTCCCACTGTAACTGTCCATAGGGATTATACTTTACTGTTAATGTTTTAGATTGTAATCTAGTTAATTCTCGTGTACTAGATACAATAACATTATTTGATCTATCAGTTGATAAAACAATTGCTTGATCATTGCTAATTAAGGTTCTGAAATTATGATATTTCACCCACTCTGGGATAGGATTTTGAGAGTGGACAGTATTAAATAATATTAAAAATGAAATGGTTGATAATAAATATTTCATTTAACACCTCAATTAATTAAAATCTTTTTATAATAACTCTGATAAACAAACAACATTAATGTTTACTTAATTACTAATTATTCTGAAAAACTTTAGCGCAAAAGGATCATCTTTTTCGTATCTATAAAATTTCCCGCCTGAATTCTGTAGAAATATACTCCGCTTGGTAATGATGATGCATTAAACTCTATCGAATAATTTCCTGTTGGTTTTTTTTCGTCCACCAATGTTGCTACTTTTTCAGCTAAGAGATTAAAAACTATTAAACTGACTTTACTTTCTTTTGGTATTGAATACTTTATTGTTGTTGTTGGATTGAAAGAATTAGGAAAGTTTTGATATAGTGCAAAAATTAATGGTAGTTCGTTTTCACTTTCCGACACCTCTGTGAATAATTGACTTTCGTAAGCGCCCATATCCGGTTTTGAACCGATAGGATCGGGGCGAGGATTGCCAGCTAAATCCTTTTTAGGAGCATAATACCATATTCCCTCAATTTGAATTGAATCTATTCCTGCACCGAGACATGGAGATTTTGATGATAAATGATAATTGTGATTAGCTGTATCAACGAAGAGCGGATTTAAATTGATATTTCCATCTAACCAATTAACTGCGCTCATGCTGTTGGAAATAATAGCGTTCTGACCCCCCTGAATATTTGAGTAGGCAATATTTAAATTATTATGGCCTTCACTAAATTTAATATCACCATTAATTTTATTCCATAAAATTGAATTGACAATAGTCATATTAGAACCATCAAGTAAAATGCTGCTAAATTCTTCAGAGATTGTATTACCTGCTACTGTAGAATTTACAAATACATTATCAGAACCAAAACTATACAACAATCCGCCGTCTTCAATAACATTATGTCCCATTATAACTAAATCCGTGAATAAGACATTGGAATATATGCTACGTATACCTCCATAAACTGTCCAATAGGAGTTTTTATTATTATTTTCTAATATTATATCCCTGAACTTAGATGATGAGTTGCTACAGTATATTCCGCAACCATAATTATTATTGCTTATTTTAACTTTTGTTACTACAGGACTGGAATTATTAATAGCTAAAACACCTTCAATTGCTTCATTTTCAGCAAATAAGATATTATTGATATTGGAATTAGAATTATTGACACAATAAATTCCACCTCCGTAACCTGCAGATGACCATCCCTCCCAATTAGAAGTTCCATGTGCTATGTTACTATGAATTGTAAGATTGAACAAACCTGGACTGGAATTACTGCAGTATATTCCACCTCCATCTCGGTCATATCCGCCCATTAATGTTAAATTATCAACAGTATTCCCCTTTTGACCATCAAAGTGAAGCACACTTCCCTGCTGATCTGCATTTAATATCGTAGCTATTTGCGAAGCTCCTTTCAAAGAAACATAATCCGGTAGATTTATAGGAAAACCATCATTAGTTGTTGAAGGGCTGTATACACCATTTGCCAGATAAATTGTATGAGGATTTGTATTTGATGCAATAATTTTCATTAACGCTGTTGATATCGAACCTAAAGGCTCCCATTCATTCAATCCGCTATTTAAATTATTCCCAGTTGGACTTACATAAAGATCTGCATTGATCTGTGCTAGTTTTCCGTTTAAAATATTAAAAGTAAAATTTGATAATGGATTGCAATTATAATTGGTGGGAGTTAAAACGGTAAATGTATCAAGCACAACATTTATTGGATAACTCATGTTATAATCTTCAGAGGTGGGACAACCGAAATCGCTTCCCAATGCAGCATGGTTCAAATATATGTTGCATCGTTCAGTTGCATCAAATGTTATTTTTGAGTTACCCCAACCATAAAAAATCCCACCGCCACTTTTAGCATAATTTTCTCGGATTGTTAAATTCTTCATTGTGATATTGGAATTTTCACATAAATATATGCCGCCTCCAGATCCAGCTTTGGAACCATTTTTTTCAATTATACCTCCGTCTAATTGTAATGTGGAGTTGGCGCAGTATATAGCACCACCCATTGAGGCTTTATTGTTAATAAAGTTAACATCTTCAAGTACCAGAATGGAGCTATTTGAATTAAGGCCACCTCCTGAACCAGAAAAATAATAGCCCCAACCACTTCCATCTAAAACCAAATTATTTTTAAACGTAATGTTTTTAATTGATGCGGTCGAATTATAAAATTTAATTCCCACGCCTATATTATCAGTTAGTACTAAATTATTAAAAACTAATGAGTGAGAACCCACGCAATTTATTGAGCCTAAGTCGGATGTTGGATAAGCACCTGTAAGTGTAAAGTTTTTTAGTTGAATATTATTATGATTTGAGATCAAAATTCCCATTGGAAATGTTGGTTCACTATGTCCTTCAATGTTGAGTATAGTGTTTTCCATAGATGTCCCAATAAGTTTTATATTACTTATAGGCACTATTGGGTAATTTTCATTGTTAGAGGATGGACTATATATACCTTCTGATAGATATATTGAACGAGGATTCAAACTATCGACATAAATCTTTGATAAAGCAAACGCTATATTCTCCAAAGGTTCATTAATAGATAATCCGCTGTTCAAATTATCTCCACTTGGATTAACAAATAAGTCGGCGTTTACTTGTTCGATTTTAGAATTAAGAATATCAAATGAAAATTTTTCAAGCGGTGAACAAAAATACTCCGTCGGCTTAATTACAGTAAATGTATCGACAATAACATTTATTATTTCTGCTGCATCAGAATACAAATCATTAGCTTTTATTGCGCTGTTAGAATATATATTACATCTGCTGGCGAAAAACAAACTTCCCCAACTATTTATTGAAATTCCCCCACCATATCCAGTACTCTTATTATGTGCTATCGTAACATTTGAAAGAGTTATTTTTCCCCCAGTGCTTATTCCTCCTCCAGCAGAATTATTACAGATTTTGGAATTATAAATTTTTACTTCACCATATGATGAGATACCAGTGCCTTTATTGCTTCCTATTGTAGTGTGATTTATTTCTGCTTTTCCACCATAAAAGCGTAATCCACCTCCTTCATTCCCATATATAGAACACGAATCCATTTCCAAATTCTCCAATCCCTCAATATAAATTCCCCCATCATTTTTATTTGCACTAATAGTTACATTATTCAAGGAAAGCAATGATGGTGCTGGCCCATAATTACAATAAATTCCACTTCGTTCATTGTCAATGATATCAGAATTCTTAACATAGACCTTGCTATTACCATTACAATATATCCCGCTTGAATAACCACCCTTATTTTCTTTGATAGTTACATTTTCAATATTTAATATTGTATTACTGCATTTAATACCACTGCTGTACTCATAGTAACCTGCACCTTTGATCGTCAAATTTCTTATACTTACTAAAATATCGTTATCACAGATAATAACTGAGTTTAAACCTCCCGCATCCAGCACAACACTATTACGTGACTGACCAGAAAGCGTAATGTATGGTTTAACTCCAATTGGGAATGACTCTCCATTTGTGTAAATACTATAGTATCCATCTAGTATATGAACTGTTCTTGGGTTTGTTGGATTACTAGCAATTTTTGAAATGGCTCTGGTTATTGTTTTTAGTGGATTGCTTGAGGACATTCCATCATTTTCGTTATCACCATTTTGACTTACGAATAAATCAGCATCAATAAGATCTATTTTTTCGTTTAAAATGTTAAAATTAAACTTATTTATTGGGGAAGCTAAATCTTCTGTAGGTGAAATAACTGTAAATGTATCCACAACTACATTGATGTGATTGATATGCAATGATTCATTAGGTTGATATAAGTCTTTACCTATAGCAGCGCTATTTAAATATATTGAACTACGATTTACTGAATCGAACTTCATTTCAACAGCACACCAAATACCTCCACCGTATGTTGCTGAATTTTCCTTTATAATAGTATTAATTAACTCGACGTAATAGTCACCCCATATTCCACCACCTTCATAGCTATGATTGTTACTAATGATTGAATTCTTAACTGTAATTCTGGCATTTGTACATGAAATACCACCCCCACGATCTGTAGAAGAATTGTTATAGATCTGTAAGTGGTCAAATTCAACACCCGAACTGAAATTACACATAATCCCACTACCTGTTTGCCACCCACCTTTGCTAATGTTATTTTTAATAATTAAATACTCAATTGTTGGATTAGAATAATAAATAAAAATCCCAGTACCACCGCCGGTTATTGTAAAGCCGGTAAGTTTTGTGTTTGTATTTTCCGAAGCTCCGAATAATACCACTTGGTTATTAGGATTATCAGGATTAGTATTTTGACTTCCGTCAATAATTGTTTTTGAAATGTGTGAAGTATCTCCATTGATTATAAAATAGCTTGCAACAGTAATGGCTTTACCTTTAAAATTGATATTTTCATAATAGATTCCTTCGGCAACAAGAACCAAATCACCATTGTTTGCTGCATCAATTGCAGTCTGAATTGATGACTGCTCCAGTGGAACCTGTATTGTATCCTGCGAATAAGTAGAGTTAAAACAAGCTAATATGAATATTGTAGTAATTAACTTTTTCATAGCGGCACCTATGATTTCTTAATTGTTACTAATAATTCAAAAATAGAAATTGGAGGTTGCGGCAGCAATCCCATCATGATGTGATATTTTACTCCTAAAATGGAATGAATCAAGAGAAATAATGAAATAAAGTTATGTAACACTAAATCTCTCCCTGTAGGGATTTGCGGATTACATCTGCTTTGCAATGTACGTGAAGCTTATTATAAACATGCTTTATGTGAGTGCGGACCGTATCGATTGTTACATTCTGCTTATCTGCAATCATTTTGTAACTAAGCCCATCTACTAAGTCTAAGACTATTTCTTTTTCTTTATTGGTGAGATGAGACTCTGTTTTTTCATGTTTACTCTCATGAAAGTAATCAATGACTCTTCGAGCAATTTGCGGGGACATTGGTGCGCCGCCTAAGGAAAGCTCTTCTATAAATTTTTTAATCTCGGTTAGTGGTGTGGTTTTAAGCAGATAACCTGTTGCACCTGCACAAAGCGATTGAAATATTTTGTGAGGATCATTATGTATAGTTAGCATAAGGATATCAATCCCAGGGTACTTTTCTTTTATGAGTTTAATGCCGCTGATGCCGGACATTCCGGGCAGGCCAATATCCATTAGTATTACATCGGGAAGTTTATCGGGATATAGTAACCGTATAAATTTTTCCACAGATTCTTCAGCAATTTCACAGCTCATATTTTGCTGGTTATTCAGGTAAGAGCAAATTGCCTCACGAATCTCTTTATCATCTTCAACTATCCCTACATTGACCATATTCAAAAATCTGTTTTTATTGCTTACCATAAAATCCCATCTTGATGTGATTTTTGTTCTTATTTAAACTTTGTGCCTTAGAGTCTGAGTGGCCAATAAGTTTATTCTAATC
>Ga0209431_10001774_pt1 | contig 17692 bp, 17 predicted proteins | sample RifCSP13_3_FD_184021 | JGI IMG/M metagenome (GOLD analysis project Ga0209431, IMG submission 184021) | Soil microbial communities from Rifle, Colorado - Rifle CSP2_sed 13_3 (SPAdes) (version 2) | ecosystem: Environmental > Terrestrial > Deep subsurface > Rock core/Sediment | place: Rifle...
CCAGCAGCTCAACGGCTCGCCGGCGGCGCTGTTCAAGCTGTGCTGGGGTCCCATGGGGTCTCATGGAACCAGTTTAGCTTATTCCTATTGCTTATGCAAATGTCAATAGTTGTTTGACCATTGTATTGAAATACCTCAACAATATTACCATTCAATTCTTTCCATACTACTTGGCCGATATTATTTATCTTAGGCGAGTCCTCCCCAGACCATCCAAACCAAATAAGCGGATTGTTAGATAATCTTTTTATAACGGTGTCGTCTGACAAAAATAAATGACCTTCGCTTCCAATCCAGATTATCTGCCCTATTTCATTAATTTGCGGATTACCGTCATGGGAAGAATTATCTGTTATTCTCTTAATAAACTCATTTGCTACCACAGCCCCCTGCGCCAGAACAAAAGACGGCAACAGCACGGCCAAAAAGGCCGCCATACAAATAAGATTTTTTAGTTTCATAATGTCTCCTTTTCTTCAACCCTGAAGGGTTGAGTTACGGTCTCGGTTGAGGCCGGTTAGTTTTTATAACCCTTACTCAGATGTTCAATAGCGTAAAGAAGGCTCTTTCTCATTTCAAGTGGGTAACTTTCCTCTCCCTTGATTTTTTTAACTCCTCCACCCTTGCGGGGGAGGATAAAGGTGGGGGGTGAGATAAGCAATTCTCCCTTATTACCGCTAACACTGCGTTTGTATTTTGTAAGACCTCATTGTTCCAGAACCTCAAAACCTTAAACCCATATTGTTGAAGGTATGTATCTCTTTCTCTGTCCTTATTGTTCTCCGCCGCATGTTGTCCGCCATCCACTTCAATGATAATGCGGTTTTCAAAGCAAACAAAATCAACTATGTAATTGTCTACAGGCTGTTGCCTCCTGAATTTCAACCCTTCCATCTGTTTCATTCTCAAGCGGCTCCAGAGCAGTTGTTCCGCATCTGTAGGTCTTTTCCTGAGGGCTTTCCCCAATGCTGTTATCCTGTCTACCGTAGAATCACCCCCACCCTACCCCTCCCCCGTCAAGGGGGAGGGGAAATTGTTTGCCTCCCTCATCAAAGGGAAGGGAATATTATTTACCCACTCATTATGAGAAAGAATCCAATTTTCCTGTTAATGGTTCTTTGATTATATGTTCTGTATTTTGACAAAACCATTCTATTTTTTCAACAATCCGTTTGGCAATAGTCTTATCAATACGAGATAAATCTTCCTCAGCTTGAAGCGTAAATTCAACTTTATGCATTAAACTAACCGGAGCCTTTTCTTTACATCTTTTAATGAGGCCCTTTACTTGGAAGCGATAGAGGCTTCTAATTTTTGGATGAAATCTTCCCTTAATTCAAGCCCGTAGTCCGGGTCAATCAGCCACTTTCATAACCATATCTCCCTATTATTTTTACCCCTCACCCCCTGCTTAACACCTGATAGGGAACTGTTTTTTTACTGATTATGGCACTGCTGGCAGGTCTGTCTCATCATGGTTCCTGCGCCACCAACACTTGTAGGCGGCCCGAATATAAGATTAGAATGGTTTGTTGACCCATGCGCCCTGTGGCAGGTAAGGCAGAAAGGAACGGCTGTGCCATTGTTCTCGTCTGTAGTATTGGGGTCAATAACACGATTCCATCCCGTGGTGTTAAAGGCCTCAGCGCAACCCGCGGCTGTAGTCCCGGCTATCCAGCAAGCTGAGTCTGCATGTAAATTAGTTGCCCCTGTTCCAATACTGGTATCTCTGGTTGGATGTCTTTTCCATGGATTAGTTGGTTCAGCTCCTCCCATATTGGAATCTCCGCCGGCGCCATGAAAATCAGTGTGGCATGACTTGCAAAAGCCCTGAATGCCTGCAGTATTGGTTGTCGGCGCTAATTTAAACACCACATTGGAGGTTTTATACTTATCTAACCCTTGACCAAGAGATGGTAGATTTATCATATTGACATATTTAGTGTTATCGCGTGTGGCAGTAGTCGTCATAGAATATGTGATTGTTTCGCCGACCGCCATATATGTAATACTACTACTGCCTGGAGGAGCGTAGATAGTACCATTATCTCTCAGGTTTCTGTAGCTTGTGGTCCCGTGTGGGTTATGGCAGTTTACACAGGTAAAACCGTTTAAGGTTATCGGGCTGCTGATAGTGCCAGGCACAGTAACAGTAACATTAACATCTACAGTATGGTTTTTAGCAGAATCAGCGCATGGCGGACTTCCACCAATATTATAACATAGGAGGCCTGCTGATTGATTGGTTATATTACCTCCATCCCATACATCAGGTGCGCCCATAGCGGCCTCATTATCGTGGTGACAGAACAGGCAGAGGTTCAGGATGTTAGACTGTCTTAAAAGTTTTGAGTATACAGCGTTTACTGACCCGCCATATCCGCGCGTTGACTCATCGTACACCATAGATACCCCCCCCTGGCTCCCGTGCATACTATGACACTGGGAACAGGCAAGGGTCTCTGCTGGCGCCCCTTTATTTGTTGAATTATGATACTCGCCTGCATAGGCAAAGGAAAAGATTAAGGTTAGAAAAAATAGAAGGTGTGTAATATAAAAGATGCGTGAAATGCGCGGTTTGCGGTTTGGGGTGCGGGTTATATGATAGCGAATCATTTTAACTCCTCTTCTACAGTTACCTGCCTATTTTAAACACACTTAACCTTTTTGCCCCTTTTTCCATTATATATACCATACTTCCCCTGTCAAAATCAATATCTATTGGAAAAAACAATTGCCCCTTTGCCGTGCCATACTCATCAAATTGACTCACTTTATTGCCCTTCTGGTCGTAGATGACTATCCCCCTTAGGGAATCCACAAGCCAGAGCAGCCCGTCCTTGTCTACCATTGCAGCAGTAGGAAGGCCAAGCGTTCCCCCTCTGTCCTGTAACCCTTCAAATGCCATAATGAAATTTCCTTGTTTATCATATACCTGAACTGCGCTGTTGCCAAAGGGCGTTATCAGATAAACCCTGTCTTTAGAGACCGCAACCCCTGCAAGAGAGATAAGCCCGCTGCCAATACTCCTTAGAAATTTATCGTTTTTATCAAAGACCAGACAGGTGGTTTTTTCTTTATTAATTACATAGATACTGCCATCTTCATCAAGAAACAATCTGCCTGGAGAAAAAGTCATCCCTTCTGGCGGCGCAACCCGTGCTATAGACTCTCCCCTGTAGCTAAAGACCTCTATATACGGCTTACCCTCCTGAACCAGATAGATATTGCCGTTCTTAATAACCATGTCAAAGGGACTTGAAACACCCTGGGACTTGCCAAACTTAAAAAGCGGATTGCCCTTTAGGTCAAATATAAGCACCTCGTTTCTGCCGCTGTCAGCCACGTAAATCTCGCCGCGTTCCTTATCTACGAATATGCCCATTGGCATATTGAGAGAATCCTGATAAAACTTGCCAATGGAGAATAAAAACCTGATAACAGGGACATCTACAGCAAAAACCGGGGTTATTATGCAACCCATGATTGCTATTAAGAAAAGAAGTATTTTACCCCAATATTTATAGCCCATAAAAAAACCTATAGCCTATTTTATTTTTACTCCCTCTAATTTCAACAACTGTCTTTTCAGCACTAATCCGCCGCTGAAGCCGCCAAGGCCGCCGCTGCTTGGCACTACCCTGTGGCAGGATATAATAATCGGCAGCTCATTTGCGCCACATGCCCCGCCAACTGCCCTTGAGGCCTTGGGCTTGCCGATTTTTTCTGCAACCTGTTTATAGGTCAAAACCTTGCCGTAAGGTATGCCTGATAAAACCTTCCAGACCTTCTTCTGAAAATCTGTGCCATCCGGAAATATGGCATATTTCTTAAATGATACCGGCTCTCCTGAAAAATATTTTAACATATCGTTTTTAAAGCCCGTAAAATATCCGTCGTCTTTAATAACTGCGGCAACAAAATTTAACCCCCTCACCTTTATCCTCTCCCCCTTTAAGGGGGAGAGGGAGGGACGAGGGGGATTCTGTCTATGCTTTTGAGGCATTGCAATCATTGGCAGTTCTCTTACAAAGTCTTTTTCATTTCCATATCCCCACGACACCCTGTATATACCTTTTTCTGTAGCCGCCAGATATATCCTGCCGATGGGTGTAGAAAATGACGTGTAATAAATCCTAAACTCTGACACTTTGACTCTTTGATGTCTTTTCACATTTCCTCATGTCGGGTTTGTATTAATAGTTTGTTGAAAAACTCAACAAACTCCGATTACACGGATAAAAGATTAGATTTCACAGATTAAAACCCATTGAAATATCTGTGTAATCGTTTTTCCTAATCTGTGTAATCAAGGCTGTTGATGTCTTTTTCAACAGCCTGTTAATACAAACGCAATAATTAATTTGTAGGGCAAACCTTTAGGCTTGCTTATTTTGCAGGGCTGAAGCCCTGCCCTACGTCAATTTATTTAATTCTTTTGTATTAATTCTTTTCCCTCGCCTATACCTAAGCAGTTTCGAGAGATTCCTCTGCCTTATACGGTTCAAGGTGAACCACCACATCAACTACCTGGGGCATTTCAGCCTTTATCCTTTTCTCTACCCTGGAGGCAATTGCATGGGCATCCAACACACTCATCTCCGGCTGCACCAATAAATGACAGTCCACATGGATGGCATCAGCCCTTCCCCTTACCCTCATTTTGTGGCACTCTTTAACACCTTCCACTGTCATGGCAATGGCTTCTATCTTTGCCACATCGCTTATCAGAAGCGGCGAGGCATCAGCTAATACATCAGACGCCTCCTTAATTATATTGTATCCCACATAACCTATCATGACAGCAATAAAAATAGAGGCGATGGAATCCAGATAAGCATAGCCCATACGCATCCCTATGAGACTGCTCAGGACAATAGCAGATGCCAGAAAATCACTCATAGTATGCCTTGCATCTGCCACCAGGAAATCGCTTCTGAGGCTCTTGCCTCTGCTGTATTCGTATACAATAACAAATAGATTAATTCCCATAGTCATAATGACTATGCCAAAACTGAGGTCTGTAATAATCAAAGGCTTTGGATTCAACAAATTTACAACAGACCTTTGCAGAATCTGAATACATGCCAGAAACAGAAGGGTCGCTATTCCCACTGTTGCCATGGTTTCAAATTTTTTATGGCCATAGTGGTGCCTGTCATCAGGAGGTTGGGCAGCTATCCACATACCAATGAGACCTATGATATTGGATGTGCCGTCAAACATGGAATGGAAACCGTCAGCCTGTATGCTGTTTATGCCGGTGGTATAGCCATAAAACATCTTTACCAAAGCGCCAAAGAGATTCAATATGAGCGTTATCCATAAAACCTTTCTCACTTCTTTTGCATAAATCATAGGATTAACCCACTGCAGCCTTTAAGCGGCCGTGCAAAACCTTTTTCAAAAATTGACCCGTATAAGAACCATCTGCCTCTGCAACCTCTTCCGGCGTCCCAGCAGCAATAATCTTGCCTCCCTCATCTCCGCCCTCAGGACCAAGGTCAATTATATAATCAGCAGTCTTTAATACATCCAGATTATGCTCAATAATAACAATGGTATTCCCTGCTGCCCGCAGTTCCTGCAAAACATCCAAAAGCCTCTGGATATCTGCAAAATGCAGGCCTGTTGTCGGCTCATCCAGTATATAGATTGTCCTGCCTGTTGCCCTTTTTGAAAGTTCTTTTGCAAGCTTTATCCTCTGTGCCTCGCCGCCGGAAAGGGTTGTTGCTGACTGGCCAAGCCGTATGTAGCCAAGACCCACATCACAAAGTGTTTTTAATTTTTCCTTCACCGGAGGTATGTTCTCAAAAAAACCTAATGCCTCTGTGACGGTCATATCAAGGACATCAGAGATATTTTTGCCTTTGTATTTAATATCCAACGTCTCACGGTTGTATCTCTTACCGCTGCAAACCTCGCAGGTAACATACACATCAGGCAGAAAGTGCATTTCTACCTTTATCAGGCCATCGCCTTCACATGCCTCACATCTTCCGCCTTTCACATTAAAGCTGAATCTGCCCGGCTTATAACCGCGCATCCTCGCCTCCGGCAGCTCAGAAAATAAATCCCGTATGGGCGTGAAAAGCCCTGTATAGGTAGCAGGGTTTGAGCGGGGAGTTCTTCCAATAGGAGACTGGTCAATATCAATTACCTTGTCTATATGTTCAAGACCCAAAATATTCTCAACCTCGCCTGCCCTTTCCTTGGAATGGTATAATCTCTGGCTCAGGGCCTTATACAATGTATCCACAACTAATGTGCTTTTTCCTGAGCCGGAGACGCCGGTAACGCATGTTATGAGGCCGATGGGAATTTTTGCTGTTATAGATTTGAGATTATTTGCCTTCGCGCCTTTAATCGTCAAAAATCTCCCGTCAGTTTTCATCCTTCGGGAAGGCACCGGAATCTCCAACTCTCTGCTCAGATATTTGCCTGTTAAAGACTCTTTATTCTGCACAATCTCAAGCGGCGTGCCTGTGGCAACAACCTTGCCGCCCCATTCGCCTGCGCCTGGCCCCATGTCAATTACATAATCTGCGGATAATATGGTCTCCTCGTCATGTTCCACAACAAGCACGGTATTGCCAATATCCCTGAGTCTCTTTAATGCATTGAGGAGTCTTTTATTATCCCTCTGGTGCAATCCTATAGACGGCTCATCCAGTATATATAAAACACCGACAAGGCTTGAACCTATTTGTGTTGCAAGCCGTATGCGTTGACCTTCGCCGCCAGAGAGCGTTGCAGACGGCCTCTCCAGCGTAAGATAATCAAGCCCGACATTTATAAGAAATCCAAGCCTCTCCTCTATCTCTTTTAACACCCTTCTCGCAATCTCCTGCTCTGTCTTGCCGAGTTTAAGCGCTTTAAAAAATCTAAATCCTTCCTTTATTGACATCTGCGTAATATCGTATATTGAATGGCCATTAATCTTTACAAACAGAGGCTCTTTTTTAAGCCTTGAGCCATTACACACAGGACAGGGCTGCGCGTTCATATACTGGGTCATATCTTCCATTACATCAGAGGAATCTGTTTCATGATATCTCCGCTCAAGATTTTTTAAAACTCCTTCAAACTGTTTTTTATAATAGTGTCTACGGTCGCCTTTTTCATAATAAAACTCTACCTCTTCATCGCCTGAACCATAAAGCAAGACATCCTGAACCTGTTTAGGCAACTCCTTAAAAGGCGTATAAATATCAAATTTAAAATGTCTCGAAAGGGCTTCAATCATCTGATGAAAATAGACGGATGACTTCTTTCCCCACGGCGCTATTGCCCCTTCCCTCAAGGAAATCTCTTTATTAGGCACAACTAAATCAGGGTCAAAATACAGCTTTCCGCCAAGACCGTTGCACTCATGGCAGGCGCCGTGCGGGCTGTTAAATGAGAACATGGCCGGCGTAAGCTCTGGGTAGCTTATTCCGCAGTCAATACAGGCAAGGTTCTCATTAAATAATACTTCCTTTTCCCCTTCTGCTGGAGCAGGCTTTAAACCTGCTCCCACAGGGACAGGCCGGGGGGTAACAACTTCTATCTTTGCAATGCCATTTGACAGCCTTGTTGCAACCTCAAGCGAATCAGCAAGCCGCTTTGCAATCCCCGGCTTTATAACAAGCCTGTCTATAACAACATCTATAGTGTGCTTCTTCTTTTTATCCAGCGTAATATCTTCAGCCAAGTCCTTTATTTCACCATCTATCTTTACCTTTGTATAGCCATCTTTCCTTAACTGCTCCAGTTCCTTTTTATATTCACCCTTTCTCCCCCTTACCATAGGTGACGACAGGATAATCTTTGCATCCTGTGGAAGTTCCATAACCCTGTCCACCATCTGCTGGATGGTCTGGGCAGAAATCTCTTTCCCGCATTTATAACAATAAGGCCTGCCAACCCTCGCAAACAAAAGCCTGAGATAATCGTAAATCTCAGTAACCGTGCCCACGGTCGAACGTGGGTTTTTGCTCGTGGTCTTTTGTTCAATGGATATGGCAGGTGAAAGCCCTTCAATTGATTCTACATCAGGCTTTTCCATCTGCTCAAGGAACTGCCGTGCATAAGCAGAAAGGCTCTCCACATACCGCCTCTGCCCCTCCGCATAGATGGTGTCAAATGCGAGCGATGATTTGCCCGAACCGCTTACCCCGGTAATGACAACTATCTTGTCCCGTGGTATTTCAAGGTCAATGTTTTTAAGGTTGTGCTCTTTGGCGCCTTTTATAATTATTTTATCCATAGTTTTAAATTTTAAATCTTTCTGATGAGGTAAGCAAGTATTTTCCAGAGACCGGCTATAGGTAATAGACGAGGGTGATAGGAAAAACCAACGGCTCATGGCCTATTGCCTACTGCCTCTCGCCTGTATTTATCGGTATTATCCTCACATCTACCGTCATCCCCAATTTAAAAGGCGTCTTTTCTTTGAGCAGTATCTTTACCTGGATAACCTTCATATCCAGATTCTTGGCAGGGTTATTAGGTTTTACCTTTCTTGGCCCAACATAATCAGAAATCTCCTGAATCTCGCCTTTAAAAGTCGTGCCAGGATATGCATCAGATGTCACCTCTGCAGGGTCTCCGATCTTTATCCTGCCGACATCTGTCTCATCCACCTCAGTATTTATCCGTATCTTTTCTACATCAGCAACAGCAAGTATAGGGGTTTCTGGGATTACTGCTTCGCCTTCTTCAAGATACTTGCGTATTACCTTGCCTGAGATGGGGGATTTTATAATAGTCTTTTCCAAGAGCTTTTTATAATACTCTACTGTTGCCTCAACCTGCGCCACGGCATCTTCATGGAGTTTTATTGTCTCCTGTTTCGGCCCTTTTCATAAAAAAGTGTCTTTACTGCAAGCCAGAACATTTCTTTTCTACCCTCTCGTAACAAAGGATATGTTAAGTTTTGCGGCTTTGCAAGGGGATTTGTACTTTGGGATTAATGGATTATCGTACGATCTAAATTATGGAGGGGTTCAATGCCGAGTTTTCTCAATAGCCTTTCATGTCTCTTTGTGCGCATCTTGAGCCATCGTTCATAGATTCTCAAAATATCCTTTTTGGATGTAAGCAGGCATCTCTCGCTTACCTCTATCAACACATCCACAAAGGCTTTAAACTTGCCTGCCAATTCGCTGTAAAGGTTATAAAACACCATTCTCGTATCCCTCGTCAAATTTGCCAGATAATTATATGAAATACTCCCCATTTCTATATAATAATCTACATCAACCGGTTTTCTATTGAAACTGTCTGAAAAAAAACCTGCTGCATATAATGAGACATCGCCGATTTCCTTGAACAGGACTCGCTGTTCATTCAGACCGGAATTTAACGCCCTATCCATGGTCATCACAAGCGGCTCATGGGCAAACCTCCTCACCTTTTCAGCATTCACAAATTCTGATAGAAGGTTTACCAGATAAAACTCCACTATTTCGTCAGTTTTTATTTGCTGATTTTTTATTGCCGCATCTACCATATCCTTAAAATATAGTGTTGTATTTGTTTCTATCTGCATATGCTATCTCTCTTTGACATCCTTACTGCTGCCCTACCCGTCATTTACACATTGTTCTCATTATATCGTAAAATAAAATTTATGACCATAAGAATTTTGATACCCCCGGCATCTAAAAGGAATAAAAAAGGACGAAGAAAGTGATTTATTTTCCCTTTCAGAATGACAATTGTAGGGTAGCCTCTAAAATCTTTGGTGGGGGGTTTACAATTCCATAACTTCCGAGTATAGTTGTCGCAGAGGATAGAAGAAAACGTGCAGGGCTTTTTAGTAAAAAGTGCAGCTCATTGGAGATTCTTTGAAGTATAATACAAGGAGATTAAGAAGCAGATGCATAATCCTTGCATTGTCGCTTATTCTTATCTCTGCTAAGGCTATGGCAGAAGATGCGTCGAATCCAATAGCCGCAATTTCAGCAGACAAACCCAGCAGTAACGACACAGAAAAAAAGGAGCAGGATTTAAACCCTTATAAGCCCACCTATTTCATCTTTCAATGGGGAACACATGACCCGAGGGATAATAGGCAGCTTTATGCGAAGTTTCAACTTAATATAAAACAGAATATATGGAACAACCTTTATTTTGCCTATACCTATAGGGCGCTCTGGAGCATTACTGAACAATCTGCGCCTTTTAAGGACAACAGTCATAATCCAGAAATCTTCTATGATATTGGCAACGAAGACTTATTAAAAATAGGGCAGATAGGGTTTGAACATGAATCAAACGGCAAAGGAGGGATAGACTCGAGAAGCTGGAACAGAATTTATTGGGAACCGAGGTTGGTTTATAAGAGGCTCGAAGGTAAGTTGTTTGGATTTGACACACTGGCAGTTTATATAAAGGCATGGCTTAAATTTAATGAACGTCAAAGCGATAATCCGGATATCCTTGATTATTACGGCAATGGCGAGTTAACTGTAAAATTATACAGCGATGAATATCAATTCGTGGTTAAGGCACGCAAGGGTTTAAAGAAAGATTATGGAAATATTCAGATTGAGCTTATGCACAGATTATCAGAAAATTTCAGCCTGTATGCACAATTTTGGAACGGATACGGCGAGAGCCTGCTTGATTACAACAGGCAAACTACAAGATATGGAATTGGATTTGCCCTTGCAAGGTAGTTACTGTTCTATACACAGCGACATAAATAGAGTCGCATACAGAGCGTCAGAACAAAGCAGACCAAGGCGCGACGAAAGCGAGGAGTGAGGCGTCCTCCCCCTTTATCCCCCTAAATGAGGGGGACAGGGGGAGGTTGCCGCAACGACGAACCGAGCAGCAACGCAGGTATGCGAAGTTATGACGCTCTGTATAACATTGAAAATATGCTCCATTAGCAAGGCGCTGCCATCAATCTCTTTATGAGCATCGTTCCGTAACTCCCTTTGGGAAGTTTAAATTCAAGGCTCAGTTTTTTCTTTCCGTTATACAACTCATCATCTTCCACCTCTACATGACTGATAGCCGGTACAATCACCAATGCCCTTGGGTTTGATTTGAAAAAGGCCGCCTTTATCTTTCTTAAATTAAAAGAAGATGGCTGCAATTGATGCTCGTTAAGAATCTCTGTATATAGATTTTCTGTCAAGGCATCCGGCATCTTTGCATTCTGTGATGCTGTTGACAAAAGAAGCTCCGTGAGATAACTGCTGCTCTTTTTGTGGAGAGACCTGTAAAAAAGATACTCCCAGTAAACGCCCTTGTATCTTAAAAGGGCGCCGGAATGGTAAGCCTTAAAAACCCTTTCAGCCAGCTCATTCCAGAGATAGGACTGGAACGCAGAAAAAAACATGGAAAGCTCCTCCCTCGGAATCATCATAATGTTCTTTAGAAAAGGGTTAGTCTCTTTTTTAGCGAGAATCCTGAAGGCCCTTTTTTCAAAGGATGTCTTTGCCATTTTAAGACACTCATCCCACCTGCCCCAGTTATTTGCAAAGAATCTCTTTCTCTCCTTTTCAGCCTTCTTATCCTCGGGATGGATGCTCGTTAGATATATCTTGAGCGCTATGTTGTGCCGGTTTTGAATAATTTTTTCACCTATGAAACCCTGCTCACGGTCATAACTCCCGAATCTCTGGTCGTCAAAATAATTGACGAACCCATGTTCATGGACAAGCTCTATTTCACTTTTAACTCTTAACGCCTCTTTTTCATCAAGGTCTCTTATCACAATTTTAAATCCATTGCCCTTGATGAGTTCCGGTCCCATAGGCTTCTGCATATCTCCCACATATCGGAGATTAAACGAATCCTCTTCAATATCAAATATACTTTTGTCTTTGATGGTTATATGCTGGGTTGTAAGGGCGTGCCTGTCCTTTTTGCCGCCGTAAGAAAAATTGCTGAAAGGAATACCCAATTTTTTTGAAAGCCTGAGGAGAAGGTCTACTGTATTGAATCCCCTCTTTGTAAGGAGATAAACTTTATAATCTCCGCCTTTATGGAGCTTTAAATCAGCATCCTCCTCTACAATAAAATCTTCAGGTTTTACTTTTATCTTCATTGGAAAATCCCTCTCGCCCTCCCTCTCCCTTCAGAGGAGAAGGAAAAGCTGGGTGCCACTCTTGTAAAAAGTTCTCCCCTCCCTTGACGGAAGGGGAGTAAGGGGAGGGTGAAGCATTTTTATTCTCCTTTATGCTGAGTCGTTGGCACAAAAGTTTTAGCTGCCTCTAATGAATTTCCCTCTGACGCACTTGCCTTATCCACTACCTCTGCCTTATGCTTCAACTTCGCCCTCTTATGCCTCTTTAATTTTTGTTTTTTTGCTTTAAATCTTTTTATGTCTTCATTAGTAAGTTTTCCTGAAAACCTTTCAATCCGTTCAATCAACTCGCGCCTTGCAAGGAAGCGGTTTATAGATTGGCTTCTGTCTTTCATGCACTTGACTTCTATTCCAGTTGGGCTGTGCTTTATATAAACGCAGGTTGAAGTCTTATTAACCTTCTGGCCTCCCTTGCCGGAGGAGCGGACGAATTTCTCAATGATATCCTCTTCACGGATGCCGAGAGATTCCATCTTTTCTTTAAGCCATTTATTTTTTTCTTCGCTTACTGCAAAATTGAGCATAATTTACTCCGAATAGAATGTAGTTGCCCATTTATGGGCTTATTGTAACTCAAGGCTTTAGCCTTGAAAAACTCAAACATGGTCGTAAGACCTTTTTTACAGGTTTGAGTTACAAGCGCCGATAAATCGGCGAGCTACTTTAAACTTGCCACCGTCACCCCTCCCCCGCCTTCTGCTTGCTCCCCTGCTCTATAGCCTTTTACCAAAGGGTGTTCTGATAGATATTCCCGCACAGCCTTTGAAAGAATGCCAGTGCCAATACCATGAATTATGGTGACTTCAAAAATCCAGAGGACTTCTTGCCTCTTTCACCGTTCTGCTCGGCACACAGTGGGTATATATCATGGTCGTCTTCACGTCGCTGTGACCGAGCAGTTCCTGAATAGTGCGGATGTCATAATTGGCCTGCAAAAGGTGCGTGGCAAAACTGTGGCGGAAGGTGTGACAGGTGACGCGCTTGGTAAGTTTAGCCTTACGCACGGCTTCATAAAGCGCCAGTTGGACGTGCGTTTCGTGAAGATGATACCGCCGCCTCTCCTTCGTTACCTCCACAAAGGTCAACGACTGCTGGGAGAAAAACCATTGCCAGATGAAATCCTTGCATGCGGAAGGATATTTCTTTTCGAGACTATCATCGAGAAACACGCCTGCGTAGCCCGCCGAAAGGTCTTCATCATGAAGCTTTTTCACTGCATCAAGCTGTGCAGTAAGTTCGGGCACAATCTTCCGTGGTATGGGCACTGTCCTGTCCTTGTCTCCTTTGCCGTGCACCGTTAGGATACCGGCGTCAAAATTGAAATTCTTCACTCGCAGATTCACGCATTCAAATAGACGAAGACCACATCCATACAGAAGTTTAACCACGAGATCATAGGGATAACCAAGAAATTTTACGACGTCATCTATTTCCTTGCGAGAAAGGACCACGGGGATATATTTCGATTTCTTGGCGCGCGGGATGTCCTTGTGGTCGCCAAAATCCTTCTTTAGGACATGCCGGTACAGAAACAATATAGCGTTGAACGCCTGGTTCTGCGTTGAAGCGGACACTTTGCATTTCACCGCCAGATGGGTGAGATATGCCTTCACGTCAGCCGACGTCAGCGCTTCAGGAGGCTTGTTTTTCAGGTAGCTCTGAAACTTGCGGCACCAGTCCGCATAAGCCTTGAGAGTTTTCCGGGAATAGTGCCGAGTCTTAATCTCCGCTGCAAGACCGTCTATTATCTTGTCCCAATCAGGAGATTCGGATTTTTCCAGACAACGCCAGTCATTATAAGTGCTCCTTCCCCGCCTTTGCCCCACATCCTCCTTTTTCCCAACCGTTATAGCGGGCTGAATATTAACCTCCTCACTTTTCAATGAGGTTATTGCGCTTGGGATGGACGATTGCGGTTTATTAGAGTCCTTTTGTGGTAGAACACTGGTCAAAAGTGGCGACGATGCCTTTTTCCGTATCTGAGACTCAAAAAATAGAGACAGCGCATGGGCGGCCTGTTTCTGTTGTTCCTGCGATTGTTTCTTGTCCTGCAACTTTCCAATGAATAGACGCACCTGTTCAGACTTGGAGTCAGGGAGCTGGTATTTGCTTCGGAAATCAAGGTAATAGCTGAGCCACTTCCTATAATCAGCGTGAAAAGAAACAGGCACCTTCCGCTTTTTAAGGACAGCTTCATATTGCGCTAATATATCGGTCGGGAGAGTAAGCATAAGGTAATGGTCACACAATGACTAATATCCAAAATTGTATATTAGTCATTTATGAAGCTTAGTGAAATCGGGCAGATACGTCAAGCTTTATTTTTCTTGACCGGGTATGAGCATTCTGCTATTGTCTGGGACTGTAACTGTATAATAACTGGTTATGCCGAAAAGAGGAAACGATTTGAATGCATCTGAACAGATAATTGCCAAGCAGATTGAATGGGCAAAAAACAAAGGGCTGCAACTTATTGGCAGTGCTGGAAACCGAGGCCGCAAAGTTTACACGACAAGAATTGCAGACAATTTATTTAAATCGCTCAACGAGAAAACAAAAAAAGAACTTGAAGGTGGAGATGGAGGCGAGTTGAAGAGCAAAGCAGGGCAACCTGCTAAAATTCAAGCCCTACATTCATCATCAGCACTCGGAATTAACCTGTTCGACTACTGGAGAGAAGAATCTGATTTGTCATTGTTATTTTCAGCCTGCGGACTTTCACGTGCAGGTAGCAAATTATCTGGTGAAATACAATTTGAGCAGAAGTTCCCAATTGATGATCGTTTTCAGTATTCCCCGAATCTTGATGTAGTATTTTTTCCTTCTCAACCATTCAAATTCAAGGTTTTTGCAATAGAATGCAAATTTACCGAAGCCTATTCTTCTCGTCGGCACGGAGGACTTGACCAAAAATACTTCACAAATGGAACAGTCTGGGAGAATCTATCGGCGACCAAACATCTTGCACAAGAAATTTCGCCTGATGATAGTCGCTTTGAGTATCTTCATGCAGCGCAACTTATCAAGCATATCCTTGCATTGAATCGTAAATTTTGTCATTCACGTTATCGCCTTCTCTATTTATGGTATGACACATTGGGAGAACCTGGCTTTAGACACCGACAAGAAGTGGAACAGTTTACCGAAGTAGTGCGCTCTGATGGCGTTCAGTTTCATGCGATTACTTATCAAGAATTAATTGTTCGACTAGCCCAACACCGAGAGCAGCACAAGGATTATGTTGCGTATATTACAGAGCGATACCTTTGACACACATGAAAGAAGGCATAACAAGGCGCTCCACCGGACGGCAATTCCGCTGCGCTCCATTGCCGCCGGTGAGCTTGGTCGTTCTCCCTTCGCTTCGCTCAGGGAGAACGCGGGGCTGAGCCGGTGCCCCTTCCCTCCGCTCCGCTACGGGAGAACCAGGGGCACGAAACCGACCGCTTCGCAGCGGCTCAGCCCCGCGTTATACGAAAGGAGAAAGGATGCGCGGATACCTAAGCCTGTTTATTGCCTGCTTACTCTTAGGGGCTTGTTCAGTCCATTATGGTCCGAGAGTTCCTGGTTTCGTACCGGGCTATGTAGATAGCCAGCTTGGCGAAAATACGTATCAGATTAAAATTGGTGAGGCTTGGCCGAAAGATTGGCCTGACCTAGAGAAATTCGCAATGTATCGAGCCTCGGAAATCACTCAAGAAAGAGGACTTCGATACTTTGTTGTGACACACGCATCTACTCAAACCACCAGCTACACAATAAACACCCCAGCTACAACCAATACAACTGGTACTGCCAATATCTATGGAAGCACTGCTTATTTCAATACAACGAGCACAACCACTGGAGGAACATCAACCAATATTAGCGGCGGCTGGTACATACTAGACTTCAAAGTATTGAGTGAATCAGATCTAACAAGATATGAAAAAGTAGTTGATTCTAAGGCCGTGATGTCAGATCTAAAGTATTTCATTGATGCTCGCCGATAATTCGTATAACAAGGCGCTGCACTGAAAAGGCCAGAGGGTCAGGTCTTGCTTTTTGATGCTCTGAATTCATTCTCTTGCCGTTTTTTCCTGTTTCATCCTCTAATGCACTCTCATGCAGCCATACCTTTATCAGCGTCAGCGACAACGACAACCACTTGACGCTTTGCTGTCATGCGGCTTGCAATAAATCGTAAGCAGCACGTCAGATGTGCAAGTGAGCTTTGCGTTAGCTTTTTAAAAATAATATTTCCATTCCGCGCTATTTTGTGTATAATAAAGCATGTTTATACACACTGGAGGTAAAAATGAGAACAAATGTCGTAATTAACGATGATTTAATGAAATCAGCGCTTAAGTTTTCCGGGTTGAGGACAAAAAAAGACGCCATAGAAGCCGGATTGCAACTGTTGGTGAAGTTCAATCGTCAAGCGAAAGCTAAAGATTTTAGAGGCAAGCTGAAATGGGTCGGCAATTTGGATGAGATGCGGACAGACAAATGATGTTAGTAGATTCATCAGTCTGGATTGACTATTTTAACGGCAGGAAAACCAATAAGACCGATTGGTTGGATTCTGCCATAGGAAATAAACATATTATTGTTGGCGACCTCATTTTGGCTGAGATACTACAAGGATTTCAAAGCGACAATGATTTCAGAATAGCCAGGAATTTGCTCTTGGATTTTCCATTCATGGAAATGGTTGGCAGGGATTTGGCTATAAAAAGCGCATTGAATTATCGGTTGCTCAGAAAGAATGGAGTTACTGTTCGGAAGACTATAGATGTTATGATTGGAACTTTTTGCATTCATTATCAGTTCTCACTATTACATGATGATAGGGATTTTGAGCCTATGGAGAAGTATTTAAAGTTAAAAACAATTGCAACCTAACAACTCCATCCAGCGGACAGATGATGGCCGCCGCTGATTTTTATCGTTTCCCTTTTCACTCCATCACCTTCATCTCAAGTATCCTCTCTATGTGAAAGACCCTTTCATCCATCCTCTTGGTGCAGAATGCCTTTAAGCCGGGGAATTTTTTTCCGCTGTATTCAAGCTCTCCCACAGAGAGAGGGGTGATGACCCTTTTTGATTTTTCATCCTTTGTTTTCAGATATACGATTTCCAGCTGTTTGCCTGTCTTTATGGCATCTTCTATAAAGGAAATCTTTTCATGCAAAGGGAGTCTCTTTTCCGCCAGGTGATATTGATATTTTGTAACAAACTCCACAACCCGCCTGTCCATAAGGATATTCTTTTTTGAAACAGGGATTTTCAGGACAATGCCTTCAAGGGTGGTGCATCTGCTCAGGGCAACATAGAGTTGGCCGTGGCAAAATGTGCCTCTGCCAATATCTATTATCACATTATCAAATGTCATGCCCTGGCTCTTGTGGATGGTAACAGCCCATGCAAGCTTCAAGGGATACTGGGTGAACGAGCCCACTGCCTCTGAAGTAACCATGTTCCTATTTTTATCGTAAGAGAATTTATACATCTCCCATTTATAGGGCGTAACATCCACTGTCTCTCCGTCAGAAAGTTCCACGAGTATCGCATCTCTCCCGTCTTCCTTTTCGATACCAACAACCCTGCCGATGCTTCCGTTTATCC
>Ga0209431_10001777_pt1 | contig 17668 bp, 11 predicted proteins | sample RifCSP13_3_FD_184021 | JGI IMG/M metagenome (GOLD analysis project Ga0209431, IMG submission 184021) | Soil microbial communities from Rifle, Colorado - Rifle CSP2_sed 13_3 (SPAdes) (version 2) | ecosystem: Environmental > Terrestrial > Deep subsurface > Rock core/Sediment | place: Rifle...
CTGCGCATCCTTCGGATCCGTCCACGCTGAGGTGACGACAAAGTTGAAAGGCCAGGAGCGATGGCCGAACGCCGTGGCCGAGTCTGGCACACGGTCCCAGACGCTGTCGCCATTGTGCTCGATAACAATGACGGTCCGAGGTGAGGGAACTCGCGCGAAGAAGCCAGCGAAAACATCGATGGCCGCATCACTTAGGGCCGCTAGATAGCGCGATTTCCAGTAGCCGTGAAGACCGGAGGGCCACAGGAAATCAGCCATGCGCTGGGCTTCGTTGTACGGCATGGGATTAAAGGTGTCAGCAATGGGAGGACCATATTCGCGCAACGGTCGCAGCAGCTTCTCACCTTCTTCCACTGGTCCGGCGTAGACGCCGCCGAGGCCAACGAGAGCCTTGCCTCGCAGCGGAGGCGGGGCGGACGGATCATCCGGAAAATGAAATAGGAGCGCCCCTTGGTTCGATTCTTCGGGCGATGTGGCTTCAAGGTCGCGCCAGCGGCGGATTGCTAGCGCCGCATTCTCAGCAGGGTGCAGGACGATCCCCGCCAGGACCGTACCTACCGGGTGAACCTGAAACTCGAAAGATGTAACCACCCCAAAGTTGCCGCCGCCTCCTCTAATCGCCCAGAAAAGATCATCATTCTGACGGGGGCTGGCGACGACAAAGCGGCCGTCAGCTAGCACTACCTCCGCTTTGAGAAGGTTGTCCAGCGCGAGTCCATGTTTGCGCACGAGCCACCCGAGTCCGCCGCCGAGCGTGAGGCCCGACACCCCGGTGACTGATACAAAACCCCCGGTAGCAGCTAGCCCGTAAGGCTGCAACGCGTCGTTTACTTCGCCCCAGTTGCAACCCGCTTCAACGCGGACCGTGCGCGCGCCTGGATCAACAGTAACGCTCTTCATTCGCGACAGATCAATTACGAGGCCTTCGTCGCAGACAGCGTAGCCGGCGACGTTGTGGCCGGTCCCCCGCACAGCGACGTCAAGGTTGCGCTCGCGGGCGAAATTCACCGCCTGGACCACGTCGTCGGGAGACGTACAGCGGGCAATGAGAGCGGGCCGCCGGTCAATAGCAGCATTGAAGACCGTGCGCGCCGTGTCATATTGCTCGTCTCCGGGAGCGACAAGGTCGCCACGAAAACGAGATTTCAGCTCATGGATGGCGGTAGAAGTGATCATCATAACCTCCTTTTTTGGGATTTTTGTCAACTATGTTTGATTTCCCGAAGACGTGCTTTCAATTTACGAGCGAGGATCGTGCTGAGCAACGTTGTTGAGGACCGCACGCCCAAGATGGCGCTTCGTAATTGCCCCGAATGGCCATGACAGCCTTGAGGTACTTCTCAACAGGTTATGACTCTACCACCTCGGCCACGATCACGCTCGCTGGTCCAGCTAGAGCCTTGTGCTCTACTGTACGCCATCCACTTTCCTGAAGCCAAACGCGCGCTTCCTCCGCGCTATATACATCGCCACCGCCAGGGATGAGCAGGAACTCGCCCGCCATAAGCGCCGCGAAGGCTGGCTCGGTATGTGTCGGGTCAGTCCAGAAATCCACGAGCAGGAGGCGTGCCCCACCGTCTACTTGTCTGCGGATGCCGCGGAGCAATTCGAGGTCACGCTCTGGCGAGAAGCAATGTAGGATGTTGGCGAGAATAAAAGCGTCGTGGCCGCCGGGAACCGGATCCTTAAAGAAGTCCGCTTCTACAACCTTAATGCGCTCTGCGAGGGGGCTGCTAGATAGGCGCTGGCGGGCGATCTCGGCGACAGGTGGCAGCTCGTACAATGTACCCTCCAAGCCGCTGTAGCGATTAAGTACCGCCACCAGAAACGAACCGGTGCCGCCGCCGAGATCCAGGACGCGGCGGTGCTGGCTGAAATCGTATGCCGTGGCAAGGGCCTGCGCCGTCCCGGATGTGATCGCCTCGACCCCATCCGAGTAAAGCTGTTGCTGCTCCTCCGTAAATCCCTCGAAGGTGGTCTGGTCAGTGCGAATGGCCTCTTCCAGTCTCATCCACGTGGGATAGCCGAGGCGATCCCAGAAGCGTAAGAAGGGGCGCAGGTCGCCGGGGGTTCGGCCACTCAGGAAGGTGGCGGCGACTGGGCTATTCTGGTACCGGTGGTCCTGTCGCTCGAGGAAGCCCAAGGCAGTAACAGCGTCGGTGAGTATGCGTAGGGTTCGCCGCGGGACACCTGTACGTTGAGTCAGTTCTTCCAGGGTTGCTGGCCCGTCGGCCAGACTCTCAAACAATCCCACATCGTTAGCAACGAATAGGTACTTAGCCGCCACGAAACCGTTGGCGACCTCGATTATTCGCTCGGGGGTTACGTTGTTCATGGAATACCTCCTTTCATCACCTACGTAAGCTGCCAAGCTTTTCGTCCAACCGCTGCTGTTCACCGGCGGAGAGCGAATAATACACCAGCAGCAACGAAACAAGATTGTTTGAGAGGCATGCTATCGCGCCGTCAGTTGCAAGCGCTTAGATGCCGTCGCTAAAATTCAAAGACTGTGAGTCGCTCTCTCGCGATGACCCTGTATCCTAGTCGGTTGAGAAGGAACTTCAAGATCCTCGACATGTGTTTAGCTCCCCAGGGAACCGCAATTTTTATGTTTTCGTTCCTTCGCGTGTCATAAAGCTGCTTGATGTGCTCGAGCAGATGTTGATTTCGATCGCCACCCAACAATCGCGCAAAGTTTTCGAGGTCTCGATCGAGCCTATCATCCTTAGTTGAAGAATCTTTACGAAGAATGTAATTTGCGAGCTTCTCCCGGTTGGCAAAGAAGAATAGATACAATGGTGTTTGAGAAGCACGCTATCGAGCCGTCCGGTGCAACAGCGTTCGATTGCGTTTCCGAAATGGACGGCTCTATTTTGCCGAGCATTCAACAATCGAGTGATGTCGCGATTATAATCCTCAATACGCAACCTTAACGAAAGGTGAAACTATGGTCCGACAGCTACCAGCCCCAATCGACGGCAAAGGACGGGTAGAGACCGGTGCCGTGAAGTTTGGCGACGACTGGCCAGGTTTGTTTATTCGCGGCGACAACACAATCACCCTCCGCCGCCGAATTAACGACCTGCTGGACTATTTACCCGCCGAAGAGTTGCAGAACAACTGGTCGTTGGCAATGCTGCGTATGATCTGAAAGAGATTGCAGACATAATTGGCAAGGACGTCATGTACGGATAAGCCAAGCAATCGACTTTGTAATTAGGTGACATAAAACTCGTGTTGCAACACGAGAGATACCACGCATAATACGCCGCCAGTTAGCGAATCTTCAGATTTTCTCAAGCCTCCCGGACGCTACGCGAGTTTGGCGGTGACGTTATTCGAGGAGAATCGCGGCGGCCTTCAGGCGAGCAGGAGAAAAGGCCTCGGTGCCGATGCCCTCAGCGATCGCCGCGCTGATACAGTCGCGGATTGAACGCGGCCCAGCAGATGAGTTTATCTTCGCTGGGGCCAGCATCCCTTATGACAACACGGTTCCCGTGGCTGCGCTCGCTGCCGGCCAAAGCCAAGCTGAACTATGGGCGCAAGAGTAACGGCTTTACCTTGCACTCCTTCCGACACAGTTATATAACTACTCTACTTGCGGAAGGAGTTGACGCGCCAACCCTTAAGACACTCTCCGGTCATAAGAGTTATGAGGCCCTTCTCAGTCTACCTGCATGAGACCGATTTAGGTCGTAAGCGAGCGCGGTTAATGTTAGAGAGAGTTGACGGCTTTTTGACGGGTTTGGGGAATTAAGAGCACGTCGGCAACGGTCAAAACACCGAACAACGCTCTTCTTACATCCTTCCTTTACAGCAAGTTAAAGCAGGCTAATCACTTAGCGTCTCTCCCGTTGGCCTCCATCCCGAAAGAAGGTCACGTATGGACGTCCCTCAATTTATCGCCGGCAGATTTCGAATCGAATGTGTAATTGGAACCGGGGGTATGGGCACTGTTTATCGTGCTACACATCTCGGACTTCAACGTCCGGTCGCCGTGAAGATCATCAAACCTGAGTTTGCCACGGACGCGGACGTTGCTGAGCGGTTTCTGCGTGAAGCACGCACGATGGCGCGCTTGCGACACGCGCATGCCGCAATGATCTTTGACGCCGGCAGTCTGCCCGACGGCCGGCACTTCATCGTGATGGAGTTTGTCGAAGGACCGACCCTCTCTGAAGTTCTGCTGCGCGATGGTCAGTTTTCTCCTGAGCGAACAGTGGAGATCGCAGTCCAGATCTGTGACGTACTCGAAGAGGCGCACGAATTAGGGATCATTCACCGCGATCTGAAACCTTCAAATATCATGCTCAACAAACGTGGCGTACGGGTTGTTGATTTCGGGGTCGCTAAGGTACTTGCTTCATCAGCTGAAACAACTGCCACTCATGCCAGCACCGGCTCTGGCCAGATCATTGGGACGCCGCGATACATGTCGCCTGAGCAGTGTCTGGGGCAACGGGTCGGCGCAAGGAGCGACCTCTATAGCCTGGGAGTGTTGCTCTACGAGATGCTAGCCGGGCGGCCGCCCTTTGTTGATCCATTACCGTCAGCGGTGCTGGTGAAGCAGGCCACAGCTCCACCACCTCCGCTTCCGCGTCTGAGACCCGATATCCCGCGTCCCCTTGCTTTAGCGGTTCACAGCTTATTGGCCAAACGACCTGAGGATCGTCCTCGCACGGCCGCAAGTGCGCGCTCGATACTGGAGAAGAGTTTGGCTAAACCGTCGCGACATTTGCCGGAGGTAGAACCGCTCTCCGCAACTGTCGCTGGACTCGCCGGAGGAAGCAGCATGTTTTTCCGTATCGGAGCGCCGCTCGCCTTAGTGATGGTTTTTGGCGCTCTGCTGCTCGTCTGGGCCAACAGTGGCGAAACTGCGCCACCCGCCCGTACTAATCCTTCAGCCACGAGCTTTCCCAGCCCCGCCCCGAAGAATGCAATCGACTCAGGCAACAGCGAGGGGGGAGTACCCAAATTGCTGGCCGTTTCCACGAAGCTGCCCATTACAACAGAGCAGGCGCGAAAGGTTGCAGCGGAGTTGTCGCCTCACGGCGCAATCGGAAATGTGGAAGTCCTCAGTACCGTCTCGGGTCCAGCTGTAGCAGCGATACATGAGGAACGCAAAGCCGGCACAACCCACTTCTTCATCGTGCAAAAGCATGTTCGAACTTTTCTTGTCACCCATCGGGGCGCTCTTGACGTCGCGGGTTTTCGCCACGCGAGTTGGAATGCAGAAACCGTTGATGCTGACATGGACGGCTACGATGATGTGCTCTTCACTGGTAGCAGCGGGGAGCGACCGGGATACCGTCTGGTACTTTACGTGCCTCGTTCCCGTAGTTGCTATTCTTTGACTGTGGAAACTAGAGGGCGAAAAGTATTGCGTACGATCTGGTCATCAAACCTACGTCCGGCCGCGCGTTTGCCCTACCGCAACATTCTCAGAAAAAGAGCGAATTCAATGGTTGGATAAGAGAAGATGCCGCCCAGCATTTGTGAATTCTGGTGTGGCAAGATAACCTCGGGTAAGCTCATCTGCCCGCTGTTCGCAGTCTGACAGAGGGATATCTTAATGCAGGCGACATCTCTTGAGTCTAATGGAACATCGAACCAACCGTTATACAACCGCCCAAAGTAGTCAGAAGAAAGACCCTAAAGCCATCCTCAATCACGTTGGTAATCAAAGCTGGGACCCACAATCTTAAGGAGTTGTTTGTGAAGCGCAGTCTGTTAGTTCTACTGATCCTTATTTCGTTATACATGCCGGCTGTTTCGGAGGGCCAAGCACCGCGACGCCGGCGGGTCGCACCAACCCCTGCCGCTGCACCGGCGCCAGCGCGTCTGCCGGAAGCCAAGTTGGTCAATCGCGTTCTGGCGAATGGTCTGGAAGTGATTATTCTCGAAGATCATTCCGTCCCACTCATAACCATCGAGTTGGCAGTCAAAAATGGCTCCTATACTGAACCACCGGAGCTAAACGGTCTTTCGCACCTTTATGAGCACATGTTTTTTAAAGCGAATCGCGCAGTGGCGAATAAGGAGGACTACCTTAAGACAATCGGTCAGCTCGGAATTGCTTATAACGGTTCTACACGGGAAGAGGTGGTCAATTATTACTTCACTACGACCAGTCCGAATCTGCGCACCGCCATGCAGTTTATGAAAGACTCGGCGCGATATCCTCTTTTTGATCAGAACGAGTTTGAGCGCGAGCGGCAGGTCGTCATTGGTGAGATTGATCGCAACGAATCAAATCCCTTTTATTATCTCACTAAAGAGATGAACGAGCGGCTGTTCTTCAAATATCCGAGCCGCAAAAACCCTTTGGGCGACCGCCAGACAGTTTCCGCAGCCACCACGACGATGATGAGGTTGATCCAGGGACGCTACTATGTGCCAAACAATTCAACCCTCGTTGTGACAGGAGACGTCGCCCCGGAAGACGTTTTCCGGTTCGCACAGGAGTTTTATGCCGATTGGCCGCGCCGCGAAAAAGATCCCTTCGTTGAATTTCCTCTGGTAGACCATCCGCCGCTGTCCAAAAGCGAAGGCTCGGTCATCACGCAGCCTATCGAAAACGTGATCCTGAATATCGGCTGGCATGGACCATCAATCGGCAAGGATGATGCAGCCACCTATGCTGCCGACGTCTTCTCTTTCATTTTGCGGCAGCCAAACTCTCGCTTTCAGCGAACTCTCGTCGACAGCGGATTGGTAACCGGCGTGGACATTGGCTATTACACGCAGCGAAATGTGGGACCTATCAACATTATTGCGCAAACAACTCCCGAGAAGGCGCATGCGGCAATTAAAGCCATCTATGACGAAGTGCAGCATTTCAACGACAAGGATTATTACACTGACGAGCAGCTCGAGAGTGCCAAGGCACTGCTGGAAGCCGATGATCTCTACTCGCGGGAGAAATTGAGCGAATACGCGCATACGCTCTCATTCTGGTGGGCCTCAACCGGCCTGGATTATTTTCGCGGGTATTTGGGTCGACTGCGCGCGACCTCGCGAGCAGAAATCAGCCGTTATGTGACTACATATATTCAGGGCAAGCCCCACGTTGGCCTGGTGCTACTTTCACCGGGAGCCCAGGAGCAGCTCAAAATCACGCCCCAGGAGCTGGTAGGTCCAGTAGAGTAATTGAGTCTGAATGAACACACGGTTTAGCAAGAATATGTCTGATCAATTCAATAGATCGCTTAATTGTGGACGGCTGAGAAACATTATCTCGAGCCTGTTTCTTGCCGTTGCCTTCCTGGCCCTCCAGCCAATTGTCCCAGGACAGGATTCTCAGCAAAAGTCGCCCGCAGCAGTGGCCACCTCCGGCGTACAGTCGCTCCAGAGCGTGGTTGCTAAACAGGCAGCCTTAGTCACTGAGTTCGACGTCCAGGGTCTGAAGGTTCTCGTGAAGCGACGCGAAGGCAGCCTCACTGTCGCCGCGGGTCTCTTCATCAGAGGCGGCTCGCGCAACATTACGGCCGAAAACGCCGGCATTGAAGCCTTGATGCTGGCATCGGCGACAGAGGAGAGCGCAAATTATCCGCGCGCGCGAATGCGGAACGAGCTTTCCCGTATGGGAACCGCTATCGGCTACGGCGTGAACTATGATTACTCGGCTTTGACGCTTGGCTGTACGCGCCCAAACTTCGATCGGTCGTGGCAAATCTTTACCGATGTTGCCCTGCGCCCCACTTTTACGAAAGATGACGTTGCGCTCGTGCAGTCCCGACTGGTTGTTTCCCTTCGCGACGATAGCGACGATCCTGATACCTACTTGCAGCGTTTGCAGGAACGAGTGGCTTACGCAGGGCATCCCTACCTGAATCGTTCGGAAGGCACAGCCGAAAGCCTAGGCCGAATAACACCCGAAGATCTGCGCGCCTATCATCAAAAGCTGATGCAGACTTCCCGGCTGCTGCTGGTGATAGTCGGTGATCTTAATCCAGAGCAACTGCGCGCCAGTGTTAGCGCCACTTTCGGCAAACTTCCCCGAGGTGATTATCACTGGCAGCCCGTGCCACAACTTTCGTTTGAGAAGTCTTCTGTGGAAGTGACTCCGCGCGGCCTACCAACAAACTACGTCCAGGGACTCTTTGCCGCACCTCCACTTACATCTCCGGACATCTATCCCATGCGTGTTGCGAGTTCAATTCTGCGCGATAGAGTGTTTGAGGAAGTGCGGGTGAGGCGCAATCTTTCCTATGCACCAAACGCATTCCTGGGAAGTCAGGCGGCAAACATTGGCGGCTTGTACGTTACGGCAGTAGACGCGAATCAAGCCGTGAAAGTGATGCTTGAAGAGATTTCAAAGTTGCAGCGGGACCAGGTTGATGCGGACGATATTGAAGCCGTCGTGGCCCAGTTTCTAACGACTTATTACATGGGGCAGGAAACGAATGCCGCCCAGGCAGGTGAATTGGCTCAGTACGAGTTAATTGGGGGTGGCTGGCGGAATTCAGTTGAGTTCATCGAACGCGTGAAAGCGGTGACTCCGGCCGATGTACAGCGTGTGGCTCAGAAGTATATGCGCAACATTCAGTTTGTAGTGCTGGGCAATCCGCAGAGCGTTGATACCAATGCTTTCACGGGCCGGTGACGCCAGGAGGCAGGGGCAGGAGGCAGGAGCAGGAGGCAGACGGCAGGAGGCAGCGGGATTGCGGATTAAGAATGGGAACCGCAGCGGCTTGCCGCACTCATTGCGGTATGCCTATGAAACTGTGAAAAATTGCAAGTTGGAAGGGGGCAAGGCAGGCTTCTGGGTAGGAAGAAAGCTACTCTCAGTCTGCCGCCGCCCCCGCTTTAAGATTGATTGTCACTCATCATTGAATTAACCACTCAGGCTCAATCTGGAGGAAAAGAAAGATTAACTGTAATGTAATGTCTCGGTTGACTAGTCAAATCAATGTACGCGGCTATTAAACTCAGCGGGGGCGGCGGCAGACTGACACTTGCGTCTTTCCTGAACAGAAGCCTGCCTTTCTTCCCAACTGCAATTTTTCACAGCTTCTATGGCTTACCGGCGCTACGCTCTTCTAAATTGAGGCTGCGCCTCTACTGTCGGCACCATTGCTCAACTAGGTGAAACAAGGATTCTAAGAATCGTTATTCCGACTACCTATTGGCCCCTGCTCCTGCCGTCTGCTCCTGCCGTCTGCCTCCTGATTCATCGGGGCATTTCGCTGGCGAGTTTGCTATAGAGTTTCTCGTCGAGCCGGCGCAAGACTCGCATCTCTTCGAGCCCCAGTTCCTGGCTCCCGCTTTCAAAGTAAGCCACGGCGAGATTGTAATGAGCTTCGGCATTCGCCGGGCGCAAGCGGGCCGCGGACTTGTATGAAGCAATCGCCTCAGGTAGCTTGCCGGCATAATAGTAAGCGTCACCTAGCTTATTGTGGACTTCTTCCGAGTCTGGGGTAAGTTGCAACGCTTGCTGGTAAGCCTTGATTGCCTCTTCGTTCTTTCCCAGCTTCACTTTGCAATAACCCACCTGGATCCACGCGTCTGCCCGCTTAGGATTTTTGTTTACTGCCGTCTCGAAGTAGCCGACAGCATTGTCATAGTTACCCAACCAGAGTGAGTCAAGTCCGGTTCGGTAAACCGAATCGCCCATGTCATTGTTTCTGTTCTTGGCAGGCAAGTCTACGATCGGGCGAACCTTGCCGGGCGTGAGTTCACCGATGCGGGCGGAGCCAATCGCAAGATTTATGTTTTGTCCGTTGGTCACCTTGACCGTGACCACACCCACTACCTCGCCGGAGAGGTTGAAGATTGGACTACCGCTATTGCCATGGGAAATGGGAGCGGTGATCTGGATGATGCGACCCACCTTTGGAACTTCGCGCACGGCAGAAACAATACCGTCACTTACTGAGCCCTCCAGCCTCAAAGGATTGCCGATGACAAAGATCCTCTCTCCTTCATCAGGTAAGCTTTCCGAAAGTTGGCTTGAACGGGCTCGCTCAGGCGGCGTTTCAACGGCAAGTAGGGCGAGGTCACCTTCCTCGTCTACCGCCACCGCGCCCGTTACGGGATAGACTTTGCCTTTGCCATCGAGCGTTTTGATCTCGACTCTGGAGGCGCCGCGAAGCACATGCAGATTGGTTACGACCTGGCCCGGGCGAAGAAAGAACCCACTTCCGGTCATCAGCGCTTCGCCAATGGCATCATACGTGACAATCGCCACTACGGTCGGCTTCAGGCGCCTGACGAGACCGGGAAGATCATTCTGGGGGGGTGCTGCTTTGACGCTACTCAAAGCAAGGAAGAGAAATAGCAGGAGGGGGGAAATACGTCTGTACATGATCGTTATCCCTGAGATAAAGCGGGGGAGCTCTGACTTGTTGTCTAATTTGCACCACCGGATACTGCGGGTCTTGCTTGCGCAAGCGGCCGGTGCCGAGCCGTTGCATAACGTCCCTCAAGGGCGAGGGACCTCCTGCATATCTTACCGCAAGAGTCATTATCAGGGGTAGCAGTTTGTTGAAGACGGCCGGTAACCGGGCACTACAGCGAAAACCGCGGGTTTTTGGGGCCCCAGGCTGGGATCCGGCTTCCCCTAAATCACCTCGTCGCGAGAAAAAGGCCACCCCTGAGGGTGGCCTTGCTAAGCAATGGAATCAGCTACTACCAGAAGTTACGGCTTGATTATCTCGACGATACCCACGCTCGGGCCGACAGGATTGACGGCAGCAGCCTGCGCGTTTTCCATGGTAAGCAGCAGACCGAAGTCTGAAAGTGCCGTTTCCGACTTGATTTCGGCCTCGTTTCGCCCAGGGGCATTGACAACCTGCCCGAGCTTCACGAACTTGTTGTCGGTTGAAACAGCCCAAAGAACAAACACCTGGCCGGAGGGCGCCTCTTTCAGTTCATGGAGGCGCATCTTCACCTCCGTTGGCCCGTCTTTCCGCGGTGTGATGAAGACGTTGGCTCTTGCGCCAGTTAACGCACCTGTGAAGTTGATCTTCAACTTGGTGTCATCACCCTTCTCGTAAGCCGGAATGTTAAGCATAGGTACGGTGTAGACGCTTGCCGGGGTTGTACCGGGTGTCGTGGTGGCGCCTACTTTCTCGCCGACCGGCGCCGTCGTATGTGGAATAACGGCGAAGCCTTCTGGTACGGCGCTGCGCAAAAAGATTTTTGTGTTTGGATCGTAGGCAGTAATGTTGGCCTCAGGAGAGGCGATTAACATGAACTTTGTTGCCGGCGTTGTGCTGGTGAACGTTGCTGTGCCGGATGTGATGGCCACGGGTCCCAGCGAAATGACCGTCCCCATTTCATCGACCGCAAAAAGATTCAGCGATGTGACCTCCGCGGGCAAGCCGGTTAGGTTCAATTTGATCCTTGTGCCCTCGTCGTCGCGCAGTATGGTTGCCACTCCGGTCGCACCTGTGATAGTCACCGGATTCAAGGTTACTTTTACTTCCTTGCCTACCGGGTACTCAATCACGCTGTAGCTGCCGTCCGGATGCTGTACCGTCTGCGTAACTGTAGTCGTTGTCGTTTGCGTTTGAGGCTGAGTCTGTCCTCGCGCCAGCACCGCAGTTGAGATACCTAGGATAACTGCGGTGATGCAGGCAAACATCTTCTTACTCATGAGTCGTTGCTCCTCCTTAATTAAATCGCGATTATGTGGTCGGGGTGTAGGACCGATGTTACGGACTAAATCACACAAGACTTTGACGATATGTATGCCAATTCCTTCTGGGGATGTTGCGAGTAGGTGAAGTTTGGCCCTGACGAACAAAGAGCGTGGAATGTCGACACAGAAATGTGCTTACCGAACCTCTTTCGACAGATTTTTGGTTTCAGTAGCGATGAATGTTGGCGATAGCACTGGCCACATCGGCTACTTGCGGCAGGATTGTGTCTTCGAGCTGAGGAGAATAGGCAACAAACGAATCCAGTGCGCACACGCGGCCTATCGGTGCATCGAGGAACTCAAAGAGCTCGTTCGAGATGCGCGCCGCAATTTCCGCTCCATACCCAAAAGAGAGTGAATCTTCGTGGGCCACAATCACCCTGTTTGTCTTCTTGACGGAAGCGGAAATGGCGTCCCAATCGTAAGGAAGCAAGCTACGCAAATCAACGATTTCCACATTGATACCCTGCTGCTCGGCTTGCTTGGCGGCAAGCAATGAGCGTTGCACCAGAGCTCCATAAGTGATAATTGACAGGTCGCTTCCCTCGCGCACTACCTTCCCCTTGCCAAACGGGATCATGAAATCGTCGGGAGGATACTGGGATTTGTTATAAGCCTGACGATAGAGATGCTTGTGTTCCAGAAACAGTACCGGATCGTCACAGCGAATGGCCGTGCGAAGGAGACCGTTGGCATCCAGGGCAGTAGCAGGATAAACAACGCGCAATCCCGGAATTTGCGTAAACGTAGAAACGCCCGACTGCGAGTGGTACACCGCGCCGCCTTTCAAGTAACCGCCAATGGGCACGCGTATCACCAGCGGGGCCTTCCAGTCATTTCCCGACCGCCAACGAAGCAGCGCCAGTTCGTTGCGGATCTGATGCATAGCCGGCCAGATGTAATCGAAGAACTGAATCTCGATCACTGGTTTCAGACCACGCGTAGCCATGCCGATCGCGCGACCCACAATGTTAGCTTCCGCCAAAGGAGAGTTGAAAACACGCGCGCTGCTAAACTTGCGCTGCAAGTTAGCCGTCACCTTAAATACCCCACCTTTGCCTTTAACTTTGTCGAGATACTGCTCGCGGGAACAGTCGGCGATGTCTTCGCCAAACACTACAATGCGCGGGTCGCGTGCGAGTTCCGTATGCAAACAACGATTAATCAGGTCTACCATTGTGCCGGCGTTTCCGGAGAGTGGCGCGCCTTCTTCGGTGTCAAACTCCTTCGCAGTGGGATCCACGTCAGGCGAGTAAATAAACTGCATGACTGTTTCGGGCGCTGGCTGCGGTCTCGTGAGTGCCTGATCAGCTGCCTCAGTGACCTTACGGTCGGCCTCATCCTTTATCCGTTGCAGCTCGTCCTGGTCTATCAAACCTTCTGCTATTAAGAAGGAGCTGAAACGTTTTATAGGATCCCGCTTGGCCTCGACCATCCGCTCTTCTTCGGGGCGATACAAGCGTTCGTCATCAGAGAGTGAATGCGAGTATGGACGAATCACTTTAGAGTGGACGAAGGCAGGACCATTTCCGCTGCGGCAATAGGAGATGGCGCCACGTAACGCCTTAAGGGAGGCGAGGACGTCAGTCCCGTCGCAGCGGTCGAGATAAAGGTTAGGAAAGTTTTCGATTAGCCGGGAAACGTCGCCACCTGCCGTCTGCACTTCCACGGGGACACTGATCGCATAGCCATTATCTTCCAGCAAAAAGAGTACTGGTAGCTTGAGATTGCAGGCGGTATTTAGAGATTCCCAAAACTCGCCCTGGCTGGTTGTACCGTCGCCTAGTGAAACATAGACCACCTCGTCAGATTGAAACTTTGAGATGTGACGCTTCAGCTCTTTGATCAGCCGAAAGCGGTAACCCGCCTCCGCACAGCCAACAGCTTGCAACAATTGGGTTCCGGTAGGTGAGGATTGAGAAACGATGTTCAGTTTCTTGTGACCCCAGTGTGATGGCATCTGCCGGCCGTGGGAATTAGGGTCGTCTTCCGCAGCCACAGCGGCGAGCAGTTGTTCGAGCGGCGTCATTCCCAATTGCAGGCAAAGCGCACGATCGCGATAGTACGGATAAAACCAGTCGTAGCCTGGCTTCAAGAGCATACCTGCCGCAACCAGTACTGCCTCATGTCCCGCTCCACTTATCTGAAAGAAGATCTTGTTCTGTCCTTTTAATTGAATCTCCTTGTCATCAATTCGTCGTGAGATATACATTGTGCGAAAGAGGCCGATTAGTTGCTCACGACTCAAACCTTCGAACTCGCCCGTGGAAACTTCTCGGCTCACTGCTGCCGGTGGCGCCGCGACGGCAGCAGCAGGTATCTCTGTCTGAGGCGTGCCGGCCTTTGCTTCATGCTGGGGCTCGGTTCGTTTCACTAATTTCAATACTTTCATTTCAGCCTTCATGATCAGTGGCCAAGATCAATCGATATTCTTCAGCCATCGAAGGATGGCCATGCGCCAGGGCCACTTCAGCGCCACGCCGGTATGCGTCTTTCGCAGCCTCGGTCCTGTTAACTCGCTCATATGCTCGGGCCAACATACCGTAGGCGTTGCCCTCATCCTCTGAGAGTTCGAGGTATCTTTCCAAAGTGGCAATTAGATCCTCATTGAGGCCAGCCTTCTCGTATTCTTTGGCCAACCCAAAAAGAATGCTCGAATTCACAGGATCATTGGCGAGCATTTGCTGGAAAATCTCGATCCGTGATGTCGTCATCGTAGCCTACGCTTTGCGGGAGATTAGCCGACCCTTATTAGATGCTTTACTTCCCGATCAACAGTTTCGCAATAGTCTGCAACTGCATATTCGAGGTGCCTTCGTAAATCGCACCGATCTTAGCGTCCCGCCAATACTTCTCAACCGGGTAATCTTTAACGAAGCCGTAGCCCCCGTAGAGTTCGATTGCGACCGAGCTCACTCTCTCCGCCACACGTGACGAATAGAGCTTGGCCATGGCTGCCTCTTTGACAAAATTAACTCCTGCATCCTTCATACGCGCCGCGTTGTAGACCATCAAACGTGCTGCTTCGACTTCTGTGGCCATTTCTGCCAATTGAAACTGTACTCCCTGAAACTGATTGATGGATTTGCCAAATTGCTGGCGCTCGGCAGTGTAAGACAGAGCCGATTCCATTGCGCCTTTGGCGATACCGATCATTTGGGCACCAATGCCAATGCGCCCCTCATTCAAAGTCTCAATCGAAACTTTGTAGCCTTTACCCATTTCACCAAGAACATTCTCCTTAGGAACTTTGCAGTCTTCTAGAATGAGTTCTGTGGTAGATGAAGCTCGGATGCCCAGCTTGTTCTCCTTCTTTCCTACTGCAAATCCAGGAAAGCCTTTCTCTACGATGAAGGCCGTTATGCCCTTGTAACCGGCTTCAGGATTGATATTCGCGAAGAGCACGAAAATCTCTGCCTCGTTGCCATTGGTAATCCACAGTTTCCGGCCATTGAGCAGGTAATGATCGCCCTTGTCCACGGCGCGAGTGGCCATTGCAAAAGCGTCCGAACCCGAGCCTGCCTCGCTCAGCGCGTATGCGCCGACAGACTCGGTAGCAAGCCGTGGCAAATAGTTCTTCTTTTGCTCAGGACTCCCCCATTTTATCAACGCGTTGTTTACCAATGTGTTCTGAACATCGACCAGAACGCCCACGGAAGCGTCGACGCGAGATAACTCTTCCACAGCTAGGATGGCGGTGAAAAATGACGCCCCTGCTCCACCCAACTCTGATGGCGTTTCAATGCCCATCAGTCCAAGATCGAAGCACTTGCTGATAAGGTCCGGATCCAGTTTGGCATGCTCATCCATCTTCTCAACCCGCGGACGCAGTTCGCCCTCTGCAAATTCGTGCACGCTGGAACGGAACATCTGTTCTTCTTCGGAAAGAGTGGTTAGCGGAGCACCAAACTGCTGCTCAATTGCTGATCGGCTCTGACTCATTGGTTCTTCTCGGCGTAAGAATTTGTTTCAAATAGACATAGCATCATAGTAAAAGCAAAAGTGAAAAGGCAAAAGCAGATGGTATACCGCTTGCTGCCATTCGGCTAGCGGTGCATGATAACGAGGACGACATATCTTATTTCGCCGCCAGCATCGTATGAGCAATGGACCCGGCAGCCGGCGTACATCGCGGAAATTTGCTCCACTCGGAATACTTTTCGCCGTGGTGGGGATCTTTCTTTTTGCCTTCTTTGTCCGTAAGGCAGGGATTTCGGAGATAGTCGGAGGAATCAAACGGCTCGGGGCGGGGTTCCTGCTCATCCTCGGACTCTCGGCCCTGCGACAGGCCGTTCGTTCACTGGCCTGGACGAGGTGTTTTGAACGGCCCCATCGACTGCGTTTTCGCGAGGCCTTTGTCGCGAGACTGATGGGCGATGCCCTCGGGAACATTACCCCGCTCGCGAGTGTGGCGGTGAGCGAACCCTCAAAAGCGCTCTTCGTACGCCATCGTGTGCCGCTGCTCGCAAGCGTGGCAGCCCTAGCGCTGGAAAATATCTTTTATAGTCTCTCGGTTGTCGTCCTCATCTTTTCGGGCACCACCGCGCTGCTTCTTAACTTCCCCTTACCCAAACCCTTACGCTACGCCAGCTTTGCTACCCTGATTACGACCCCAATCATAGTCATCGTTGGTTCCCTTGTGATCAACCGGCAATGGAGGTTTCTAAGCGGCGCGTCTTACTGGTTGGGTAAGCGCGGTGTGGGCAGAAGTAGCATGGAACGAGCTTTACCACGAGCTCAGGCACTGGAAGATCGTATTTATGGATTCTACGAAAGGAACCGCAGTCGCCTGCTGGCTACTTTCGCTCTCGAACTCTGCTTCCATCTGGCTGGCGTCGCTGAGGTCTACACAACCCTTTCGTTCATCAGCGACATCAAGGAGCCGACCCTATTGATCGCCTTTATTCTCGAATCAGTTAATCGGGTGATTAATGTGGTTTTCAAGTTTATACCGTTGCGCACCGGAGTTGATGAAGCAGGAACGGGGATGCTGTCTAGAGTGCTTGGATTCACAACTGCGATTGGGGTGACGTTGGCAATCGTGCGCAAGGGGCGAGATATATTCTGGACCGCAATCGGGATTAGCCTTTTTGTGCGCCGAGGCTTTTCGTTCGCGGCAATGACCAGGGAGGCCGAAGAGGTAGCGGTTGATATTGCTGTGACTGCGACTACGGAAAACACACCCACGCCTTCACCAGAGCCCGGTCGCGGCTAAAGGTTTCGAATCGTCTACTCATAAGCCAAAGCGGTTACGGCATCCAGATTCGAAGCCCTCAAAGCCGGATACAGAGCGCCGATTGCGCCGCCAAGCACGCCTATAACGGCGGCAGTGAGAGCCCATTGCCAACTGTATTCGAATAGCAGACCGTAGACCCTGTGAATCAGGTAGCCTGCAAGCAGGGAGATGACGAAGCCGGCAACCAGGCCGAGCGCACTAATTAGTAAGGCCTCCTTTTCGATAATGCCGACTATGTATCCACGCGAGGCGCCCAGGGCTTTCAAGATACCGATCTCTCGGGTCCTTTCAGTTATCGTCGTGTACATCGCCAGCATGACTACTAAACCGCTTACGACGGCTGCGAGGAGTACGAGCACTCGCAAAAACACGCCAAGATAAGGAACAGTCTTCTCGGGGCTGGCGAACACCTCGTCCGTGAACTGAATCTTGTTACCCGGAATCTGCTGCTCAATGCTCCTTGCTACCTCGGTCTTATCAATTCCAGGTCGCACTTTCACCAGGATATAAGTGCACCGGCCAGGAGACTCCAGTGCTTCCTGCATGCTGGTGAGCGAGGCCTTGATTCGAGCCGTCGATTCAGGTGAGTAGATTCCTACCACCCTGTAAAGCCGATCACCAAGCAGCTTCAGATTGCTACCTACCGATAGATTGTTGTGTCGGGCTTTGGTGGCATCTATTACAACCTCGTCATTGCTGATCGGGCCGCGACCTGCGTCGAGGCGGAGACCGTTGACCTGCGAATATTGGTCCCATTCCACGCCTTCAATTCTCTCAAAGCCGAAGCC
>Ga0209431_10001778_pt1 | contig 17658 bp, 15 predicted proteins | sample RifCSP13_3_FD_184021 | JGI IMG/M metagenome (GOLD analysis project Ga0209431, IMG submission 184021) | Soil microbial communities from Rifle, Colorado - Rifle CSP2_sed 13_3 (SPAdes) (version 2) | ecosystem: Environmental > Terrestrial > Deep subsurface > Rock core/Sediment | place: Rifle...
AGCTTAAGACATTTTATCATGGCAGGTTTGATCTCAGGAGCAGCAGCTCTTAACAGCGGTTGTGGAGTTACCATGACCGGAGCGGTGAAGGATGATACAACACTGACCGGGACATCAAAGCAACTCCCCACGGAATCCACAGTAACTGAATACAGGGGGCCAAAGCTAAGGGTAGGGGTAGTTAACTTCCAGAACAAGACCCCGTCGAAGGTTCTTGGAATCGGCGAGGCCGCATCAGACATATTGGGAACCATACTCCAAAAAACAGAAAGGTTCATCGTCATACCGCAGCAGGATATGCAGTCAATACTTGAGCAGCAGAAACTCGGTGCAACAGGCGCCATTAACCCGGATACCGCTGCAAAGATGGGAGAGATACTTGGGCTCAATGCTATTGTTACCGGGGCTGTAACCGCTTATTCCGAAGCTGAAGAAGGGAAAGACCTCCTTGTCTATCAGACCAAGAAGCAGATAGCCAGGGTGACCGTTGACTACAGGGTTGTAGATACCACGACAGGAGTTCAATTGCTGGCTGATTCCGGGGCAGGTATATATGAGAAGCAGGTAAGCAGGACCCTGGGCCTCGGGGGAAGGGCAGGATATGACCCGGATCTGAGGGACGGCGCCCTCAGGGATGCCCTTACAAAGGCTATGGTAAATATGATGAAGCAGCTCGGAACAAGGAGGTGGGCTGGCAGGGTAGCTCAGGTAGACGGTAGCAACCTTTATATCAATGCCGGACAGAAGTCGGGGTTGAATGTAGGGGATAAACTCGATGTATTCAGGGCCGGGATGGAGATAATCGATCCTGTCACAAAGATGAAATTGGGCGTAACTGAAAACCTGATAGGACAGGCGATAATAATAAAGAACGACATCGGGGACCAGGCCGATCTGTCCATTGCAAATCCGACTTCAGGAAGCGGTTTTAGATCAGGGGATATAGTGAAGTTTAGCGGGAAATAGGAATGTAAACGCCCCCGCCTTCGGCACCCCCTCTTTAGTAAAGAGGGGGTTGGGGGAGTTAGTCCTCTGAGACCTCTGTGGCAGGTTTTGATGTTCAATGAGAGCCTAAAAGTGATAACAATACTGAGATATCTTTTAATCATCATCCTTTCTCTGCCGGCATCTCCTTCATGGTCATCCGATAATACGGCATCCGTATCGTTTCTGGAAGGTTCGGCCTTCAAATCAAAGAACGGCAAGGATTGGAAGCCTCTTTCCAAGGGGCATTCCCTGAATGTAGGCGATAGTGTAAAGACCGGTAACAAATCCAGGTTGGAACTTACACTACCGGACGGCAGCAAGGTGAGATTTTCAGAAAATACAAACTTCAAGGTGGAGGCCTCTCTCTTCAAAGATGAGGAGAGGAGTTTTGGAGTGAAGATGTTTTTAGGCAAGGTATGGGCAAAGGTTTCAAAGGCAAAAAAGGTTTCCAGCTTCGAGGTAAAGACCGCCAATGCAGTGGCTGGCGTAAAGGGGACAACTTACAGAATAGATGTCGAGGAGGACACGTCGTCACTTGTGAGGGTTTATGACGGTGAGGTCGTTGTTGGAAGTCTTCCAATCGGGATAGAAGGCAAAGGCCGTAAGCCGGAATATGTCCCAGGTCCAACGGAGGTCCCTGGACCCCATGAAGTGACCAGAGAGGAATGGACGTACATAGTAAAGTCCTGGCAGCAGATCACCATATCACCAATAGGAATAGCCTCAAAACCTGTTTCATTTACCAGGGAAGAGGACAGGGATGAGTGGGTGGCCTGGAACCAGGAAAAAGATAAAAGCTGATACAGTCCCGCAATAGTTCACGATGAACATCCCAAATCTCCTAACTCTCTTTAGAATACTCCTGGTTCCGCTTTTTGTCATATTCCTGATTTATGGGCATACCTTTTATGCATTCCTGACCTTTGTCCTCGCTGGTATTACAGATGCCCTGGACGGGATGATAGCCAGGATATTTAACCAGAAGACTTTGTTGGGCGCCTATTTGGACCCAATTGCGGACAAGCTCCTACTTTCGGCTTCTTATATCATGCTGGCTGTCATAGGCGTATTACCAGCGTGGCTTACTGTCCTCGTGCTCAGCAGGGATATTTTCATTCTTATAGGGATAGCGGTTTTGTTCGCCAACCATAGGCCTATTGAGATAAAACCAACTATTTTAGGAAAGGTCTCCACATTCATACAGATATCGACTGTAATAATATCCCTGGCAGTTGCCCAGCCGATCCAGAGCTTGCAACCCGTCTTGATCCCAAGTATCCATCTTACAACCATTTTTACCCTCATAACAGGTTTTCATTATGCATATATAGGCATAAGGCAGATGGGGGATTGAAAGGGGAGGGCGCTCATTTTCCAGGCAATTCTCAGGAGGCCGCTTTTCCTATCAACTCATATATCTTTGTAGGTATCTCTTTCCCCTTGACCTTTACCGAACCAAGCTCCCTGCATTGCAACTCGCCCTTAACCTTTTCATAAACAGTTTCACTTATGACGATGGGAACGCCATAATCCTTTGTTAAACCTTCAAGCCTTGAAGCAAGGTTTACGTTGTCTCCGACCGCCGTATAGTTGAACCTCCTTTTGGAGCCCATATTGCCAACAATCATCTTCCCTGTGTTTATACCTATTCCTATATCTATCCTCGGCAGTCCCTCCGATTCCCATTTTTTCTGAAGGTATCGTAACATTTCCATCATCTCAATGGCTGTCAAGCAGGCCTTTAGGGCATGGTCCTCTTGTTCCACCGGTGCACCGTAGACAGCCATAATGGCATCACCGATATACTTATCAAGATATCCTTCATATTTAAACACAATATCTGTCATGGCTGTAAAGTATTCATTGAGCAGTCCTACAAGGGCCTCCGGAGGGATTTTCTCAGATATGGTAGTGAATCCCCGGATATCGGAAAAGAGTACCGATAACTCCTTCTCATCGCCGCCGAGTTTCAGTTTGTCCGGGTATTTGAGTATCTCCTCCATCACCGATGCTGTGACATAATACTGGAATGCGCCCTTTACCTTTTTCTTCTCCTTTTCTTCGCTGAAATAGCCGTAAACCGTTATTGCGGTGTAGACGGAGGTAAATGTCAGGAAAGGAAAGACGATGTTCAGCCACAAACCTTTTTCAATGAAGAGGTATCGGTCGAAATAGAAATACCCGACCATCAAGGAGGTTGTAATAACAAAACCACCCAGGGCCCTGAGTCTCTGGAGTGATATAGTCAGAAGTGCGCCGATGGAAAGGATTGAGAGGAGGTCAAACAAGGCAAACCAGCTGGGGCGTAAAATGAATTCCTGGTCAAGTATGTTTTCTGCGACCGTGGCGTGGATCTCTACCCCGGGATATACGCTTTCAAACGGGGTTACCCTCATGTCGTAGATGCCGATTTCAGTAGCTCCGACAATCACTACCTTGTCCCTGAATGCTTCAGCCGGTATCCTCTCTTTTATTACGTCCACAAATGAATAATGCCTGAAGCTCTTCTGAGGGCCGTAATAGTTGATTAGAAACCTTCCCTTCTCATCAGACGGGATATCTATGCTACCGGTCTTAATATCCGCAATACCATACCCTGCCGTGATCAAGGAAAGAGGCTGACCATCTAAATACTCCCTGACGAGTTGAAGGGCAAGTGGGGAGTAATAATCATCGCCATATTTAATTGCCAGGGGATACCATCTAACAGTCCCGTCCTTGTCCGGGAAGATATTGAAATACCCCGTCTCCTTTGCTGCATCGGAAACAGGTCTTATATTTGTTTCCATCGAAGAAGCCTCTTTAACCGGTGTTGCAGCACCCTCTTCCAATGACCTTACAAAAGAATATCTTCCTTTCCCTGTCTCGATATCTTCATTTATTCCTGACCCTTCGCCAAAGTGGAAGAAGTAGCCCAGGACAACCTTTTTGGAGCTTTCTATTGCCTCCTTGAGTGCCGAATCGGTGTCGAACCCTTTTTCCATCCTATCCAGGTAGTTCAACAACTTTCCGTCAAGTTTTAAAGAGATTGTTTTTTCCTTCAAGTCACGGATGGTCTGGAGCCCTGAATTTTGGTCAGGCTCTGAAAAAACGATGTCAAAACCTATGGTCCTGGCTCCGCTGTCGGAAAGAATTTTTAAAAGTTCCGCAATCCTTGTACGCGGCCACGGCCACCGCCCCAGCTCGTTTACGCTCTTTTCATCTATTGCCACTATTACAACTTTTTCGCCAGCCTTCCTTTCGCCTCTCTCCCTGAATTTGAGATCAAGAGACTTAAGCTCTCCCAGATCAAGGATGGCGGGGGAAATAAAATATATGACCACTACCAGTAAGGTGGCAGCAATACCCACCCTTTGCCTGCTTAACTTGAACAATATCTGCCTGATATCCATATCTTTGCGATTTTACCAGCAATTGTCTGTAGATGACAAGGCTTTTTGTAGGCCAAGAATGCCAAAAAAGGCTTGACAGGACTGGCCTTGTATGTTAAAAAATCTATTATTTATGCCCTGTTACAGCTCGTTTTAGGGTATCTCCTAAATCCTGCAATCAACCACGGGGAACACGGGGAAAACCTTTAGATAAAAGCCTTTTATGAAAAAAACAGCGCACTAATTAAGTGAGAATTTATTATTCAGAAAACATGGGGTTTTGCTGTCCTGTTGCAGTCCCCGTGTCCCCCGTGGTTAATAGGTTTGCAGTTTTTAAGTATCTAACATAGGGAGATCTATGGCTGGTGAATCATCCCTGATGCTCTTCTCCGTCCGGGAATTCATATTTGCCTTGGAGATCGGTACTCTCCTGGAGGTCGCTCAGGTTCCTGCGGAGAGGGTATGCTCAGAAGAAGAGGGACCATTCAGATATAAATTAGATTTTAGAGGTAAACGGATTCCTGTACTGGACCTGGCGGAACGCATCGGGATGCAGCCTCTACCCATGACAGGCACATTGCAGCTTCTTGTTGTTGAAGTCGATTCCAGACCCTTTGCATTGTTGATAAACAAGATATTGAAAGTCGCTAAAGGGAAGGGGATTGTATACAGGTTCCCATCGATGTTTAGAACCAGGCATAATAGGTATATAGAGGCCGTATACAGGCTTGACAATAAGATGTCCTTTGTTCTCAACCCTAACGCAATTTTACCGGATAACGAAATTGCTGCACTGAGGTCTGCTTGATTGATTGAAAATAGTAGCGACCTGATAATGATATTTGAGAATAGCGGAAAGACCTTTGGTCTTGAGTTGGACCATGTCGAGAGGGTAATAGAAAAAGAAGCCTTAACCCCCGTACCTATGGCTCCACCGGCAGCAAAAGGCATTGTTTTTTACAGGGATAATGTTCTCCCTGTCCTCAACCTCCTAAAACTTTTGGACATCGACGGTAAGGGGGAAGGGGATCTCTTGGTGATAGTCAGGGGCGTTTCAGAGGATTTCGGGGTCTTTTCAGATCGAATTTATGGAATAATCCCAGCAGATCTTTTAGAGCTGGAAGATATACCTTTTGAAAAAAGAGAAAATGGTTACATTCAAGGAACCGGTAAATACAACGGTATAGAATTTTCTCTTCTTGATTTTCTAAAATTAGAAATATAAAAAGAGGACTAAGGCAGGGGATTAAGGAGGTACAGATGCCTAAACAGATATTGCTTGCTGACGACAGCATAACGATACAGAAGGTCATTGCCCTGACCTTTGCCGGCGAAGATTACAAGATAACCGCCGTCGATAACGGCTCTGATGCCATACTTAAGGCAATGGAAATGAGGCCGGACATAATCCTTGCCGATGTCGTTATGCCGCAAAAGAATGGGTATGAGGTATGTGATGCCATAAAGAATGATCCTCAACTGAATACCATTCCAGTCCTTCTCCTTGCAGGCACCTTCGAGCCTTTTGATGAAGACCTGGCAAAGAAGGCCGGTGCTGATGGGTATATAATAAAACCTTTTGAATCACAGGCACTGATTCAGAAGGTAAAAGAGCTTATAAGCGCAAAACCTGCAATGCCCTCCGCTGCAGAAGCCAAAGTTGCGACTCCTGCTTCACCTATTGCACCGCCCAAACCGTTTGTTACTGTACCCGCTCCTATGGCACCGGTACCACCGGTTCTCCAGCCTGCCCCGGCACCAGCCGTTACCCCGGCTATTTCTGCACCTCCCAGGCTTTCGGCACCACCTGTGGCCTCCCCGGCTCCCACAGTTGAAGAAGACTTCTGGGGGACCATGATGGAGGAGGCTGAAGAAAAAGAGGCCCCGAAAGAGGTGGCTCCTGCCGAATCTGCTGAGGAAGAGGTTCCAGCGGAAGACGTATGGGAAATGGGTGAACTTGAAGAGGCCGCTCCTGCTGTTGAAGCCGGAGAAGAGGAGCTGTGGGAGTCTTTTGCCTTTGAGGAGGCTGAAGAGAAAGAGGTCGAAGAGGTCACGGAGGCACCCCTTCTTGAAGAGGCTGCTTCTGTTGAAGAGGAGTTAGGTTTTGTAGCAGAAGAGACACCGTCAGGGGAAGAACTTGCTTCAGCGGAGGAAGTGCCGGAAGAAGAGTTTATCTTTGAAACCGAAGAGGAAGAGGTGGCTGAAGTTGCACCTGTTGAGGAGGTTCCAGAATTTGAATTAGAGGAGGTTTCTCTTGAAACTGCAGAAGAACCGCTTGAGACAGTAGCAGAAGAGGGTATTGCAGGTCCTGAGGAGTTTTCCTTCGAAGAAGAGGTCCCTGAAGCCCCTGTAATGCCTGAGGTCCAGATTGAACTCCAGCCTGAGATCATTCAAGGTTATGAACAGACCTTTGAACCTGAGGCCTTTAGTCGAGAGGTCTCGGCTGCGCCTCCTTCACCCGAACCTATACCTTCACCTCCACCTGCCCCTGCTTCTATGTCTGAAGAACAGCTAAGGGCTGCGCTGAGCCAGGTATCCAGGGAGGTCATTGAAAAGATTGTATGGGAGGTTGTCCCCGATCTTGCAGAGATGCTTATCAAGGAAGAGATTAAGAGGCTTCAGAAAAAACAATAAAATACAGGTAAAGGTAAAGCAGGTAAAGGTAGAGGTAGAGGTAGAGGTAGAGAGAAGGATTTTCTTTACCTTTACCTTTTTTGATTTAGAGAGGTCAGGATGGAACTGGATAAGGTCTACGAACCAAAGAGTGTTGAGGAGAAGTGGTATAACGTCTGGGAAGGAAAGGGTTACTTCAGGGCAGACAATAAGTCCCAGGAACCTCCTTACTCCATTGTAATCCCCCCGCCTAACGTCACAGGCTCCCTCCATATGGGACATGCCCTTAACAATACGTTGCAGGACATCCTCGCAAGGTATAAAAGGATGCAGGGTTATGACGTCCTCTGGCTCCCTGGGATGGACCACGCCGGTATTGCTACGCAAAACGTCGTAGAGAAGATGCTTCACAAGGAAGGACTCTCAAGGGATGACATAGGAAGGGATGCCTTTATAGAGAGGGTCTGGAACTGGAAAAAAGAATCCGGCGGCTCGATAATCAACCAGCTTAAACGACTTGGTTCATCCTGTGACTGGTCCAGGGAAAGATTCACCATGGACGAGGGGCTTTCAAAGGCCGTAAGGGAGGTCTTTGTAAGGCTCTATGAAGAGGGGTTGATATACAGGGACGAGAGGCTTATTAACTGGTGCCCTCGGTGCCTTACAGCCCTATCTGACATAGAGGTGGAACATGAGGATACTGACGGGACCTTGTTTTATATCAAATACCCGATTTACCAGCCAGAAGGTAGGGGCGGGGTTACCCCGCCCCTACAAGAATACCTGATTGTTGCCACCACCAGGCCGGAGACTATGCTGGGAGATACTGCTGTGGCAGTCCATCCCGAGGATGAAAGGTTTAGCCACCTTATCGGGAAAGAAGTGATTCTTCCCCTTACAGGCCGCAGGATACCGATAATTGCAGACACAATGGTTGACAGGGAGTTCGGCACCGGGGCGGTGAAAATAACACCAGCCCATGACTTCAACGACTTCGAGGCAGGGAACAGGCACAACCTCCAGCGTATCAGCATATTAAACGACAGGGCCCACATGAAGGATATTATTCCCGATGTTGATGCCGATATCCTTGGTGAGATAAGGGACCTCCACGCCCACAAGGCAAGGGAAAAGGTTGTCCATATACTTAGAGAAAGGGATTTGCTTTTAAAGAGCGAACCCCATAAACATGCTGTAGGAAACTGTTACAGATGCAGGACCGTTGTGGAACCTTATCTTTCCCCCCAGTGGTATGTAAGGGTAAAGCCCTTGGCGGAGACTGCAATGACGGCCGTAGAGGACGGGAGAACAAGGTTTGTCCCGAAGAACTGGGAGAACACATACTTTGAGTGGATGAGGAACATAAAGGACTGGTGCATATCCCGCCAGATATGGTGGGGGCACCAGATACCTGCCTGGTATTGCGTTGACTGCAACAAGATCGAATTTGTGAAAAAGACAGATGTAGGGGCAGTGCTTGCCCCTGCCCAGTTTGGCGAAAAGGGCGCTGTCCCTTCTTTCAACAACGTCCAGAAGAAGGACCTTATCCCTATTGTTTCACGGACCACCCCCGAAAATTGCTCCAAATGCGGTTCTTCAAGGCTTATTCAGGACGAAGACGTCCTCGACACATGGTTTTCTTCGGCCCTCTGGCCATTTTCAACCATGGGTTGGCCTGAAAGAAGCGATGACGTGCGGCGTTACTATCCAACCTCGGCCCTTGTCACCGGTTTTGACATCATATTCTTCTGGGTGGCCAGGATGATGATGATGGGTCTGAAGTTCATGGGAGATGTCCCTTTCAGGAACGTTTACATCCATGCCCTTGTCCGAGACGCCCAGGGACAGAAGATGTCCAAATCAAAAGGCAACGTCATAGACCCACTTGTGATAATGGAGAAATACGGGACCGACGCCTTCAGATTCACCCTGGCGGCCATGGCGGCCCAGGGAAGGGATGTAAAGCTCAGCGAGGAGAGGATCGAGGGTTATAGGAACTTCGCGAACAAGATATGGAATGCAGCCAGATTTTCTATGATGAACCTGAACGATTATAACCCTGAAGAGATCGAGCCCTCAAAGTTGTCTTATTCCCTGGCTGACCGCTGGATCGTCATCAGGACTAACGCAGCCATAAAGGAGGTACTGGAATCCCTTGAGTCATACAGGTTCAACGACGCAGCAAATGCGATATACCACTTTGTCTGGCACGAGTTGTGCGACTGGTACATTGAGCTTGCAAAACCTGTCCTGCAGGGGAAGGTCGGGGGAGAGGCGGAGAGAAAGGCGGCCCAGCATGTGCTCTTCCGTTCAATGGAGACCTCATTAAGGCTGCTGCATCCCTTCATGCCATTTATAACAGAGGAGATATGGCAGACCGTCACACAGGAAGGGAAATTTGCAGGCGGTAAGATAGACAGGAAGACCGGGTTTGTCGATGATGACGCCGTGAGTCCTGCCAGCATAATGATGGCTGACTATCCGATGTACAGCGACCTCTTGAAGGACGTAACAACTGAGAAGTCTATGGAGCTTGTAATAGAGGCTACAAAGGCGGTGAGAAACCTGAGGGCCGAACTAAACGTACCCCCATCTGCCAGTGTAAACCTCCTCATATCTACTTCAGATCATGAGAAAATGGGGATCGTTTCCAACAACGAGAACTATTTGAAAAACCTGGCAAAGGTGGCCAACCTGACCTTTCTCGGAGAGGATGATAAACCTAAAGGAGCCGCCACTGCGGTAGTGGCGGATATGGAATTGTTCGTTTTATATGAAAAGGCCCCTGCCGCCTTAAAGGAAGAAGCTGAAAGGTTGAAAAAGGAGCTGGCAAAGCTCGAAAAAGAGCTGGCACAGATACAGGGGAAGCTCAACAATCCTGAGTTCGTGAATAAGGCTCCCCAGGCCGTGATTGATAAAGAAAAGGGGAAAGAGGCTGAGCTTCTGGCAACTAAGAAGAAGCTGGAAGAAGGGATAAAGAGGGCAGAGGGGTAAGAAATTCTTGAATACCCTTCCAATTATAGAAGGGAGGGAGGGAAAAGATTTTTCAGGGGTCTATCATAGTTACCATAATTTAGATTCCCAGCTTCTTCTTAACCTCACTTAAAGAAAGGGTCGGTTCCTTTGCTTCTTTCTTTTTCGCCTTTCTCAAGTCAAGAAGGTCTTCAACGTCTTCCAGATACTCTTGAAGCGTCCGGTACTCATCATAATCAAGAACCACAAATTCAGGTTTCCCGTCCTTCTTTAAGATGTTTGGGTGCAGATTCAACATAACAACCTCCTATCTGTATACTTCCTTCCTGTGTTTAACCCGGTAAATCACTACGTTTTCACCCTCAACCTCAAATAGCACCCGATAATCACCGACCCGCAAGCGGTATTCAGGTGTAAAATCGGTTAGACGCTTTACATTGCCGGAAAGACCGTTTTGCAACAATCCGATTTTTTCAACGATGTTCCGGCTATCCTGCTGATTGAGTCTCTTAAGGTCTCTGAGGGCACCGGGTTTAAACTCTATCGCATATTTCATAACATACCCTGCACAGCATGATTATTGCCTACAGGCATCATATTGTCAAGGAATTTAAAGGAGTTACATTCACGTAGGGTGGGCTATCCCCACCGATAAGAAGCCTCGCCAAGTTGCCCGAATACGGAGGGGACTGTCCCAGAATTACAGGCCTCAAAAATCAACTCCCCTCTTATCCCCTCTTTAGTAAAGAGGGGAAGCCGCAAGGCAGGGGCGTTGCCGAAGATTCGGGCCTATCCTTCTCCGTTCGTCCTGAGCTTGTCGAAGGATGAACGAACCCTTTGCCAAGCTATCCATGTTTTGGGATTGTTTTGTAACATGAAAATGTGTTATCTTTCAGCAGCTTGGAAAAGAAGGGCGGACGGGAGATAATTTTTCAAGACCTTATTTTCTTCTTAGAGGTGATTAACCCTCGCCCTCATCGCACCACCGCCCTTAATTAATGAGAATCCGTCCCCAATTGCTGAAAATTTAGATTTGTGAGGTCCCATGAACATATTTCAAGTTCTTAGCCAAGGAAAATCACGATTGCATGAACCCAGCATGTCGGCAATGCTTGGTTATTTGCTGGATAGCAATAAAGACCATGGGCTTGGTGATGCATTTGTGAGAGTATTCCTTAAGAAACTCAATGCTGATCTCTTTAAAAATGTATTATCCCTGGATTTCATAAACTCGCAGGTTTCATTAGAAGAACCGTACCAGCTAAATAATGGCTCCAGAAATTATATTGACATCCAAGTTTCATTGATCGACAGAAGCCGCAAGGAGGAGTCTCACAGAATTATTATCGAGAATAAAATAAAGGTTGGCGCAGCCAATCCAAAACAACTTCTGGAGTACTATAATGCAGTTTTGCAGGATGACTCAGAAATCGAAAATCTTGTTATGCTTTTTCTGACACCAGAAAGTGGTGCAACAGCTCTGAAAACTGAATATGAAAACCTCAAGAAATTGCCAAAGAGACACTATAAAGAATGGCTATTCTGGGATTCGTCTGAAAAAGGTGGCGTGCTATCATTGATCCGGGATGTGCTCAACATGGAGGCACAAGGAGAGATAAACCCAATAAATGAATACATGAGACACACACTAAAGGCGTTTGTCCGTCACTCGAGTGCTGTTGTTCAACCCAAGGGCGTTAAAACTATGCGCACAGGGGAAGACATAGGCGAAATAATTGATGAAGCAACTATTAAGTTGAAGGATGGCACGAGCTATCGAGTAGTACGCAGAGATAGCACCCAAATTCAAGTTTTTAACTCAGAAACCGGCGATAAGGAGATTGCAAGACATGTACTCGCAAAATTTATAGATGAAAATAAACTAAAAATACCTCACGAAGATCTGAATACCAGATCGATTGGTAAGCAGTTCTTTGGCTGGTATGGGAAGTGAGATGGGTGCAGTCCAGAATATGCAAAATAGGAGGTAAAGCCATGCAGGCCTTTGTTTACCATTCTGTAGTCCGTGAAAACGGGGTGATAGAGATTCCTCATGTCCCTTTAAGAAAGGGGCAAAAGATTGAGGTTATAATTCTGCCGGAAGACGGGGAGGGTGCCGAACTGATGGCGGCATCTGAGAGCAGCTTAAAGTTTTGGGACAATCCGGTAGACGATGAGGTATGGAATGATGTATAACCAGGGAGATATCATACTGATCCCCATACCATTTACCGATCTTTCAAGTTCCAAGAAAAGGCCGGTTATAGTTATCTCGAACGACCAATACAACTCCCTATTCGAGGACATTATAGTTGTTGCCGTCACTTCAAATCTCGCATCCGTCAGGTTTTCAATCCCCATCAATAATAGTGACCTTGACGAAGGAGAGTTAAAGGTTTCAAGTCTCGTTCGTCCCGATAAGATATACACACTCCACAAAGGCATTGCCGTCAGGAAATTTGGCAGGGTTTCCGGTAAAATGGTCGGTGAGATAAAATCCGCCATCACTAAAATAATAAACTGATCCCCCTTTCTCCGCCCTTCTTTTAAAGAGCTGGGGCCAGGGAAAATCAAGGAAAATCAAGGGACGCTTCCCATATTAGGAGCGCCAAGCGAAGATATGGAGATTGCGGTTGTGGAGGGGAAGGGATTACTACAAAGTTATTGATTCTATTCTGTTTTGATGTTAAATTAGTCCTCTTTAAAACTTGGGCTATTATTAAAAATAGTTAATTATTTCAATGAATTATACTTAATAAATATATTTGGAGGTTTGTCTTGGCAGAATCTTTGGAAGGATGGAAGAGGAGCAATAACTGTAGCGAGCTTACCGCTTCGGACACCGGAAGCGAAGTAACCCTGATGGGTTGGGTCCAGAGGAGACCACGGGGGGCTTATATTTATAGACCTCAGGGACAGGGAGGGACTGACGCAGGTTGTTTTTAACCCTGAGTCCGACCCCTCTTCCCATGCCAAGGCCCATTCCTTGAGAAGTGAGTATGTTATAGCAGTTAAGGGTAAGGTCTCCGGGAGGCCGGAGGGGACCGTAAACCCTAATCTGAAGACAGGTGAGATAGAGGTAATAGCCAGCTCCCTTAAGGTACTTAACGAATCAAAGACCCCGCCGTTTCCAGTTGAAGATGACCTTGAGACAGCAGAGACTAACAGGCTGAGATACCGTTATCTTGACCTTAGGAGACCGATAATCCAGAGGAACCTTATTTTACGGCATAAAGTAGCCCAGAAGGTAAGAGAGTTCCTGAATAATAGCGGCTTCCTCGAAGTAGAAACCCCAATGTTGACAAAAAGCACACCTGAGGGGGCCAGGGACTTTCTGGTTCCAAGCAGGATGAATCCCGGAAGCTTCTATGCACTTCCCCAGTCTCCTCAACTTTTCAAGCAGATACTTATGGTATCCGGTTTTGACAGGTACTATCAGATTGTAAGGTGTTTCAGGGATGAGGACCTCCGGGCAGACAGGCAGCCGGAGTTTACCCAGATAGATATAGAGATGTCCTTCATAGACAGGGAGGACATAATGGCTCTCATGGAGGAGATGATCTGCGAGGTGTTCCATGAGGCGAACGGCACGAGGCCCAGGACTCCTTTCCCAAGGTTGACATACAAAGAGGCCATAGACCGTTTTGGTCTGGATGCCCCTGATGTGAGGTTTGGGATGGAGTTAACCGATATCTCCGATGCCGTGAAGAACTCCTCTTTCAAGGTGTTTGCCGACCCCCTTTCAAAGGGCGGCGTTGCGAAAGTCCTTAATGTGAAGAACGGTGCAACCATGTCAAGGGCAGAGATAGACGCCCTTACAGAGTTTGCAAAGTCTTACGGCGCCAAGGGGCTTGCCTGGGTAAAGGTTACGCAGGAAGGGTGGCAGTCTCCAATTGCCAAGTTCCTTACAGAGGATGAGATCAAGGGGATAAATGATAAGTCCGGCGCTGAAATCGGCGACCTCCTTCTGTTTGCTGCCGATACATACAGGGTTGCCAATACATTCCTCGGAAGGTTAAGGGTTCACCTGGGTCACAAATTGGGATTGATTGATAAGAACGTGTTTAGCTTTGTATGGGTCACAGACTTCCCGTTGTTGGAGTTTGATGAAGAAGAGAAGAGGTACGTAGCTGTCCACCACCCCTTTACCGCTCCGATGGATGAAGACCTGGAAAGTCTCAACACCAGGCCTGAGGTCGTCAGAGCAAAGGCGTACGACCTGGTCCTTAACGGGACGGAGATAGGCGGAGGGAGCATAAGGATCCACCGTCAGGACATCCAGTCGCTCATCTTTGAAAAGCTTGGTATAAACACGGAGGGGGCTGGGGAGAAGTTCGGATTCCTTCTGGAGGCCCTTGAGTTCGGGGCTCCTCCACACGGCGGGATCGCCTTTGGCCTGGACAGGCTTATTGCAATCCTTACCGGCTCAGATTCTATAAGGGATGTAATAGCATTCCCCAAGACCCAGAAAGGGACATGCCTAATGACAGAGGCGCCTTCAAAGGTCGGGAAAAAGCAGCTGGATGAGCTTTCCATAAAGGTGAATGTGATTGAATAATGTCAAAGGGGAGGGTGTGAACGCTCCGGTTCACCTTGTGCATCTGACGTGGGCCTTGCGGTCATATGCAAGGGCCATGTCAGATATACCATAACTGAAGCGGCATATTACGCCTTTCGCTTCAGGTACCTCTTTGCCGCTCCCTTCTTCGTTATCTGTTTTACCCTGCTCAGAACCAGCGAGTCCTCCGGGACATCCTCTGTAACAGTGGTCCCAGCGCCTATAAGCGAGCCTTTACCGATCCTTACAGGTGCTATAAGCTGTGTGTCGCTCCCAACAAAGACATTATCCTCAATGACCGTCTGGTATTTACTGAATCCATCGTAGTTGCATGTTATGGTTCCTGCACCTATGTTTACACCTTTTCCTATTGTAGCATCCCCTATGTATGTCAGGTGGTTGGCCTTGGAGCCCGCACCTATAGTAGATTTCTTGACCTCCACGAAGTTTCCTATGTGGGCGCCCTTCTCGATAACGGTCTGGGGTCTTATGTGGGCAACAGGGCCGATGACCGCCCCTTCCTTGACTTCGCTTTTCTCAATAACCGAATAGGCATTTATCTTTACGTCATTCCCAAGGATTGTGTCCGAAATTATGCTTCCGGGGCCTATGGAGCATCCTGTGCCAATGACTGTATCCCCGCTTATAAATGCCCCGGGGTAGACGACCGTGTCCGGGTCTATTCTGACTGATGAAGAAATATAGGTATTGGATGGGTCTATGATCGTCACTCCGTTGGCCATGAGATGTCCCAGGGTCTTTGTTCTTATGATGCATTCCACCTCAGCCAGATCTATCCTTGAATTTATCCCCATGACCTCCCTAAACTCCCTGGCCTTAAAGGTTGAGACCGTCTTTTTCTCATTAACAGCTATGCCAACAATATCCGTAAGGTAATATTCTTTCTGGACATTTTTGGGCTCCACCTTTTTAAGGGCCTTAAACAGGAACTCCGAACCTACGCAATATATCCCAGTGTTTATCTCCCTAACGGACCTTTCCTTTGACGTGGCGTCCTTTTCCTCAACTATCTTTTTGATCCTTCCCTTGTTGTCCGTTATTATCCTTCCGTAACCATAAGGATCATCAGGTTCCGCTGTAAGGACCGTAAGGGTAGCCTTGCCTTTACTGTGAGAACTCATCAGGCCTTTGATGGTATCAGCAGTTATAAGGGGGACGTCCCCTGAGAGGATGAGGACATCTCCTTTGAACCTCTTGAGGGCCTTTTCAGCCTGCATGACGGCATGGCCCGTACCGAGCTGAACCGATTGCTCCACAAATACGATCCCTTTATCAGGGATAGCCTCTCTGACCTTTTCTGCCTGGTGTCCTATTATGACAACTGTCTTGGCAGCCCCAGCCTCCTTTGCCCTTTCTATGGCATAAGAAAGCATTGGCCTTCCGCCAACCTCATGGAGCACCTTCGCCTTTTCAGACTTCATCCTCGTCCCCTTGCCTGCAGCAAGGATAATGACCGCAGTTTTGTTCAACGCCAATCCTCCATAAACAAGATATGAATCCAGGGCCGGATTATCTCACATACCTTTTGGGAATTCAAGGGATGGAAAGAGGCCTGAATTATGACGCGTTCTCCTTCTTTTTTAACTATGCAAGATCACTAAAACGCATCGCCATTTCGGGTCCTCTGGCCTTATCCTCGTGTTCGAAAAAAACAAAGGCTTTCTTCCATTTTTGCAAAAGGATCCTTTCCACCCATTGGGACAGATCGGCGTCCGTATAATCAGAGCGGCGCAGGCGGAGGTAACCCCATTTTGCCGTGTTGATGATCTCATTTATCGGATTTTCATCCGTATCAGCTATGCACAGGCTGTGTCCCCCTTCGCGAAGGAGGTCCAGGATTCCAGCATCGAGCCACGACGGATTACGGAACTCGAATGCGCACGGGATATTGGCTGGGATCAGATAGAGAAAATCTTCCAGCGCAGGCTTGTCCGCACGAAAGCTCTTGGGAAACTGAAAGAGGACCGGCCCCAGCTTTTTGTCCAGGATTGAGGACAGCGTCCTGAAGAGGTATTCGGTCTCCTCTCCCACATTCCTCAACCGCTTCAGATGCGTTATGACCTGGGGGGCCTTGAACGCGAAGATAAAATCACGCGGGACCTGTTCCGCCCAGGATTTGAGGACGCCCTCTGTGGGCATGTGATAAAAAGTGTTGTTGATCTCCACGGCCTTGAGGCGCTCCGAATAGAAGCGGAGCATCTCCTTGGGAGATATCTTATCTGGATAGAACTTCCCTTTCCACTCCTTGTACCCAAACCCGCTTGTGCCGACGTATATTTTCATATTACATCCATTTAAAGCATTTGGGACGCAGATTTTCGCAGATTTTCATGATTAAGGTAGGGGCGTATGGCATATGCCGCTACAATTTTTATCCTGCATTTTTCAGCGTAAATCAGCGTCCGACTGAAGTTATTGTTTTTCACGCGCCGCTTCACTGGCTATCTTATCCTCCCGAAGCCGCAGGAAAACAGGCTGTCTCATGATCCCATCCTCGGTCCATCCTGATAAGGCAACTTCGCAGACCAGTTCCGGTTTTACCCATGTGACCGGAGCATTGGTCGCAGGCGTGACTTTAAAGGGGCATTCCTTTTGGACCAGGGGGTCCAGTTTTTCGCGGATTTCCTTTAAATTTTTCCCTCCGAATCCGCCCCCCGAATGGCCGATGTAGATCAACTCATCCCCTTCGAATACGCCCAGGACAAGGGAGCCGAAATATTTCCTGCCTCCTCTCGGCTCCGTGAATCCCGCTATCACCCCATCCTGTGTGAGATGCGTCTTCACCTTCAGCCACCGCCGGCTCCTTCTGCCCATCCTGTATGGGCTTTGAGAGTCTTTGGCGATGATCCCTTCCAGTCCCTTTTCGTTGACGACATTGAAAAATAGGACACCCTCTTTCTGTACGTGATCGCTGAATTTTACCTTCGGGGAGGAGGGGAGTATTTTTTTCAGGAGATCTTTCCTCCTGATGAGGGAGAGGTTCGTCAGGTCATGTCCCTGGAAATGCAGGAGATCAAAGACATAGTAGATCAGGTGGCCGTTCCGTGTCTTATGGTAATTCTGAAGCATTTGGAAATCGGGGCGTCCTTGATCGTCCACCACGACGATTTCTCCGTCCAGAACAGCCTCAAACCT
>Ga0209431_10001780_pt1 | contig 17657 bp, 11 predicted proteins | sample RifCSP13_3_FD_184021 | JGI IMG/M metagenome (GOLD analysis project Ga0209431, IMG submission 184021) | Soil microbial communities from Rifle, Colorado - Rifle CSP2_sed 13_3 (SPAdes) (version 2) | ecosystem: Environmental > Terrestrial > Deep subsurface > Rock core/Sediment | place: Rifle...
TACCTTCCAACAGTTCAGTAAATCCGAGCACCGAGTTTAACGGGGTCCTGATCTCGTGACTGATATTGGCGAGGAACTCACTTTTTGCTTTGTTGGCTTCCTCAGCTGCAATTTTGGCCTTTTTAAGCTCTTCTACCACCAATACCCGTTCATTGATATCAAAAAGAAATCCGTCGAGCCATTTGAGTGTATTGTCATCGTTGAAAACCGGCCGTCCGCTGTTCGAAACCCATTTTACGCCATCGTTACTGGTAATTATTCTGTGTTCAATACTATACTGTCCCGATTTAATAATACTATTCCTGACTGCTTCGTTCACCTTTTCCCTGTCCTCGGGATGTATAAGGCTGGTAAATGTTTTTGACCGGCTAAACATAAATCCCGCTGGTTTGTAGCCGGTAAGGGAACCGATAGCATTGGTTATAAAAAATACTGTCCAGTCTACATCAAAGGCACAACGGTAAACTACCCCGGGAATATTGGAGACCATGGATCTGAATTTCTCCTCACTTTCCCTGAGTGATTGTTCGGCTTTCCTCCGAAAAGTAATATCCTCCTTAATGGCAATATAACGCACAATATCGCTGTCCTTGTTCTTTATGGGCGTTATGGTGGCTGATTCCCAATATAACTCCCCATTCTTCTTCCTGTTTTGAAATTCTCCCACCCACTGCTGGCCCTTTAGCAACGTTTGCCACATTTTTTCATAAAACAAGGGTGACTGGGATCCTGATTTCAGGATCCTGGGATTCTTACCGATAACTTCAGATGGTGTATAACCTGTTACTGTAGTAAATGCCCTGTTGACATATTCAATCTCTCCGTTCTTGCGGGTTATCACTATTTCATTGGCACTTTGATCGAGCGCCACGGAAAGTTTAACAATTTCATCCTCTATCCTTTTGCGGTTTGATATATCATGGAACCCGATAACATTGCGCGGAATATTATTATATTGTACAACCTGTGTTTCAATCTCGACGGCAATACTTTTGCCATCCTTGCATAGTAAGGAGGTTTCAAAAGTTTCAGACTGATCTGTCCAGGATTTCCTGAATAATTTCCGGGAATATTTTTCAGGTATGGCGGATGCCATACAATTGTCGTCGATAATTTCCTTCCTGCTGTATCCGGTAAGCTTGGACAAGGCAATATTAATTTCCAATGCCTTCCCCTGTTGGAGGATAAGGATCCCCTGAAAGGATAAATGTGCCAGCATTCTCATCCTTGCTTCAGTTGCTTCGGATTCCCTTATGGCTCTTTTACGCTGAGAAATATCGCGCTGTATTGCCGCAATTCCGGCTATATTCCCCATGCTATCCCTAATACATTTATAATGGCCTTCAGTCCAGAGTGTTGATCCGTCCTTCCGTTCGGCAATAAATTCGGAAAAGACCTCCCCGGTTTGAATCAGGGTATTCCAGGCAGTAAGATTACTTTCAAACCCGTTGCCAAAAAACTCACGCAATGTCATACCCAGCAGGTCCTTGCGTCCAATCCCACACTGAAGGGTTAAAGCATCATTCAGGTCTGCTACCCTAAACTTGCCTGCAAGGGTCCTGATGTTGGACCGGCCCGGGGTAACATTCTTCCAGTGAACGGGCGTTTTGACCGAGAATAAAACAAAGGCATCAATCAGCTGGCTATAAAAAAAATCGACCAGCTGACCAGGGTTACTATTTTTTTTATCAACCATCTGCCTTATAAAAACTTCGTTGTCAAGTTTTTCAGATACTGGAAATAATGACTTGTCTATTTCAGGATCAGGCGAATGAACAGACACACGATGTTTCATAAGAAATCAAATCTTTTTACAAAGCTAATTCAAACGAAACATGCTTGAAACCAAATTCCAAATATTAATCAACAAATTATGAGAGATCCCCGATCAGATCAGGGCAAAAAAAATCCCGCCAATGGCGGGACTGAAAACTATGTCAGCTGCTTATTCGATAACCACATTATATCCGTCGGTTTTAAGGTTTTCGGCAACGCTCTGTGCATACTCATAGTCGAAATACACCTTGGGTTTATGCTTGGCAAATACCGGATATCTGCCAACTGCATCCTCAGAGTTCAGGTAATTGTATCCTACCAGATAAAGTTCACCGCCCTCAAGCCTTACCTTAAAAACAGGCCGGTGTTTGCACAATTCAAGAACCTCAAGCAGTTCAAACTTCGTGATCTCGGGTTCCTGTTTAAGCTTAACGGTTTTGATGATCTCGTCACTAAAAGGTTCCTTGGTAAAATGTAAGTCGAAATTCTTCACATAACATGACAATACAATTTCTTCATCTTTGATAACCGCAGGCTTATTATCATCTCCCACCAACCGAACGTTTATTCCAAACCTTGAAAAAAGACCTTTTAATCTTTTGTTTCTTCTGGTCACCATTTCTTCCAGCGACTCATTCTTTCTCATCATACAGCAATTCCTCGGATTTATTATGGTTCAAAAATAATAAATTTTTAATAGCATGTATAAAATTACGGATATTTCGCAATTTTGCACAGGGTTTGGGATATTTGGTATAAAAGTACATTATGGAGATTAGTAATAACCTGATTATAATCAGGTTTGCAGGTTGAAAAAATCCTGGGTTACCGGCATTTTATCCAAAATTAAATGCTTCATAACATGCTGATGCATTTTCGTCACTGCTAATCTGCCATTCATAATATTCTTCCAACATTTTACTGCAAGGTATGTATTATCCGGTATATAAATGCTTATATACCATGGAAAACACTAACTATTTACCAACCTCAATTCATATTCCCGGTTTTTCAGGTAAACGCCGTCGTGACCCGGTAAAACTTATGATGATCGTTGATCATAATAATCTGGGCACACTTGAGAAAATAATAAAACACAAGGAATGGGGATGTCAGGTGATTTACATCCTTACCGATTCATCCGAGGTGAAGGCACGATTCCAGTATCGTTCGAGAATTTATCCCGTGAATGCGAATATCAGGAGTCTGCTACGCCATGATATTGTAGATGAGATTGTTTGTTGTGTGTCGTCTATATCGGATGGATACATGGAAGAACTTACCGGGATATGCAGTCAATTTGGTGTTGCTTTGCTCATTTCTCCTTGCCTGGAATCAGCAACTACATTCCGTTCAAAATCCAGATACATCGGCCCTTTCTCGTTTTATACCCTCGAAACTTCGCCAAGGAACTTTTCCACCTATTTGTTAAAAACTGTTATGGAAATTATGTTTGCGGCAGTGGGATTGTTCGTGCTTTCACCGTTGCTGTTGTTCATGGGCGTGCTTATCAAAACTACATCAAGGGGTCCTGTAATTTTCAGGCAACAGCGGGTTGGGCTGCGGGGCAGGAAATTTTACATATACAAATTCAGGACCATGATCGTTGATGCCGAAAAACTCAAATCGTCCCTGATGGCGTTCAATGAAAGTGACGGCCCTGCCTTCAAGATCAGGAATGATCCAAGAATAACGCGGGTTGGACGATTTATGAGGAAAACCGGAATTGACGAAATACCCCAGCTTTATAATGTTATGAAAGGAGATATGTCACTTATCGGTCCCAGGCCTATGCTTCCGGATGAGGTTTCGGAACATGAGGAATGGCAGCTGAAACGAATGAGCATTAAACCCGGTATAACCTGTTCCTGGCAGATAATTCCCGACCGTAATAGCGTATCCTTTGACCATTGGATGAAACTCGACCGGGAATATGTTGAAAACTGGTCGATAAAAAAAGATATTGTATTGTTTATCAGGACTATAAAAACAATGATTGTGGCCAGGGGTTTATAACCTGTCCGATTGTTGATAACCCGGTGATCATCACCGGTTTTTTTTTGACTTTAAGCGTAAATTTGTGTCACCATGTATGCCATTATTGACATTGAGACTACAGGTGGCAACCCGAAAACAGATAAGATCACCGAAATTGCCGTAATAATTCATGACGGACAAAAAGTGATCCGGGAATTTTCTACGTTGATAAATCCCGAGTGTAAAATACCTTACCATATCAGTGCACTCACCGGAATAACCAATGAAATGGTCGCAGAAGCGCCAAGGTTTTTTGAGATCGCCCGTGAACTGGTTGAAATTACTGCTGATAATGCTTTTGTCGCCCACAATGTAAGTTTCGATTACAATTTTGTTCGTAGTGAATTCCGGCGACTTGGATACGAGTTTAAGCGTGAACAGCTTTGCACGGTAAGGCTCAGCAGGAAGCTTATTCCCGGTCACACAAGTTACAGTCTCGGAATACTTTGCGATGATTTGAATATCCCTGTAAATGGCCGTCACAGGGCAATGGGTGATGCCATGGCAACTGCCCGGTTGTTTGATCTGCTGCTGTCCGCAGATTCCGGCAACCAAAGTCCTGTTATTTCCCAGGCAAACCGGCTTCCCAATAATGTGCATCCAGGGCTTGATCTTTCCATATTGCATAAACTGCCTGAAGAACCTGGCGTTTATTATTTCTATAACCTGGATCAGGAACTGATCTATATTGGTAAAAGCAAGAATATCAGGCAAAGGGTCTTATCGCATTTCTCGAATAACACCACCGGCAAGGCCATGCAAATGCGCGAACAAATTGTCGATATCGGATTTGAAACCACCGGTAGCGAGCTGATCGCCCTGTTGCAGGAATCCTTTGAGATTAAACTGCATAAGCCCCTGTACAATCGTGCACAGCGAAGAACTCTTTTTCAGTATGGTCTTTACACTTATAATGACATAAACGGTTATATCAGGTTTTTCCAGGGGAAAACTTCTGATCAGGAATCTCCTCCCATAATGTGTTTCACAACAAAAGCAGAAGCCAAAGGCTTTCTCATGAAGATCATTGATCAGTATGAATTGTGCCAGAAGTTATGTGGCCTGTATCCAACAGGGAATCATTGCTTTCATTATGAAATTGGTGCCTGCCATGGTGCCTGCGCAGGAAAGGAACCTCCTTCTGAATATAATCACCGTGCCGGGAAAGTCATTGAAAAATACAGGTTCGAAAACCGGAATATGCTGATCATTGATGCAGGCCGGAATAATGGGGAAAGATCAGTAGTTAAGATCGAAAATGGAATGTATAACGGATACGGTTATTTTGATTTGCAGTTCGCAGGAACCGACCAGACCGTTATTCATGACTGCATAAAAGCGTTTTCCGATAACCGGGATGTGAAGCAAATAATCCGCCAGTACCTCAGGAACCATGCTGTCGAAAGGCTTATAGTTTACTAACGATTTATTTTACCGGTTCAAAACTTATGTTTTACCGGGAAGTTAAATCCTGCAGTTTTTGCTAACTTTGCGCCTGAACATTCAAATTGCTGCATGGTAACTTTTTTTGAAACCCGGGACAGGTTATTATATGCTGTAAAAACAGCAGCCACGCTTGATCCGCAAACATCACATAAACTCAGCTGGCTTTTTGGTGATGCCCTTTTGCTGGATGAACAAGTTATTCCCCATCGCTACATTGGTCCCCGCAAGGAAATGATCACACCCTGGAGCACCAACGCTGTAGAGATTACCCAAAATATGGGAATTGGACATATTGAGCGAATTGAGCTGTTTATAAAATCCGATTACTTAAATGGTCAGTTTGATGCCATGCTGCAGGCAACCTATGACCAGCTCGACCAGGAAATATTTACCATTAACAGGACTCCGGAACCTGTCCTGTTTATCGACGATATTGCTGCCTACAATATCCGTGAAGGGCTCGCTCTCAACTCCGAAGAAGTGGATTATCTTGAAACCCTGGCACACAAGATCGGCAGAAAGCTCACAGACAGTGAAATATTTGGTTTTTCACAGGTAAATTCAGAACATTGCAGGCATAAAATTTTCAACGGTACCTTCGTAATTGATAAAGAAGCCAAGGGCCAGTCGCTCTTTCAGCTGATCAAGCTTACCACATCCACCCACCATAACCGGGTGATCTCCGCTTATAAGGATAACTGTGCCTTCCTTAAAGGCCCCGAAATTCTTCAGTTTTCCCCTGCATCAGGAGACAAACCCGATTTCTTCAGGATGCGGCCTATTGATACGGTGATTTCGCTGAAAGCCGAAACCCACAATTTTCCAACAACGGTTGAACCTTTCAATGGTGCAGCGACCGGAACGGGTGGCGAGATTCGCGACCGGATAGCAGGCGGGAAAGGTGCTTTTCCATTGGCCGGAACAGCGGTATATATGACTTCCTACCCCAGGTTTGCGGAAAAACGGAAATGGGAAGTTACTGTTCCGGAACGAAACTGGCTTTACCAGACGCCGGAACAGATCCTGATCAAAGCCTCCAACGGCGCCAGTGATTTCGGCAACAAATTCGGACAACCCCTGATATGTGGCAGCTTGCTTACTTTTGAACACGCCGAGAATGGAAAAGTATGGGCATTCGACAAGGTAATTATGCTGGCAGGCGGAGTCGGATATGCGAATAAAAAATATGCCCTGAAAAATTCTCCGGAAAAAAACGACAAAATTGTTTTGCTTGGCGGAGATAATTACAGGATCGGCATGGGCGGCGGAGCTGTTTCCTCGGTTGCGACCGGGGAATATGGCCATGCAATTGAACTGAATGCAGTTCAGCGATCTAATCCCGAAATGCAAAAAAGAGTATGCAATGCAATCAGGGCACTTGCTGAATCGGATAACAATCCCATTGTTTCAATACATGACCACGGTGCAGGAGGACATTTAAACTGTTTTTCCGAACTTGTTGAAAATACGGGTGGCTGCATCAATATGGACCATTTGCCGATTGGTGATCCTACCCTTTCTTCCAAGGAAATAATCGGAAATGAATCACAGGAACGTATCGGCATTGTAATGAAGGGAGAAGACATTCCACTGCTTCAACGAATTTCGGAACGTGAAAGAGCACCCATGTACCTGGCGGGAGAAGCCACCGGCGACCACCAGTTCACCTTTATCAGTGCTGATGGTGATCGTCCGATTGATTTGCAGCTGGAAGACTTCTTTGGAAATCCCCCGAAAACAGTTATGCTGGATGAAACCCTGGTAACAAGTTTCCGCCAGCCGGAATACACCCCGGAGAACCTTGCTGAATATCTTGATAACGTACTGCAGCTTGAAGCAGTGGCCTGTAAGGACTGGCTTACGAATAAGGTCGACCGTTCAGTCACGGGACTGGTTGCCAAACAACAAACATGCGGCAGGATACAGCTCCCTCTCAACAACCTTGCTGTTGCTTCACTGGATTATGTTGGATTCAGAGGAGTGGCTACGGCTATAGGCCACGCCCCGGTCGCAGGTGTAATCAATGCTGCACACGGATCGGTTTTGTCAATTGCCGAAGCCCTTACCAACATCATGTGGGCTCCGTTGGAAGATGGAATTCGCGGTATTTCGTTGAGTGCCAACTGGATGTGGCCTTGCAGGAAACCAGGTGAAGATGCCCGGCTGTATGCAGCAGTAAAAGCCGCCAGCGATTTTGCCATTTCCCTGGGCATTAACATTCCTACCGGAAAAGACTCTCTTTCCATGACCCAGAAATACAAAGACGGATCGGAGGTATTCTCGCCAGGTACGGTCATTATTTCTGCTGCCGGAGAGGTAACTGATTTCAGAAAAGTGGTGGAGCCTGTTATTAAAGATCTGCCGGATTCCAGGATATTGTACATTGATCTTTCGTGCGACGATCTCAAACTTGGAGGCAGCAGCTTTGCACAGTCCCTCAGCTATCTCGGCAATGAAACACCGGTTGTCAGGGATCCGGCTTATTTTGTTACCGTTTTTGAAGCCATTCAACAGCTCCTATCCGGCAGGTTAATCCTGGCAGGACATGATATATCGTCGGGAGGACTTTTGGTCACCCTGCTTGAAATGTGTTTCCCCCACGTAAAGACAGGTATGCATATTACTCTTGATTCAATTACCGAAACTGACATCATCAAAATACTCTTCAGTGAAAACCCGGGTATAATAATCCAGGTAAGGGACAACGCCGGCGTCACGGAAATATTGGCCGGAAAGAATATTGCCTTTCATGATCTTGGAAATTATACGCCATCCGGAACCATAAATATACACCGGTCGGGAAAATCCTGGAAAATAGACATCCAGCAATCCAGGGATACCTGGTTCAAAACCTCCTGGTTGCTTGACAGGAATCAATGCGGACCGGTTTTGGCAGAACACCGGTATCACAGCTATAAAAAACAGCCACTCGATTTCGTTTTTCAGAAGAGTTTTACCGGAAAAGCCTCTCAATATGGAATAAACCTTAAACGAATAGCCCCGACGGGTATAAAATCGGCTATTATTCGTGAAAAGGGAGTTAACGGTGACCGCGAAATGGCCTTTATGATGCATCTTGCCGGAATGGATGTTAAAGATGTGCATATGACCGACCTGATATCGGGAAGGGAAACCCTTGATGAAGTAAACCTGATCGTTTTCGTAGGGGGATTCTCCAATTCCGATGTTCTGGGAAGTGCAAAGGGGTGGGCAGGCGCTTTCCTGTTCAACCCAACTGCAAAAAACACATTGAACAGGTACTATGCGCGGAAAGACACCCTGAGCCTGGGTGTTTGCAACGGTTGCCAGCTCATGGTTGAACTTGACCTGGTCACACCGGAACATGAAATGAAACCAAAAATGCTGCATAATGCCTCTGGCAAATTTGAATCTGCTTTTCTGAATGTTGATATTCCCGGCAACAATTCCATTATGCTGAAAACTTTGGAAGGAAGCAGGCTTGGGATTTGGGTCGCACACGGAGAAGGCCGTTTCAGACTTCCCTACCCCGAAGAAAGGTACAACGTAAGCATGAAATTTTCCTATTCCGGATATCCCGGGAATCCGAACGGCTCGGACTATGCGATTGCAGGAATCTGTTCGGATGACGGGCGTCATCTTGCCATTATGCCACATCTCGAGAGGTCAATATATCCCTGGAACTGGGCCTTTTATCCAGATGAAAGAAAAAGTGACGAGGTAACACCCTGGATTGAGGCATTTGTAAATGCCAGGGAATGGATCAGGAGCAGGAGGTGAGCAGTAACTAACAGTGAAAAGTGAGGGTGGTAAAGTGGTTTAAAGATGCTGTTGTTTATCACATTCTTGTCGACAGGTTTGCAGGATATGATGAGGATGCTGAATGGCAAAAGCCGGTTTTTGCCGGCGGCAATATCCGGGCTATAACCGGTAAATTGCCTTATCTCAGCGATCTTGGTATCAATACGATCTGGTTATCACCTGTAAACACTACATCAGCCTACCATGGTTATCATATAACCGATTTTTTTTCTATTGACAAAAGGTTTGGCACGGGGAATGACCTCACAGACCTTATTGAATCGGCTCATAACAGGAATATCAGGGTAATGCTGGACTTTGTGCCAAATCATTGTTCCCGTAAACATCCCTTCTTTCTCCAGGCCTATTCCGACAAAAACAGCAAATATCGCAAGTGGTTTTACTTCAACAGGTTAAACAACAAATATATTTGTTTTCTTGATTTTCCTGAATTGCCGAAAATTAACCTCGATCATGCCGAAGCCCGCGAACACCTTATTGAATCTGCCAGACACTGGTTATCAATGGGAATTGACGGATTCAGGCTCGATCATGCGATAGGTCCCTCCCACTCCTTCTGGAAAATATTCAGCAATACGTTGAAATCCATTAATCCCGAATTTATCCTAATCGGTGAAGCCTGGCTCGAAGGAGTAACCCGCCGCATGTTGAAAACCATCAGGATCAGGCAGAAGCATTTACGTTGGATGCTTAAATTTGATCCGTGGGATATCCAGCTGGAGTACACCGGCGAATTCGACGGAGTGCTGGACTTTTATTTCAGGCACAGGATTACGGAATATATTGCCTGGAAAGAAAATCCGCTGGTATTCGAAGAAAAGGTAAAGTCGGTTATGAAACGGCATTATGAACGTTTTCCACAGCACTATTACCTGCCCTCGTTTATAGAAAATCATGATATGAACCGATTTCTTTACGATGCCGGTCAGGACAGGCAAAAACTTAAACAGGCACTCCGACTGCAATTTTCTCTTCCCCAGCCGCCCATCCTCTATTACGGTACCGAGACAGGTCTTACCCACCAGCTTCCGGTGAAGCACGATATCCATTACTCTGACGTCCAGGCAAGAAAACCTATGCCCTGGAATTCACTTGATTATGAATTGATTGACTATTGCAGGAAGTTGATCAGGAAAAGGAAGAGGGTAAAAGAAGTGTTGTGATTGTTGTTATTGTTGTGATTGTTGTTATTGTTGTGAAATTTCAACCCACAACCCACAACTATTTTATATCATTGATATCATACGGTGTTGCCTGATATACGTAGTAATTCAGCCAGTTGTAGTATAGCAGGTTAGCATGACTTTTCCAGGTAACCCTGGGTGGTCTTGAGGGATCGTTATCATGAAAATAATTGACAGGTAATTCAATAGGCATGCCCTTTTTCACATCACGTTCGTATTCATCTTTCAGGGTATTGGGATCATATTCCGAATGACCGGTAACAAATATCCGGCGCCCGTCCCTGGTCATCACAATATATACACCGGCTTCCGGTGATTCGGAAACAAGTTCAAGATCGCCGATCTTTTCAATATCGGACCGCCTGATCTCAGTATGTCTGGAATGAGGAGCCAGGAATTCCTCGTCAAATCCCCTTACCAGGGGAATGATGGGATTGTTCACCTGGTGTGTGAATACCCCGAACATTTTTCTGTCCAGCGGATATTTGGGTATGTTATAATAATGGTATAACCCGGCCTGTGCCCCCCAGCAAATGAACATGGTGGAAGTAACATGATGTTCGATCCACATCATGATATCCTTCATTTCGTTCCAATAATCCACCTGTTCAAATTCAAGTTGCTCAATGGGAGCGCCGGTGATTATCATCCCGTCGAATTTATGATTCCTGATCTGCCTGAAAGTTTTATAAAATGATTTCAGGTGTTCAACGGAGGTATTTTTCGAAACGTGTTCCGATGTATGCAGCAGGGTTACCTCTACCTGAAGGGGTGTATTTGATAAAAGTCGCAATATATGCGTTTCCGTAGTTATTTTGACAGGCATAAGATTCAAAATAACAATCCGGAGCGGTCTTATGTCCTGATGAATTGCAGCAGTCTCCTTCATCACGAAGATGTTTTCCTTCTGTAAAATATCAATGGCAGGAAGCTTATCAGGTATATTAAGTGGCATGTTGCATAGTTTATATGCCGGCAAAATTAGAAAATTAATAGCAGTAAAAAATCTGTCTTATCCGATTTTTATCGTAAATTTGCACCGACATTGAGTTTTGCTGATAATTCATCATTGGTATTGATCCTTCGCTGTTATCATTCCTCTTCATGCATTCTTTTCTAAAACTCAACATATTTATAATTATTAAAACTATTTCGTAATGAACATTTTTATTTCTAATTTGAGTTTTAGGGTCAATGATGAAGACTTAAAACAGCTTTTTGAAGAATATGGTGAAATCTCTTCCGCTAAGGTTATATCAGACAAATACACCGGGAAATCCAGGGGATTTGGATTTGTTGAGATGAACAATGATGAGGAAGCCAAAAAAGCAATTGAAGAACTCGACAGGGCTGAATACGATGGCAAAGTCATTTCGGTTTCCGTTGCAAGACCTAAAACGGAGTCAAGGGAAAGAAGCGGCGGTGGTAATTTTGGCGGCCGTGGAAACAGTGGCGGTAAGAGATGGTAATAAACTCTTTTCAATGCAATTCCAAAGCAGGTCCGCGGTTTTCTCCCAACTGAATTTCTCCCGTTGTAAGCGGGCCTTCTCAATAAGATTTTGTCTCAATCCGCCATCGTGATACAGTTTCACCATGGCGGTTTTTATTGACTCCACCGAGGCCGGGTCAACAAAAAGAACAGCATCACCACCCACTTCGGGCAATGAGGTAACTTCCGAGGCTATTACCGGAGTATCGCAATGCATGGCTTCAAGAACCGGTATTCCGAATCCTTCAAAATAAGACACATATACCAGTGCCAGTGCAGAAGCAGTGATCTTCTGCAGGTCATCATCATTGATACGGCCGGTAAAAATTATCTCATCCATACAGCCTGAATTGTCCAACGCACGTTGCATATCCCGGGTCCACCATTTACGGGAACCGGCAATCAGTAGCTTGGTGTTGCAGGATACCGATCTTTTGAATTCTCCGAAAGCAGTAATCAGATTGCTTATATTTTTCCGGGGATGGATAAGACCTATGCTCAGAAAGTATGGGCAACCTCTGGAAAATATTCTTCTGACATTCACCTGTGAGCCGGCATCCAGGGGTCTGAAACCATCTGTTGCCCCGTTAAAAACAACATCAATTTTCCCCATATCGTATCCAAACTTTGCTGCAATATCCTGCCTGCTGAATGATGAAACGGTGGCTATGCGGTCGGCCTTACCGACAAATCGCGGAAAATAATATTGGTAATAGGCACGTACAGAACCGGGTATGAAATCAGGAAATTGAAAAAAATTCAAGTCATGAATAACAGGAATTGATTTTACGGGAGTCCTGAGAGACAGCCATCCATCCGGAGACAGAAACATATCAGCCTTGTATTTTCTGAGAACAGCGGGTATACCCCATTCAAAGAAAAAATACCAAAGAACCGGATGCCTGGCAGGTGGAGGGCAAATTACAGGAGTAATATTGCCGGAATATATGAATTCAGCACTAAACCCCCTGTCGAAAATAAAAACAAACGAATGTTCCGGATGCTTCCTGGTAATAATCTTCAGCGTTTCATCGGTGAACCTGCCAATGCCTTCGAGTTTATTATGCAGCAGCAGCCGCGTATTTACGGCAATGATCATGATGATTACTGATGCTCGGGCCGTAATAGGTCCTTTACTGTTTTCACCGGCGTAAAGGTTGAAACGGGCACCTCAACAAATACCGTATTCCAGTGCGACATGGAGCCATTCCATAGACCGGGAAGCTCGAGTGCTTTCAAGGGTTTACCGTTTTTAAACTTCTTGCTGATAAAACCTGTATTGGAATCCCTGTAATTCATCAGATCGAATTTATGGCCTTTGTAATCTTTAACGCCACAAACCAGATCCACCGGATTGAAATGTGTTGCGCTGTTCAGGATGGCGGCCTGCTCAGCTTCATGGTGGTCAACCTGTGATGATTCAACGATCTGCAGTGAAATGCTTCCATCGGTGTTGCTTGTCCAGAAAGGCCCTCCACCCGGTTCACCTTCATTTTTCACCATACCGCAAACCCGGATCGGACGGTTAAGTTTGTTGAAAAGATACTCCACGGCCTTTTCAGGCTGGCCAAGAATCTTTGCAGGAATGGCTGTGCCAAGTTCATCACTCAGAAAAACCCTGATCTCTTTCAGAAATTCGATTGAAATATCCTTTTCATGTTCAAGATGTTTCATGTATTCAAAGATCCGCTTCTGGTATTCGATCAGCAATCCTCCCAGGGCTTTCTTATAAGTGTATGTATCACCTTTATTCCGGTCGTGCGTTACATTATCAATGTTCTTAATGAAAACAATGTCGCTGTCAATATCGTTAAGATTCTCAAGCAGTGCTCCATGGCCTCCCGGCCTGAAATGCAGCGATCCGTTGGATTCACGGAAGGGTTCTCCCTTGTCATCAATGGCCAGGGTATCTGTCGAAGGTTTCTGAATGGAATAAGTGATATCGAAGCTGGCACAGAATTGTTTTTCATATTTCTCCTGTACTTTTTTCAACAGGTTTTCAAATGAAGTTTTATGTTCGGGTGAAACGGTAAGATGAATTCTGATCGTATTGTCTGTATTAAAGCAATATCCGGCACCTTCAACCAGGTGTTCTTCCACGGAGGTTCGGGTAGTACTGTCATACCGGTGAAAAGTCAGCAAACCCTTGGGTAAATTTCCAAAGTCAAGTCCTTCAGGGCCAAGCAATGCCGAAAGAACCAGGTGGTAGTCCTTTTTCTTCATTGTATCCGGGAGGGTTGTCCCGGATTTGGCCACTGCCTTTTCCAGCTGCGGGCAAAAAGCAAAATTACCAATGTTATCAAAGCATTCCCTTACATGCTTGTATGCTTCATTGGTAAGTATCTTGGCGTCAAAATTCGACTGGCGGTACAATTCATCAAATTCATACAAAGCTTTAAACATTCTGGTAGAAGCACCCGAAGCCGGTACAAACTTCACCCGTTTCAACTGGTCAGTTTCGTCATACTTTCGGACGAAATCCTGCAATTGCTTATCACTTAACTTTTTAATGCCATCCTTAACGGTGGCCGCCTTGGTAAGTTTCATGAACGGAAATCCTTTCCGGAGGAATTCTATTTGCCTTTCGGCCTGCCTTATGCTAATTCCCCTTTCCTGTATCTGTTTACTGTCTTTATCCCTGAACATGGCTCGGTTATATAAATGAATACATAAAATTAGTTCTTTTTTCACAAACAAAAAACCAACGGCGGTTGGGTATCGTCTCACATTCCTCGCTGCCAATCCGCTTGCAATACCATATTTTTATTTACTTTTGGCCTGATGAACGTAACCGGAGTTATTGTTTCCCACTAATTACCTGTAATGAAGTATTTCGCATTTATTCTCCTGCTTTTCCTGTTTGTTGATATTCAGTTGATAGCCCAGGATAAGAAACTTATACAGCTGACGGGAAGAGTTACGGATGAATTATTGCAGCCAATGCCTTTTGCCCATATCCTTGTTTTGGAAAGTTACCGGGGAGCCATTACCAATACGTATGGAAATTTCTCACTTGTTGTGGAGGAAAATGATTCCGTTCTGATCTCATCGGTAGGTTATAAGAGAAGGTATATGGTTATTCCCGGAAATCTGCCCACCAATTTTTTAACCATTGAGGTGGTATTACAAATTGATACCCTGGTTATTGCCGAAGCTCAGATTTACCCGTGGAAAACTTATGAGGAATTCAAGGAGGCCTTTGTTAACCTGAAATTGCCCAATGATAATATGGAAATTGCCCGCAGGAATATTGCACTTATCCGCACCCAGATCATCATGGATCATGAGCCCAGTGCCCGTGCAAATTTCAGGCACATTATGGAACAGCAGTATCAGCAGACCTTTACACAGGGACAGTTCCCCTCATACCAGATCCTTAATCCATTTGCCTGGGCTAAGTTTTTTAAGGCACTGAAACGGGGGGATTTTAAGAGCAGGGAGTAGGGAGAGGTAAACAGTAAACAGTAAACAGTAAACAGTAAACTCCCTATGGGTTGACTTCGGCAGGTAAAGTCCAAATCCCTGAGGCGATCAGACTAACAGACTAACAGACTAACAGACTTGTCCACAATGCGATCCCTGCAAATTATTTTCCTGTTGTTTCTTCAGGGCGCTGCCCTGCTCTTCGCACAGGAAACAGGACTTGTTCAGGGTACGGTGAAAGATGAAAACAATGATCCCCTGCCCGGTGTTGCCGTTATTAACCTCACTGAAAGGAAGGGTGTTGTGACGGATGCATCCGGCAATTTCCGGCTCATGGTTACAGCCGGTAAAGAGGTCCATGTTGCGCTCTCTCTTATCGGGTATGAGAAGGACACCCTGCTGGTAACCGTTAAACCGGGCGAATCCGTTTCGATTGTAAGGCAATTAAAGCAGGTAGCGCGGCAACTCGGAGAAGTGGTTGTGGAAAGCTGGTATGACCGTGCCGAATCACTGAAGCAAATTGACCTCAGGTCCATTGACCATATTCCGCTTCCCTCCGGCAACCTCGAATCGATGCTGACAACCCTGGGGGCCTCCACACGAAATGAAATGAGCTCACAGTATTCGGTAAGAGGTGGCAGTTTTGATGAGAACCTGATTTATGTCAATGATATAGAGGTATATCGTCCGCTTTCCGTTAAAGCAGGACAACAGGAAGGGCTGAGTTTTATCAATTCCTCCCTGGTTTCTTCCATACAATTTGCTCCCGGTGGTTTTGACGCCCGTTATGGCGATAAAATGTCGTCGGTGCTGGATATCCGCTACAAACGACCTGCCGGTTATGCGGCAAGCGCCACTGTTGGTTTACTAGGCGGTTCAGCCCACCTCGAGGGAGCATCTACGGACAACCGTTTTACCCACATAACCGGAGTCCGTTACAAAACCAACCAGTATCTCCTGAACACGCTGCAAACCAAAGGTGATTATAAACCCAGGTTCTTCGACCTGCAGACCTTTCTTACCTTTGATCTTTCGGACAACCTGGAGATCAGTTTCCTTGGTAACGCTGCCAGGAATTATTACCAGGTAATTCCGCAATCCAGGCAGACTGCCTTCGGGACCTACCAGCAGGCTTTGAACTTTACGGTATTCTATGAAGGGCAGGAAATAGACCGTTTCAGTACCTATCTGGGAGCACTTACCCTTGATTTCAGACCCTCGGACAAGCTATCCCTGAAACTCACCACATCGGGATTCAGTACCTCCGAAGCGATCACCTATGACATCCTTGGACTGTATCGTATTGATTTACTGGATAATACAACAGGATCAGAAACAGCCGATGATAGTATCCTAAACCTGGGCTACGGCGGAAACCTTATCCATGCACGCAATTATATCGATGCCGTCATATTTAATCTTTCCCATAAAGGATCCCATACCGGCAACCAGAATAGCCTGAACTGGGGATTAACCTTACAAACCGAGAATTTTAACGATAAGCTGCACGAATGGGAAATGGTGGACTCGGCCGGTTATTCCGTTCCTTTTTCCGATCAGGAGCTGTTGTTGTATTATTCAGCCACCGCCCATAACAAATTAATGGCTACACGCTTCTCGGGATACCTGCAGGATGTGGCCGGTTTTTCGGCCGGTTCTGCTAAATTTTACCTAAATGGCGGTATCCGATTTAACTACCTGAGTACCAACAGGCAACTGGTAATCAGTCCCCGTACGCGCCTCACCATTCTGCCTCCCTGGAGTGACCAGCTATCTTTTCATGTTTCAGCAGGCTGGTATCACCAGCCTCCGTTCTACAAGGAAATGCGGGACCCTTCCGGCAGGTTGCACAAGGATATTAAGGCCCAGCGGTCGGTTCATTTCGTGCTCGGGTCATCCTACGATTTTCCGATGTGGGAGCGGCCTTTCAAGCTAACCGGCGAATTATATTACAAGAAGCTTGACAACCTGGTACCTTATGTTATTGACGATGTGGATATACAATACCTTCCGCAGTATACCGCCAGGGGGTATGTTACAGGCATTGAGTTCAAGCTGAATGGTGAATTTGTCAAAGATGCCGAATCGTGGGCTACCCTTTCCTTTATGAAGACCAGGGAAGACAGGACCGGAGATGATTACGGCGATTATCCGAGGCAAACGGATCAGCTGGTAAATTTCGGATTATTCTTCCAGGATTACTTTCCGAATAATCCATCATACCGGGTTCATGCCAATGTATATTATGGCAGCAGACTTCCTTACAGTTCACCGGATTATGACAATCCCGAAGAATATTATCATCTGAAAGCCTATAAACGCATTGACCTGGGATTGTCAAAGTCATTTGTTACTGACAGAAACGGGAACCGGCGGTTTGTGAGCAAATATATCCGGGATCTGTACGGCAGCCTGGAAGTGTTTAACCTGTTCGGCTTCAACAACCAGGCGTCCTACCAGTGGGTCCGTACTGTAAGTAACCAGGAGGGCCTGCCCAATAT
>Ga0209431_10001783_pt1 | contig 17634 bp, 11 predicted proteins | sample RifCSP13_3_FD_184021 | JGI IMG/M metagenome (GOLD analysis project Ga0209431, IMG submission 184021) | Soil microbial communities from Rifle, Colorado - Rifle CSP2_sed 13_3 (SPAdes) (version 2) | ecosystem: Environmental > Terrestrial > Deep subsurface > Rock core/Sediment | place: Rifle...
CTTGGTGACATTCGTCGGCATTAATATGGTGTTGGCTGTGCTCAAAGAAGATCGTTGGAGTTTGATCTTACCTTTGGGGGCAGTAGTCGGACTATTTGGCTTCATCATTTTTTTAGGTACCTTAAGTTATTTATTTAAGGGTAGGACCGGAATTTTAATAATTATCACAATTTTTGTAAGTTTTGGACTTTTCTTGTTTAGGAAAAATCGTAAAAAATTGCCGGAGCTAAAGATTGATGGTTTTTTTATCAAATCAATCCCCTTATACTTCCTCGTAACCGGATTGGTTGCCTTTTTAGCCGGGACTACACAATATGGGGGAGACGTAATCGCTTACTGGGGATTTGCAACTTCATTTGCAAACGGAAATTACCCACTAAAATCTCCCTGGCAACCCGATCTTTTGGCAAACCACCATCAGGGAACGTACCTTTTTGAAGGAGCAGTACACGCAATGACAAATGCAGACATGCTTTTGGTTCATACACTATACTCAACTTTTGTCATCTCGGCGGGCATTTTTTTGATATGGGCAGTTGTCCGAAAGATAACTAACCGGGACATACTCTCCGTTATACCTGCGCTTGTGGTTTATTTTTCATTCGGAGCGATTTTTATTCCTTTGCCTTCATTGGTCCGACAATTTCTGAATCCGGAGGTGGAACATGTTGTCACGCGTCTACCGCTTTTACTGGACGCCAAAAACAGGCTGGGTGGCATGTCAAATCTGCCTGATATGATCTATATAAATCATCGTGCGGCTGCTTTGGTCGGGTTTTTATTAGTTTTGTACATCATCTATGCTAAGTTAAAAATAAAAGATTTCTGGAAACCTTTAATTGTTGCTGTCCTCTCGGTTGCAATTGCATCTTCTGATGAAATATATTTACCGGCCCTCATTTTCGCAGTTGGATTTTGGTTTATTCGGGAGTTCGTAACGAAACCACAACAAAGAAAAACGACTTTTATAAGCTTTCTTTTGGGAGGATTAATCTTTTTGACTTTTTTCTTTGTTGTTGGTAATGCTCTTAGGGATTCGATGCTGACCCCACCAAAAGAGGGAACACGCTTTCGAATCGTCACCAACACAGACTCATTATTGATGAGAAACGAAAGTTTAAAAAGTGCAATTTTAAGAAGTTCTTCCGACTCTTCGTACTTTTGGTTTTTACCGAGCGTATGGATACTTAGCGTCCTTGCTCTCTTTTTAGGAATATTCGGAAAAAATTACTTTGTATGGCTAGTCACTTTTGCAACACTGGGAAGTCTGGTCGCCTTTTTCGTTGTAGATCATACTTTTTACGCCACCAATAATGAGCGTTTCTTAAGCCAGTTGTATCAGCATCTGGCCTTTATAATTTCCGTCTCTTCTCTCCTATTATCACAAGCAAAAAATAGGTTATTACGACCACTAGCACAATTTTCTCTTTTTGCTCTAATCGTTCCTAGCATAGTTTTTGCCTCAGTCTTTATTTATAAGTATGCGAAAAAACCAGCCTACAATAATCTCTATGGAAAACTTTCCGATGATAAAGTATTACTATGGCTTAGAAATAATAAACCGAAAGAAAGGACATTTTTTATAGATGGCTTTCTATGGAAAACTAACGATCCATATCTGACTAATCACGGAATTCAAAATTTTGGCCTTTTTGTTCCCGTGTCACCCGCAGACATTAAAGTTCACACGCCAGACTTTGGAGTAGAGGCAATTGACGTGATTAATACCCTAAATCCGCGTGAAATGGAAGCGTTAAAAATTACTTATCTCTATATCTTAGATGACCAGGTGGGTAGGTTTCCGTTAAAACGTCAAAAAGATCTTAAAAATTCGGATTATTTTAAGGAAGTTTATAATGATGGGCTTGGTTCGCTTTATCAGGTTAGCAATCAATATTATGAAAAAGGGAAAAATATACCCGGGACAATTTCAGAGCTTTCCGATATTCTAAAAGGAGGAAATATTTTTGTTGATAACCCACCCAGTTTCAATTTTTACATCAGGTCCGCACTTGCCTTGGAGTTAAGAAATAATGGAAACCTTTATTCCGTATGGGGTCCAGGAATTTTTAACTATATCGAAACAAAAATTGTTCTTAAACAGCCGGAGGAAGGAATTGCCTATGATTATATTATCGTGAGGCCTGATTCGGACGCGAGAACTATATGTAAGTGTGAAAATGTTAAAAAAATTTGGGAAATTCAGCAAGCGGTTGCCTATGAAGTAAAATGAAAAAGATGTTACCAAGAATATCTGTTGTTATTCCGACGTATAACAGTTGGGAGACGCTAAAGAACTGTCTAGAATCAATATATAAACAAACACTTCAACCGAATGAAGTGATAATAGTTGATAATGGGTCGACAGATGGAACATATCAGAAGATTTCCGCCTACGCTAAAGCGATGGCGGACAAGCAAAATTCAAAATTCAAAATTTTAAAGAATAAAAAAAACTTGGGTGTAACGGGTGGAAGGAATAGAGGGATCAAAGAAGCTGATAAAAATTCAGATTATATTTTTTTCTTTGATCACGACATGGTGGCCGATAAAAACATGCTTCAGGAATTGGTTAATGTCGCCCAAATAAAAAAAGAAATCGGAATAGTAACTCCCAAAATATACTATTGGTGGGCAAAAAATGTTATTTGGGCAGCAGGCACTGATGTGAATTTATTAACAGGGCAAACTATTTTTTACGGCGGCAAAGACATGGGTCAATACGATGAAGTTAGAGAAGTAGCCATTGCACCTGCTGCAATTCTTGTCAAAAATGAAGTTGTTGAAACGATTAAAAGATTTGATCCAATATATTTCGCTACTTACGAGGATACGGATTTTTGTTTTCGAGCAAAAGACAGAGGTTTTATAACATATTACGCGCCTCACGCAATTGCATATCATAATATTCCTTATGATGAAAAATATGCAACGCAAAGGCTACTGGAGAGAACTTATTGGATTGGGAGAAACAGAGTAATTTTTATGAAGCGGTATGGGAAAAATTTTCCGTTATTTTTGCTTTTTATTCCTATATTCTTTTCTTACTATGCTTACCTTTCAATTAAGCATGCAAAAACAAAACCAATACTTGAATTTACTAGAGGGACTATTGAAGGATTATTTATATCATGATTAGTCTGAAGCAAATTCCTTTTACATATCATTGGATTATCCGAAATGCAATGGGTGGAGACGTAAAAACGGTGCTTGATCTTGGATGTGGTGAAGGAAATTTTATGAAGGATATCGCCAGGGATGAGAACTGGAGAATTACAGGCGTTGAGCTCTATACACCCTCTTTAGAAAAAGCTGTTAAAACGGGTGTTTATGAAAAAGTTATCAAAGGAGACGTAATCAAATTACCGAAAACCATTTCACAAAAAAAATATGATATTGTTTTTGTCTCCCAAGTTTTAGAGCACTTGAAAAAAAGCGATGGAAAGAAAGCCTTAGAACTCTGGCAAAAACTGGCTGTAAAAAAACTGATTGTATCAACGCCGGTAGGATTCATTGAGTTTGACCCGATTGAAGAAAGTCATGAGAAGAATCCTTTACAAAAACATCAGTCCGGTTGGCAACCTGAGGAATTTGTGAAACTAGGATTTGAAGTATGCGGACAGGGAGCGAGATTTGTTTACGGCGAGAACGGTTTGGCGAGAGCCTTGCCGGCTATTTTGCCGTTTTGGAGCATGGTAGCATTCCTTTTTAGTCCGTTCGTCTATCTATTTCCCAATACAGGTCTTTACATGATTGCGTTAAAAAGGATTAAGTAAAAAGTATGATTAAACTTTTTTTTCCTCCTTCGGTTATTCCTTTTACATATCCGTGGATTGTTAAAAGAAACATAACCAGTAGCTCATCTATATTGGATATCGGCTCCGGCGACGGTAAATTTATGACTCATATATTGAAAAATGATCGGACAATTAAGTTATACGGGGTAGATCTTTTTGATCCGTATATTAAACAAGCTAAAAGAAGTAAGGTATATAAAAAAATATTCAAACAGGATGTACGGAAAATTAAATTTCCTGAGAGGGGTTTCGATATTGTTTTAGCTTCTCAAATCGTAGAACATCTCAAAAAGAATGATTCTTATTCCCTTATTAAAAGTATGGAAAGAATTGCCAAGGATAAAGTAATTATCGGTACTCCGAATGGATATTTTCCGCGGGGTACTTTTGAGAATAATGAATTACAGAGACATCATTCCGCTTGGACTGCAGAGGATTTTAGGAAGTTGGGATATAAGGTGTATGGTCAATCGACCAAATTTATTTATGGTAAAAGGGGATTAATAAATTCTAAACCGGCTAAAAATTTATTGGTGAGATCAATATTATTCATAATTTCATATATATTATCACCTATCACGTACTTTTTGCCTCAGTATTCGGCTCATTTAATTGCAGTTAAAAAAATAAAATAAATATTTTTTCTAAGTTTTAGCAATAACTATAGTAGTAAACATGCCGAATTTATCATTAATGTATGAAAATTCATTTTCAATCCTTCTTATTATTGGGAATATTATTCCAGGAATTATTGAGGGAGCCTTAAATCCTCCCGAAAATAGATACGACAGTGGCGTATGAGGCTTGTAGTTTTGTATTTTAAAATTTGGAAATAGACGAGAAAATTCTTTTCTGTCTCTTATGAAAATTATCCAGGGAAGAGCACCATTGGCGGCTGACAGTTCACCCTCGTCTTTTATTTTCCAGCCCCCACTTGGATCAAATCCTTCGTGATGGAAATTTTTATTTATAAATTTACTCCATGGTGAGTTATGAGGTTCTATCATTATCACTTTACCCCCCTTTTTAAGACACCTTTGAAATTCAGACAATGCCTTTTTAGAGTTTTTTATATGATGAAATACATTAAGCATATATATTGCCGAGAGAGTGTTGTTTTTGAATGGCATTTTTTCAGCGGAAACAACCATGTCGCAATTTGGAAGTTTCATTACGTCGGAAGTGATTACTTCAGGAATTATCTTTTTTAAAAAACCTGCACCCGAACCAAGTTCGAGCAATTTACCACTTGGCAACTTTTTAGATTCCTTTTTAAATATTGCGTAGAAATCGTTATATAGATATTTAAGGTATTTCTTTTTTTCAATTATCTTTATCCTTTCGACCGTTGTATTGGGATCGTCTAAATCTTTATTTTTGCTGTTCATGAATCCAAGTTAAACAAATTTTAAATTTTTTGCTGCAAAATATACCATTTTTAGAAGCAATAAGCCGTGTCTGAAGCGGCTGATATTTGTTTTTCCGTAAGTTCTCTCCTTGTAACGGATTGGAATTTCAGTAATTTTGAGATTAAGTTTTGCCGCACCAAAAATCAGGTCGTAATCTCCGAATGGATCAAATTCACCGAAAACGTGCCTGTTGGTTGCAATTTTTTCATAAGTATCCTTTAATAATACTTTTGTCCCGCATAGTGTATCTTTTATTCTTTGACCTAAAAGAAAAGTAAATGCAAGGCTAAAAAACTTGTTGCCAAAATAGTTGAGTACCCTCATCGCCTGATTTTCCATAGGATAAATTAATCTTGAACCGATTATTAATTCGCCTTTGCCTTCTGCTATTGCGTAATAAAACTTCGGAATTTCGTTGGGGTCAACAGTAAGATCTGCATCGAGAATCATTAGTAGCTCATTATTTGCTTTCGAAAACCCCAGCCTGACAGCATCTCCTTTGCCTTTTCCCTTTTGCTTATATAACTTAGCCTTTATTTTACTTTTATTTTTTCTGATCTCTTCTTTTATAACTTCAAAAGTATTATCTTCTGAGTGGCCTTCGACAAAGATTACTTCCATGCTTTTTCCAACCCTAGGTAGTTTATTAAGGACTCCCTCCATGTTCCCGGCTTCATTTCTCGCAGGTATTACTATGGAAACAGAATAATCATTTCTTTTTGAGAGCGGTTTATATATTGCGTAATTGGTAAGGCAAAAGAGATTGAAAATCGGTAGTTGGGAAGTGTACTTGTTTAAGAAGTCTGAAATGAGTGGCAGTTTGTAAGGAATAATGAATCTTTTTCCGGATTTTATTTTTTCAAAATTTTCAAGAGAAAAAAAATTGTCTACATCTCCTTCAGACAACCAGTTTGGCTCGCGATACTGAGGTAATCTAAAACCTAATTTTTCTGCCGCATCAAATATTGGTTTCCAAAGAAAATTAAAATAAATCACTAATAGTCTTGTATTATTATGAGAAATTTTTTTAAGCTCCTTAATTAACAGTTGTATGTCGTCAACTTCAGATAAGGTGTGAGAAAGAATTATGTAATCAAATTTATCTTTATTTATAGCTGGGAGGTTTGTAAGCGTTAGGAACTTTATTTTGGGATTTTTCTTTTTAGCATGAGCAAAAAGATTGTCATTAAGACTTACCCCAATCTTGTTTTTGTTTGGCAGACTTTTGAGAATTTCTCCACCCTTTGTTCCAATTTCTAAAACAGATGCATCATTTGGAACTATAAATGAGATTAATTTTTCTATATCTTTGTGATAGTAATTATTTAACTTATAAAATTTCTGCCAGGTTTTCGCTGTTAAACCATCTTGTTTGTCCATGTTTTTTGGATTATATTACTTTAAAGAGAATGAAAATAGTCAGACATTTTTTAAGTATAACCGACTTAACGGTGAAGGAGGTAATCAAAGTACTGTCCATATCATCTTCATTAAAGAAAAAATCTATTTTGATGCAATCTAAATTGCTTAAAAATAGGACGATGGCTATGATTTTTGAAAAACCATCCCTGAGAACCCGTGTGTCATTCGAAGCAGGTATGACTCAGCTTGGCGGACATGCAATTTACTTGGCGCCAACGGATATAGGTTTAGGGAAAAGAGAGCCGATTAAGGATGTATCCCAAGTACTATCGCGGATGGTTGATATTATTATGGCACGTACTTTCGAGCATAAAACAATCGAAGAGTTAGCAAAATATTCCGATGTTCCCGTAATTAATGCTTTGTCAGATCTGGAACATCCTTGTCAGATTTTGGCTGATTTACTTACAATAAAAGAGAAAAAAGAACAATTTAATAAATTAAAATTGGCATTTGTCGGAGACGGAGAAAATAATGTGACTAATTCTTTGGCGTTAGCGTCGGGCTTGCTGGGAATTGATTTTCGGGTGGCTGCCCCCAAAAATTATTGGATGTTACCAAATATTTCGAATCGAGCAAAAAGTTTGGTGAAAAAAAGCGGCGGTAAAATTTTGGAAACAACTGATCCGAAAGAAGCTGTTAAAAACGCAGATGTTGTTTACACCGATACCTGGGTATCGATGGGGGACGAAAAAGAGAAAGCAAAAAGACTTAGGATTTTCAAAAATTTTCAGGTGACGAAAAAATTAATGAAACTTGCCAAAAAAGACGTGATATTTATGCACGATATGCCGGCTTATAGGGGAAATGAGGTCAGTGAAGATGTAATAGACGGACCGCAATCGGTAATAATTGATCAAGCTGAAAATCGACTTCACGCACAAAAGGCGTTGATTTGTTATCTTCTGGGAGTTAAAGTATGAAAGTTATATGGTAGTTTTAGGAATAAATGCTTCACATTGTGCCACGGCTTGTCTATTCATAGACGGAAAGATAATCTCTTGTATCAGCGAAGAAAGATTAACCCGAGTAAAAAATCAACCGGGTTTACCCGTCAACGCCATAAGAGAAGTTATGAGATGTGCAAGGGTCGACCCCTCGCAAATAGATAAAGTGGCATTCAGTTTTCAAGATATGGCGATTAATACCGGATTTAGTGTTTTGGGCGGGGGATCCGATAAGGATATTGCTAAAAATCTTTGGAGCCCGATTTTTCCAATGATTTGGAATATTAAAGAATGGATGCTTACTAATATTCCCCCAACCCGAAATTTGTACGTTTTACTGCAAAAATATTTCTATAAATATTTTATGTTTCCTACTATGAAGGAGAAGTTGTTAATGAAATTTGAAAAGGCGACAAAGATAAGTAAAGAAAAGGTAATATTTGTCGATCATCATACTGCGCATGCTTACACGGCATATTACGGTTCACCCAATTACACAAAAGGTAAGAAGTTAATCCTGACCTTGGACGCTATGGGAGATGGTGTTTGTGCCACTGTTTCGATTGGTGAAGATGAAAAAATCAAAAGGATTGCAACAACTTCATACGGAAATTCCATTGGAGATTTGTATGCATATGTTACTGCCTATTTGGGAATGAAGATGGGAGAGCATGAGTATAAAGTGATGGGGATGGCTGCCTATGCGTCTAAGAAGCATGTCGATAGGGTATACGATAAAATAAAGAACTTGATTTGGGTAGACAAAGGGAGCCTTACTTTCAAAGCAAAAGTTTTTTCTCATGTTTTTTACAGATTTTTAAATAAGCCTTTTAAAAATGAAAGGTTTGATAATATCTCAGGGGCAATACAAAAGTTTGCAGAAGAACTTATAATTTCTTGGGCAAGCGCTTCAATTAATAAAACCAAAGTTTATGATTTAGTTTGTGCAGGAGGAGTTTTTATGAATGTAAAAGCTAACCAAAAGATTATGGAACTTCCTGGAGTGAAAAGTCTATTTATATTTCCGAGTTGTGGGGACGAGTCGACCGCAATTGGGGCAGCATATTATGTGTATCAAAATGCACGGGAATATGATAACTCGCTGTCACGGATAGAATCGATTGAGGAACTGTATTTTGGCCCTGAATTTACGGAGAAGGAAATTTCAATGGAACTAAAAAAGCCTAAATACAAAAAGTATAAAGTCAGGAAAGTTACCGCCATGGAAAAAGAAATTGCAAGTCTCATTTCCAATAGAAAGATCGTCGCCCGGTTTGCGGGTCGTATGGAGTGGGGAGCCCGAGCACTGGGTAATAGATCGATCCTTACTCACCCCCAAAATTTGGAAGGTGTCAGAGATATTAATGAACAAATAAAAAGTAGGGATTTTTGGATGCCGTTTGCTTGTTCGATACTATCCGAAAAAATGGATAAATATATTATTAACCCTAAAAAAGTTGCGGGCCAGTATATGATTTTGGCTTATGATACAAATAAATTAGGAGCTGAAAAACTGCGAGCCGCCATTCATCAGTATGATTTTTCGGTAAGGCCCCAAGAAGTTATGAAAAAGTATAATCCCAGATATCATAAATTGATTTCTGAATTTGAAAAACTGACTGGAACTGGAGCGGTCTTGAATACATCCTTTAATTTACACGGATATCCCATTGTTTGTTCACCTGAGGACGCTTTGTATGTTTTTGAAAACTCCGGGCTAGAGTACTTGGCATTAGAAAACTTTCTTGTGAGTAAATGATATTTAAAAAATATAGTTGGCAACTTTTGGTTGTTCTATCTTCACTGGCTCTCGTTACTATCTGGTTCAGGGGAAAAAATTTGCTTGGGGCTGCAGAATCTGCACTGCCCTTTTATGATCTGCAAATAGAATACGAAATGACACGTTGGTCGTGGTCTACCCCAGGAGTAGGCAACTCATCCGGAAACATAACTGCCTCTTTTCCAACGTATTGGTTTTTGCTCCAAATAGAAAAGAGGGGAGTACCAGCATATCTCATTGAAGCGGGTCTGTTTTGGTTTTTACTTCTTGTCTCCGGTATGTCGATAGGTTATTTAAGCAAAGAATTTTTTCCTAAACTGCCTCAAAAATTCATTATTTTAGCTGTAGCGTTTTATTGGTTTAATCCTTTTGTATTAGTAAATGTATGGAATAGATTTCTTTATAACCATATGTTTTTTTGGGCACTTATTCCGCTTGCTTGGTTACTCTTCTTAAAAGGTATTAGGTTAAAGGATATTCGTTTTTCAATATATGTTGCCTTGGTGTCTGTCGTTTTTTCTTACGCTTTGACTTCACCCGCTTTTGTTATTTTGTTGTGGCTATTGTTTTCTCACACTATTCTCTTTAGGTTTCTGTTTAAAGAAAATAATCGTGTTTTTTTAATAAAATACTTTTTTTCGAACCTTATTTTCTTTATAATATTTAATTTATGGTGGTTAAGCCAAACACTTAGTTTTGCTGGAACTTCTTCTTATGAAGCTGCAATTTCAAGATATTTTAGTTCTATCGGAAATTTGTCTACCCTCTCTTCGATAAGCAAAAGCTTAGGAAAGTTAACAGATTTGGTAAGACTCCTTCACGCCGATTTTATACACACCGGACCAAGCTGGGCAAGATATTATGATATTTTTACTGTTAGGGGAATTCAGTTTTTTGCGGCGGGAAGCATTTTTTGGGCGATTTTAAAATTTAAGAAAAACAAAGAAATTCTTTATTTGGGTAGTTTATTTGTCATAAGTCTCTTTTTAACTAAAGGGGTTCAAGGTCCATTCGGCGAAATATTTCAGTCAGTTTTTCAGAAAAGCACTATCTTTCAGGTTTTCCGCAATCCCTTTGAAAAATTCGGTTTTTTACTCCCACTCTCTTCTTCACTCCTTTTTACTTTTGCAATTTGGAAGATTTCTTATAGCAGATCTCAAGAATACCCCGATTTAATCGGGGATGAATTGAGCTCTGATATGTCGTCCTCCTTTAGAGAAAACCCCGCGCTATTAGCGTGGGGAGGACGTCATAAAGCTAAATACACATTTATTTACTATTTATCTTTAGTCTTTCTAATTGTTATTTGGGGTTTTCCTTTTTGGACTGGATTAATTTTTACAAACATAAAATATTTTGGAAGTAAAGAGCTTACTAATTATGAAGTAAGGGTTCCTTCCTATTATGAAAATGCAAATAATTTCATTAAAGAAACAGTAAAGGACAGTCGTTTTATAGCTTTGCCGATAGGTGACGAAGGAATAACACACAATTGGGAAAAATCATATCGGGGGGTAGAGCTTACAAGCAGTCTTTTCACAACTTCCGGAATTTCTCTCAGAACAACTATTCCCTTTTATAATGATCTCGCCTCAGAAATTTCGGTTAATCAACTTACAGGAAATATCATTAATATCACCCCTTATGCTAATGTCAGCCATATTCTCTTGAGGAGAGATATTGATTATAGGGAAAGGCAGATGGCGAATCCTTCTTCGGTAGAAAAAATTCTTGAAGGTTTGGTAAGGGCCGGACGTTTGAAAAGAGCGTTCGAAAAGGGAGGACTTATTATTTACGAAGTCGGAGATAATTATTCTTGGCCTAAGTTTTATTCTACAAAAAATTTACTTTTGACAAATGAAGCAAGAATTTCTGAGTTATCATCTTTTTCTGAGAACTTTCCGGAAGAAAAAAATGCATTTTTATATTCTTCATCCCGAAATGATAATATAACATTTCGGAAATCGATATTTTTTCCCAATAATACTTTCTTTCAAAAAGTAACTACTCCAATCCCGAAGGATCTTACTGACGAGGATTTACTTTCACGATTATTTTATGTGAAGCATCTTCCGGGAAGTTTTTTTTATCCTTTTGCAAGAATAAAAGAAAAACTTTTGGAAGGTTCCCAGGATGATTATTTCGGCAGGATTATTTATAAAACAGGAGTTTTGGATAAAAGAGCAGTTGAAATTTATAAACTGAAAAAGGAAGGGAAAAACGGAAAAATTATTTTGATGGCAGAAAGTAATTTCGAAAAAGAATTTAAGAATATAAAGTCTGAATTTACTCAACTAATCAGCGGGCATACTTCTGTCGAAAGTTTAATAAAAATGTCCCTATTATATCAATGGATTCTTCTTGATAGAGTTGATTCGGACGCAGCTCACTATATATCGGAATTTTTAACAATTTGGGGTATCAAGCCCAGGTTTGAGTTACCCGTTTCCGAAAGTAAGTACGTAATATTTGGCTTTAAATTACCGGAATCCGGAAGTTATGACGTAGACATGAGTGGAATATACGTAAGCCCACTGTATTTAGACGGAAACCTTTTATCTGAACAAAAACCTTATCTCGAGAAGGGTGAACACGAGGTGGCATTTTTTGTAAAAGATAATCTTATACCAACTGATGTTTTGGAAGAGAAAGAATTTATGATTTCTAGTTCGGCAGATAACGGTTGGAATATAAAAATTCCTCCTACTCCTACAACCTTTATGGTTTCTTTCGATTACAGATTTGTTGAAGGAGATTCATTCGAAGTTAACTTTTTTCAGGATATTGATAGAGAAAATTCACCGATTCTTTCGGGTGGAATAAGAAAAGAGAAAATGTATCATGGCTGGAAAAGAATGGAGAAAAATTTCACTACAACTCCGGGTGCGACTAATGGTATTTTGAAAATATCACCCACAGAAATAGTTGTTTGTAAGAGAAACTTGTTGTTAGTGGAGGAGTGTTCGGAAAAAAAATCCAGTTTTGAAATTCAAATTAGAAATTTAAACGTAAGCCATGTTGTGTTACCAAGTGTGACGTTGATTACAGAAAATGGCTTGTTTGATGATACAGAAACCCAGATAGAATGGAAAAAGATTAATCCGACTTTTTATAAAGCGAGAGTTCAAAAAAAGGATAATGAAAACGAAATGATCGTGTTTTCCGAACTATATAACTCAGGCTGGAAGGCGGTTCTTGACGATAAAGATTGGATTCAGGAAGATAAGCATTTTATGGTTAATGGATATGCGAATGGCTGGCTTGTTGATAAGCAAGGTTCATATGAGATCGACATTAAATTTGCACCTGAAGATTATTTCAAGAAAACCAAGAAAATATCTGTCATATCGATTGTCTTAGCGATAATTTTTTTAATTGGTCTTGAAGGCAAAAAGAAAAAGAAATGAAAAAATTGAAAGTCTTTGTATTTACAATATACACCTTATTTTTTGTATGTTTGATTGGGCTTGAAATTTATTGGCAAATAATAAACTCAAGCATAAGCGTACTGTCTCTTATTTACTGGATGATTTTGGCTGGCTTGTTGACAATAATTATTGAAAAGAAATTTAGGAGCGAAGTTTCGTTTTCTTGGGCATTTGGTTTATTTTTTATTTCTGCGGCTCTAGCTGTTCTTGGATTAAATTTTATCGCGGAAATTATTATGAAAATAAGCTTCATCGGGTGGATGATTGGAATAACTCAAGCTTTGATTGAATATAAGAGATTAAATTTGAGCGATTAGTGTATATATCTTTTCTTCTGGAAAGTTTACGGGGACGCCTCCTAAATCTTCGTAATAAACCCTTAAACTTGAGTCGTTATACAAAAGCTGAAGAGCATCTTCTCCATTGAGTGCAAAATAAGCTTGTTTTGATGTTCCTCCCCAATCTTCTGATATGAACGGGTAGTTTGGATCGTTTGTAAAATATATTGCAGAACCTTGAGGAAGAGAAGGATATTTTGATTTTACAAGTTGAACAAGTCTACCGGCGATTTTTCCCCTAGTTGCCGCCCAATACGTAGTTCTACCAAGTATTGCTGACGTTATCGATAGCAAGGCAAGGGAGGTTAAAAGTGAAACTAAAAAGAATCTTGAAAAGTTGGGATGAGAATTGGTAAGTTTCTGATAGCCTGTAAAGATTATATATCCCAGCGTTCCCCAGAAGGCTGGGAGAGAAGGGTAAAGATAATGGCTTGATTTATGTTGAGGCAAGAATAATACGGGCAAGATTCCAAGCGGAAACCATATAAGAAAAAACAAGAAATTCTTATTAACAAAAACTTTTTTGCTTTTTAAGAATAAATTCAGAGTCAATATAGAAATTACTAAAATTGCAAGGAAAAACATTGGAAAAATAATTCTGTAATAATTACCCCAATATCTCATCAGATTGGGATTTAATCCAAATCCAGGGAGAAGATAGTCTACAAAAGTCTCAGGCAATCCCAATGCCCATACCCCATACCAAGCGAGTGTTTGTATTGTTGTCTTAAAATTGAAAATCATTTGGTATTGAGTTTCTGTGGATGAATAACCGATTACTGAAATATTTAAGTAAACATAAATTGCTAGCGTTAAGAATAAAGGCCAAAGCTTAATAATTTTTTTTAATCGATTCGTTTTCAGTTTGAGAAAAACCAGACCCGATAGTAGTATTGGAATAATTGCTGATTGTTCGTGTGACGCAAGTGCGAGTATAAATGTTATCAAAGTGAAACTAAAATACTTTGATCTTTTAGATTTCAAGTATTTAATAAATGAAATTAAAGTAAGAAGTATTAACATCGTTGCTCCCTGAGTTTGAATTCCTCCTGCGAGGTAATAAAAAGGAGCTACATTGGCGGCAGTAACTCCAAAGAAAAAAGAGGTAAAATATGAGATTACTTTTTTGTTAAGTAATTTTTGCATAAAAGAGAAAACCAAATAAATGTTTATGAAATGAATGCTAAACGAGAGAAGTCTAAAGGGTATTTGATTTAATCCGAAAAGATAATAGAAGGAGTTATACAAAACCTCTCTGAATAGCGGTCTGTAGAAAGCGATTTGTCTTTGCTCAAAAGGATAGAAACCGAAGAATTTTATAAACTGTCCAAAACTTCCATCAGTCAAGCTCACTTTAAAATGAAAAAAATCATCATGCGAGAAAAACGTAGAAAGCGCAGGGCAATAAAGAACAATGACAAAAATATAGATAATAAGAAATGGAAGTAATTTTTTAAGCATTATATTAATTATATTGATTTGAGTTAAAATATAATAAATGAGTAAAATCTCAACATTCAGCTTTGCGATCGGTATATTATTTCTTATCTTAAGCTTTTTCGCTATTACTTTAAACCATCCTTCTTTTGCTCTGAGACTAACAAATTATTCATTTGCATCTTTAACATTAGGAACCTTTTCTTATATATCTACCATTTTTAAATAATGAAAAGAAATAGTTATATTTTGTTGGTAATTTTGTTAGTTTTAACTTTTTGGAAATTTTTTATACCGGGACCTAAAGTTGCAAATGACTTTCCGTATATATTTTCTGATTCTTTGAAAGAAAGTTTCCAATTACCCTCAACCTGGATATCTAAAGGTGGGGAAGGAATGGGGGAACCGGGAGTATTAACTATGTGGTCGTGGCCGATTGATTTTCTTTATGGGTTGGGTGGGAAAATTGGTATCTCATTTGAAATCTTGGAGAAGTTTTTGGGAGCACTTTTGGTTATAGTCTTAGGAGTTTTATCGATACAAAAACTCTTAAATAAATTTGGAGTTAAGGGCGAAGCAGCCTTCGTTGCATCACTTTTTTATTTAACAAGTTCGTATATGATCCTTCTTATAGACGGAGGGCAATTACAAATTGCAATCGCCTATTCTTTTTTTCCTCTTGTCTTTGTTTGGATGAGTGAAGGTATTGAAGGTGGACTTAAGAATAAAATAATTGGTGGCTTGGGAATAAGTTTGCTAGGTTTTCTTGATATCCGTTTTGTATACGTATTTCTTTTGCTTTTGGCAATCTGGGTGTTTTATAATTCGCTCTTTTTAAGAAAAGAGAACGTCCTTAGCTGGGTTAAAAATGTGATTACCTCAGGATTAGTATCTCTTTTTGTTTTTGTTGGGCTTCATTTTTATTGGATTTTGCCTTTAGTGATGGGTAGAGGAGCTTCTTTGAACTCAAATTTAACAAGGTTAACTCAGGTCACGTCTTTAGGCTTTACAAATATCGGCCATGCTCTGTTTCTCCTACAACCTCATTGGTTTAAAAATGTATTCGGAAAAATAACGCAACTAAGAGTCGAATTTATAATAATTCCAATTTTAGCTTTTCTTGCCCCGGTTCTAAAGAGAAGTAAGAATGTTGGTTTTTGGTTATTTGTTGCTCTTATTGGAATATTTTTAGTTAAGGGTGCAAATCCACCTATTCAGGGTATTTACAACTGGTTATTTGCAAATATACCCGGCTTTTCGCTTTTTAGGGACTCCACAAAATTCTTCTTTTTGGTAGCACTATCTTATTCTGTATTAATCGGAATTACAGTCGAAGAACTTGGAAAACGACTAAGTTGGAAAATAGAAAATGGTAGGTGGAAAACCATCTTTGTTCCCTTACTACTTACTACTTACTTCTTACTTCTAATCCATCCTGTTTGGTTAAGCAAAATGACCGGGACATTTTCTGAACCAATGTACAAGGAGGAGTTTCTAAAAGCCGCAGATATTCTAAAAAAGGACGATAACTTCGGTCGGATTTTTTGGATTCCATCTCGCGCATCGCTCGGGTTTGCATCACCCGCCCACCCTTCTGCCGAAGCGGGAAGATTTATTAGTAAAAGACCTTTTGCAATAGGAATAGTTGGAGATTACGAAGTATTTAATTTTTTGAGAGAAGCCCCTTTTATGGGTGAAATTTTTAAAATCGCAGGGATAAAATATATTGCCTATCCATATCCTGACACCCGACGAGAGGAGTTAAATGAAGATAATGTTAGTTACTACAATACTTTCTTGGATCAACTTTCAAATCTTCCCTGGAGTGAAAAAAGATTACAAGAGCCTCCGGTTACGCTATTGGAAACAAAAGAAAATAAGGACCGTTTATTTTTAGTCGATAATACTTATTGCGTTGTAGGATCAGACGGAATTTACTCGGATTTGGTAAGTATTGAGAACTTCGACTTATCAAAAAATGGCTTGATTTTCCTCGAAGAAAAGCCAGGAATGGGTAATATGCTCAAGGATACTCCTTGTACATATCTTATGTATGATAAAGAGGTTATAGACTTGAGTGCTACTTTCATAGACCAAAGTAAGTTTATTTTTCCGGCAAATTATTTGAGTAACAGTCCTTCTGAAACAAAAGGATCTTCGGGATGGTGGAAAAGAGAGACGTCGGACTTTGTTTGGTGGAGAAATTTTTTACAACAAAAATACAGTATTGATAATTTAGACTTTGATTTTGGAGGAGGGTGGGCGGTTGCTGAGGGAAGCAAGGAGTTAGAAGTAAGGAGTGAGAAATTGGAAACAGGAAATGTACTTTTAGTAAGGGTTATGAGAGGCAAACGTGGGGAAAAAGTAGCGTTTTATCAGGGAGAAGATAAGATTGGTGAAATTATTACAAAAGTTGACATCCCGGAAAAAGTACATTTGAAACTGACTGGAACAATTAATATACCCGATCAATTGTTTGAATATGATAAGGCCGATTTTAGATGGTTTGAGGTAGGGAATTTAACCGATAACGGATTTCTTTCAATAAAGGCCGAAGGGGATATTAATGTAGTAAATTCTATAGCTGTAGTTCCGGAAAACGAGTGGGTTAGTATAAATGAATCGATTGATCGATATAATATCGCACAGTGGAGTAAGCTGACGATAAGCCAGAAACAAGAACTATTTAAAGTGGATAATCATACGGCGATCTCTTACGAAAAATTATCCCCCACTCATTACAAGGTAAAAATAAATGAAATTAAAAGGCCAGTAACTCTTGCATTTTCAGAAACATTTGATTCGTTGTGGCAGTTAGAAGGCAGATCTTCATATTCTTTATATAGTATTATAAACGGATTTTATGTCGAGAAGGACGGAGATTACGATGTTTATTTCTCACCTCAAAAATATGTTTTACCCGGTTTTATTATTAGCGGATTAACTTTAGTAACATGCCTACTCTGTATTAAATTCTTCGAAAGGAATCGAACTTCATAATCTTGTATAATTTAAGTATGATTCTAAATTACCTTGGGGGATTTTTGGATGCAGGCATATTTAAAAATATTATTCG
>Ga0209431_10001789_pt1 | contig 17602 bp, 46 predicted proteins | sample RifCSP13_3_FD_184021 | JGI IMG/M metagenome (GOLD analysis project Ga0209431, IMG submission 184021) | Soil microbial communities from Rifle, Colorado - Rifle CSP2_sed 13_3 (SPAdes) (version 2) | ecosystem: Environmental > Terrestrial > Deep subsurface > Rock core/Sediment | place: Rifle...
TTGGCCTTTCGTGTCTTAGTCTTGCGGCGGGCGCCGTGCCTGGCCCAGCGTTTTGCTATTGCCGGGTGTCTCGCGTACATGTACCTGCGCTGCTTGGCGGAACGGAAGGGCATGGGTCACCTTACTCTGACCATCGCTAGAAGACATCCGTCTAGGGCGAGGCTTCCTCCGCTGCCCTGATATACCTGCATGGAATAGGTGGTCTGTGTTCCACTGACGATGCGCATGTGCGATATGCTGTTTACCATACCCTGAGCACCGGCCACGGTTTCTGTTGCCTGAATGGCTGACCCAACATAGCTCCCGTCATTTGCTGTCCACTTTATGGCCCGTTGTCCCGTCGTGTTGGAGGCCCACCCCGCCCAGGCAAATATCAATAGGACGGACCCTCTTGGGATGCCGGTGACGTTTATTCGGGAATTGGCCACATCGATTCCTAGGCCCCGGGACCATGTGGCGCCAGAGGTGGAGTCAAATGTCGGGGTGGTCCAGGTATTGTTGTCTATGGCCTGGGCGGTGGCGTTCGCCTGGTGGAGGCTGGCGCACTCAGAGGGCAACTGGGTAAAGGAGGAGGAATTTCTGAAGATGTTCGAGTCCAATCCGCAAGACGGGGTAACGATGGCAGCCATCCTGCTGGCGGCGGACTGGACCTGATTCATCTCAAGGCGCAGGGTTTCGATCTCCCCTACGGATAGAGTCTGCCCCTGTCCTAGCCTTGCGAATAAGTCACCGATTTGCGGCATCTTCGTCCTCGTAATCCGGCGGCGGCGTTATTGTCACGTTCCAGGGCCACTCATCTTGGGGCAACACATCCTGGCTGTCGTCTTCCGGTTCCTCGAAATCCGTCTGGTCCATGACGGTTACCTCGTAAGAAGCGCCAACAGAGCAACAAAGATGCCCACGACCCCCAATGCAATTACGGCCAGGTAGATCTCCAGGAAGGTGTTGAGAGGCCAGCGGTCCTCTAGCTTGTCCTGGAGTTCCTCGTCCCTTCTTAGGCGGTACCAGAAGCCGTTCGGCCCCTTCAATGCATCACTGGGCACGCCCTTGGGAGGATCAAACAGCTTCATCCACTCTCCTTGCAGAACTCGTCACAAGTAACCGTTCGGATTGCGACAGTTTGGGTGTATAATACGGGCATGAGCATCTCAAGCCGCATCTTCGATATCAAAACCCGACCGCTTCCCCCAACCCCCGACCCGATCGGCATGGTCTCTGTCCCCTGCCGACTGTGCAGGGGGCCGGTCTGGACCCGCCCAGACTACATGTCGGGACTCTGGGGGCGCCCCCTCTGCCCCTCCTGTACCCCGCCCTGGATGGATAAGGTGCCGGCATGGACAAAGTAAGAGACATCCTAACGTTCGCCCTGATTGCTGGCGCTATAGCCGCCGTTCTGGTGGGCGTCATTATCCCCTGGCTGTCCTGCTGGTTCATCAACGGCGCCTGCTGGTAATCCAACCGCGGCCTATGCAATATAGGTTCCACGGCCAGATGACTATCAGAAGCAGACAGTTGATTAGATACTCCGCTGGCCCAAGCCCCGTTTTCCAAGCTAGGATGATAAGAACGCAGGATGTTAGCCACCCCAGAAACCAGAACGTCGCCAGCCAGATCACTCGTCCTCGCCTAAGAGAACGTTGAATTCCTCCCACATCCCCGCCAAGCATGCCGGAGAACTATCTAACATCTCGTAGACTGCCTCGATGGTGGCTAGCCAGCGCACTAGGTCTCCTCGCTTGATCCCGTCAATTACATCATCATAGCTGAATTTCTTCACTCGTTTGCCTCCCCGGCACTCCCCGGTCTCCCCCCGCTGTTCCCCGGATCACAGCCCTCAGAACCATTCCCCAAGCCCCTGTTGCAGGGCTCTGGCGTGACCGTCGGACTTTCTCTGACATATGTCGGAGTAGGTCTGACAATGGGCGTGTGTATAACCGTCGGTACTTGTTCACAACTGCCGACGTTTTGACACGGGCAGAAGCACTCGAGCTGCCCCTCAAACGACACGCACACCGCCCCGCCAGCCTCAAACACATACGGCTCCCCCTCGGCACCAACCCCCGCCAACACCACAATGGCGGCAGCACAGGCTAGCAGCAGGCCTAAAGCCAGAGGAACGACAATTCTATTCACTAGAGTAGTCATTCTCCATGATGGTTAGACCATCTAGGCGAAAAACGGCCACAAGCCGCCTCTTCTCGATGACTGCAAGACTGCCCTCGGGTGGCTTATCAATGTCAAATAGGTAGATCAGGCCATCATGGATCTCATAGGCGTCGGCTTCATACTCCGCCCATCCGCCCAGAGCAGGACTTGAGATTTCGAAAGTGTATTTCATGTCTGCAACCTTTTTTGCGGGCCCCCTATGCGTCTGCAAGGGAACCCAGGGACAAGCAGGAATGGATGAGGAGGGACGTGGTAGGGGGGGTGAACATTTGTTCTATGACCTCAGCCGCCTATGTCCTGCGCCGGCAGCTGTTCGGCCGCCAACATCTCAGCCGCGCGCTGCCGCCATTGCTGAGCGGTGCGCCTGGCCGTCAACTCGTCCCACGCTCGGCCAGTGCCGTAGCAGAGCCAGGGCCCCTGCACAGCGTCCGCATTGGCATCCCACGCCCACTGCGCCAGGCTGCACAGCGGCCACACCTGCGCCGGCTGCTGCGCCGGCTTGGCCCACAGCAGCTGCAACCACAGACGGTTAGCCCGCCGGCGGTACCGCAGCAACACCGACGCCACACGGCTCGGCCGCAGCTGCTTAGTCGCCGTTGTTATTGTCATGCGTATGGGCATGCGCATATCCTGCGCCAGTTGTCTGACAACCATTGTTCAATCACCGCCATTATTGTTCAGTCCAGCTCCCTGGCCTCGCCCTCGATCACGGTGGGCAGCAGCTGAGGGGCTGAGCGTTGGAGCAAGGAGCGCAGGAAGTCTAGGCCGGCGCCTGTTACAGCCAGGCCATCGGTTACCGAGCTCTTGTGCTCCTCTTCGGTGGGTGCAATCTTGCCCATTTGCAGGCCGAGTTTGACTGCTGGTACAGCATCTCTAGGCTTGTCCATCATGTTGGCCAGGCCAGAGCGTACGGCCTCTCCAGCTATTACAGCATATGCATCTGAGGTTCTAAGGCCTTCTCTGCCCGTATGCTCTTCGGCTGCTCTGATGATCTCCTGTCTGGCCTTGCGGATGCGCGCCTCAGCTCCTCTGCGACTCATCTCCTTGGCATTAGCCTTGGTGATGGGCTGGTGTGCCTTGTCGGGCCCGGATAGGAAATAGCCCGTCTTGGGATCCTTGCGCGTCCCGTTAGACAGGATGATAACTGTCGGCTCGGTCTCCTCAACCGGCACAATAGGCGCAACTTTGTCGTCAGTTTCCATCTTCGCTCACGTCCTCAACGTACAGCACGCCACATCTACAACATATCTCAATCGCTACTCGCAGACCAGGTTGACGCAAGACTATGAGATTCCACTCACCTAGCCGCCAGGGTACATGCGGCCCTCCAGCAGCACAGACGCGCCCCTCAAAGATCGGCGTAACTGTCGGCTCAGTTTCCCCTTCGGTCTTCTGTTCGTCAGTCATTAGGAAGCTCAATCCCGCACATTGGGCAGAATCTAACCGTCGGGCCTCGAAGGCCGTCGTCGGAGTCAAACACCCAGTGCCCATCTACATACCACAGCCAGCGCGCATCATCACAACTTGGACAGCCCTCAACCGTCGGCTGCACGACAGTTTTCTGCCACCATGATCCGTGTGTCATCTTTCCGTACTCCACCAGTGCGCGGTAGCGTACTATCTTTTCCATTGGGCCGCCAGCCTCAAGAGCCGGCCTCTCGGTCGGCTGCCTGGGGAGGTCATCCACCTCTACTGGCATTGAGCCTTGGTGGTTATCCTCGAACTCCATTATGTTCGGCCTTCTCAAATCGCTTTATCCAATTGCAATTGGCACATAGGATCTGATACCGCGTATCCCCCTTTATCGCTGCCCTATAAATCGCCCGATCTCCCAAAAGCCTGCGCTCAAGCGAGCCGCCACCATTCACATGATCAATCTGTAGCGCCCGGATATCCCGAAACCCACAGCAAGAGCATTTTCCGCCAAGAGCCCCTATTGCCCTGAGTCTAAGCTCCCTAGAACCACCCGCATCTTTCGCCCGGCGCCGCCGCGGAGCATCCTGCCGATCCCAGAAGTCTACTATCCTATCAGCATCGACAAACGCATCCTCGATGTCCATTGCAAGGATTATAGCACATCCCCGGCGTGCCTGTCAACGCCGGTTGCTCATCCGGCATAGTACTTTTCTTTAGGTTCGCCAGGCCCGTTTCGGGTGTACTATGTAGGCAGGAACAGGAGGCATAACCATGGAAGACATTAAATGGACAGGGCGCGACACGGCCGGGGTTTCATACGGGCAGTATCGCACTATCACTCTAAACCGTCGCCCGCCCGATCACCCCGGCGGAACAGGGTACTATGTAATAGGGGATGGACTCGGTGGACTATCGGGACATTTCGAAACCGAGGATGATGCCAAGCTCGCTATCAACAAGATGCGGGAGGCATGACCATGACCACACAGCACACGCCTTTCAAAATAGAGTCTGCCGAGCATCCTGATTACCTCGACGGGATTCGGTGTCGCTATTCCGTCGAGGACAACGCCGGACAAATTATCGCCTATGTTAGGGATTACGGGCAAGCCGAGCTCGAGCGCGAAATCGCCGCCTTCATCGTCCGGGCAGCCAATGCACATGAGGAACTGGTCGAGGCACTGCGGGAACTCATAGCCCATGTGGATGGAGTAAATCCTGAGCGAGGCACAAACTCGCCCATGATGCTCAAGGCCCGTGCCGCCCTCGCCGCAGCGGAGGCCAAATGAACGCCACCACGAAACCCCCCACCAAACGAGCCCTGGAGCTATCCCGTGCCATGCTGGCCGGCTACGAGGATGATCCCAGAACCTACTTGCGCTTGCTTGTCCACCGCAAAGCCGCCAGCATGGCAGATATTGAGAAAGCCTACAATCAAGGCAAAGTTGCCCGACAGAAGAGGCCCTAATGTACCGTGAAATCCGCGCCCGGCCCGATCTGCACCGAGCCGTTGTCATCACCGCCAATAACGACACGGGCCCATTCACAAGCCGGATATACATAGACTACTACAATGATGACCTACATGGCTTTGATCTTGGGACGCCAACACTAACAACCAAACGGCACAAGACCATTGAGGGCGCCCGAAGATGGGCCCGTAAGGTTTTGGAGTTACTCTGATGCCACTCCTCATCGCCTTTCAGCTGCTAGATACTGTCACTACCTGGATCGGCGTCGTTCAGCTTGGCGGCCAAGAGATGCACCCCTATATTGCCTGGCTCATCTCTAGGGGCCGCTGGGATATGGTCATTCTGGGCAAGCTGGCCTGGTGCGGCCTGTTCTACCTGGCGCTCAAATGGTTTGGCGTCCCCAGAACATGGCAGAAGCGTGCCACCCTTGGCTTTGCCGCCGGCAGCGCATTCGCCGTACTGTGGAATACCGTCGGCATCCTGACAGTAATACTATAGGGTGATACCATGAATGACTTTGAGCGCGCAACTATGGAAACGCTAGACCGGGATTGCCAGATGTGGGAGCTACTGAAGATCCTCGGCCCCGACCCAAACTACTGGCCGCTGACCATCAGGGACTGGGCGGTTGAGAGCCTAGTGGCTAGCCTGAACTCTGACTCACCGTTGGCGGAGTAGCCTGCGAACCTTATCCGATGCCCGGCAATCCTCGCACATTCCCCCGGCATAATGGCACTGCATCGTAGACGGCAGCCTCGTCACCTGCCAGTAGTGAACCAGGGCATTGTTCAGCTCAGATAGGCGCCGCACATCAGCCAGTAGGTTCGCCTGTAGTCTCTGCGCCGAATCTAGAGAACCATTCACCGGGGCCCTCATCGCCTCTTCCATCCCTCATCTGTGGAGCTTAGCCGGGCCCACGCCCCCTCTGCCAATATCCACAATAGCCAACCAATACTGCCAAGGATGGCAAGGGGTAGCCAAATAGGCGACAGAAGAATGATGAGCCCTATCTCGACGCACTGCAAAATAATCATCGCATCTTCACTCCCTCGTCCCGCATCCACTGACGCAGCTGTGCTCTCGCTCCGGGCCAAAAGACATAATGCGTGAGATCCAGCAAGGCACTCACGAACGCCGGCCCGTGGTCAGACGGCCACGCTATCACATGCGCCAGCTCATGGACTAGAAACTGCTCGCACAGCCTGGCCCGCTCAAGCTCAAGGTATGCGATACCGTCCGTTACCCGACAGTCACAAAAGCCCCTAGGGAATGCCTTGCGTCTGCCGTAGGTGATATGCGCCTCTGATATCGCGCATCTGGTCTTCCACCACTTAGACTTAAGCAAGTCCGCAACATACACCTGCGCATCCGCAACATCGCAGAACCAGCCGCCATAGCCGAACTTTCTCTCGGCGGCATAGATCCGATCTGCCTGGCTATCGGGCATCAATGTCCTCCCACCAATGTATTCGCGGGTGACGAGTGAATTCCTGGAAGAGCCCAAGGAACCTATTGGCGGCCGGGCAGAGCAGGACCCATTCGACAGATTCTATCTCTCCGGTCCTCCGAGAATAGCGAACGCTCCCGGTCTTTCGGCGCACTATTCTTCTCCCGCACACTTCGCAGAATTGCATATCCTCATACATCAATGTCCTCCAGCGCCGCCAGGGCTATTCTAGCCTTGGCCCTCTGCGGCGGTTCCAGCAGCGGGATCGCCTTCAACAGATTGCCCATGGCGCGCCCGATGTACTGCTCCACTGTCACTGTTTTCGACGGTTTCGGCGGCTCCTCTAACCATGCCTCCAGCAGTCCAAATGCTTGCCGGCGTATGTCATCCGTGACATATTGCCCTGGCCGCCAACCAACTCTCTGCCTTGCCATCGAGGCGCTGTGCCAGGAGACGCCCACGGGTATCTCCTCGTGAACATCCCCCCAGAATTCAAACGCCGAAGCATAGGCCGACAACACCGATCGGGGAATGCCAATCTGCCGGGCCAGCCAGGAAACCGTCCGCTCCTCTTCGGCCACTGGTCTACCAGACTTTCGGTGAGGCACAAACCAGCACACGAGGGCCCCCAATGCCCAGCGGCCCTCGTCGGACCTCTCCCTCAATTCGGCGGCGGCCTGGACTACCTCGTCTGCGCTTTGGAGGTGGCTAAAGTCGAAACTCACTTCTCATCCCTCAGATGCCAGTACACCAGCAGGCCAATGATGAGCCAGAGGAGAGTCATTAGTAGCCCCAGTCAACCAGCCATGCCCGAATACCCGGCGCATCCCACAGATAGGCCCGAGGCTCGTAACCCTCCAGCGCCTCCCGAAATGCCGGGAGATGCTCCATGACCAACTCGGCGTAGCCATCTCCGCAGGCCGACCCTAGGGACCTCGGTCCGCAATTGTAGTAAGCCAGCCCATCCTCCAATCCGTAGTCCTCGGTGTTTTGCTCCAAGATATTCACGCCGGTTCGAATGTTGTACAACTCGTCTTGAAGCTGCTGAACCGTTCCGGTCCAGGATCTCGGTATGACCTGCATGGGGCCAATCTCGCCATGAGCCCCTACCATGTCTACATTACCCATGCTCTCAACGGCTATAACGGAGAGCACTATGGCCGGGTCTATCTCGGGTTCGGCCCGGTACACAAGGCGGGTAAATGGCAGCACACGTATGATCAGCCAGTCTGGGGGAATAGGATCGCTCGCTATCACCAGAAGTGATAGGCTGATCACCGCCAAATGTGACCGCCTCATTTCGGCTTCCGGTAGGGCTCGGGCAGCTCTGCCCAGGCAATCACTGGTCCATAATCCTCGCGAGCCCAGGGAGAATTCCAAGGAAACCTATGGGTTTTAGGAAGTAGCTCATCAATCTCCACGATGTTCTTGCGACCGCAAGCAACCGTGACCAAATACAGGCCAGCCCTAGGGGGCAAACCAATCGGCTCTCTACTCACGTCCTCGTCCCACCATTCGCATGGATGCCATTTCACGTTCATTCGAGCACCTCGTCTGCCATCCTGCCGGCCAGAAGCGCCAGCATTTCGTTGGGGTTTCGAACTACATGCACCGTCACCCCTACGGCGTCCATCTTCTGGGCGAACTCCGCCTGATCCTCCTCCAGTTTCCCCTTGCCCGTCTTGAACTCAATCAAATAGAGATTGCCCCGGTAGCCAATTACGGCATCGGGGAAGCCCTTGCCCACCTGATGTGTGAGGAACACAAAGGCGCCTATACCCCTGGCCACGGCAACACAGCCCTGTTGAGACTCATCTACCTTGGCGATGTTATGGGGTGGCACTAGCCTGGCCCCTCTCGGAGTCGCAGCTCATTCATTATGCCCGAGACCAGTATCAAGACGAGGGCCCCCAGGGCGAGGAGGGCATCGTGGTCCCCAATTGCCAGGGTGAGAATGACTGCACCTATAGCAGCTAGAACAAGATACATCTCAGCCTCCTACTGTGCAATGTGTCCGCACCTACCACAGTACGTTGACCGGGTGAAAGGTGTGCTGCCCCATGTCCAGCCTGTGTACCAGTGCAGCCCAATGGTACAAAGAAATCGTCCTATCATGCGCCTCATCTCAGCCTCCGTGTGTGTGCGCCTTCTGCTCCAGCGCGGTTACCCGCTCCTCCAGCGTCGGCCCCGGAGGTTCCACCCCAAACCATTCGTAGAATAGCGCATCATCGGCCAGCCAGACATTCATATCGAAGTTATGCGCCGTCCCGTCCAGCCACAGCCGGCTCTCGAATTGGCGCATGACAATGTTCGTAACCCCAGTAGGCTTGTTGATGGGATCAGCCAGGATGTCTGGGATCAGGTCTGCCAATCCGGCTGCGTCGATGTGCATGGGATTGGGGATGTTCTGCCCATAGAAGTAGTAGTCGGCAATCCAGGCCGGCTTATTCCCAATCCACGGCCCAAGGCTCGGGCAATAGCCATTGGTGAACCAGCGGGCAGTGTAGACCATCAGCGGCAGATCCGAGCGGGCTTTGATGTAATCCCATAGGAAGATGGCATTGTCTAGGATGCGTTGTGGGGCGAGCCTCAGGCTCTTGTCCCACCAGGATGCCCAGTATTGCTCCACGTCCAGGGAGAGGACGGCCGGCTTCCACGTATCCACCGCTCTCAGGAAATGGTCCGCCTGCTTGTACCAGTATGCAGGGGCCGGAATCGCGTCTGCCCAGTGATATGCGCCCACGCCCCAGCCAGCCGCCTTCTGTGCAGGAATGTCGATGTCCAGCTCAATGTCCTGCGAGAGCTGCATTGAGAACTTGCGGATGGCAGCCTTGAAGCCGACTTTTTCGAAGACCGCAAAATTTGGTTGGCGGTTTCCAGAATAGTAGTCCAATAAGAGCTGTGTCATTCCAGGTCCTTCCTCTCTGGCCTATCCGGTTGTGTATACTTTAGTAGCACCAGCGGCTGTTGTGTAAAGTGATCCGGGCATTTGCATTCCACAAAGCCGCACAAGGAACAGGCCCGCATGGAACGCTCCTGGGGCGGAGGCGGCTCATTCATGCTGGGCCTCCCACTCATATTCCAACCCACAACTCGGGCAGCTCGTTGGGTTGTCCTTCGTCGGGTAGTCTACTCCGGTCTGGCAGTCCTCACACGGAAACTTCGGGGTGGGCAGCGCCGGCTTCGGCTTATGCTTGATGGCGTAGAAGAGCAGGGACCCCGGCGAAGTCACATCCAGCATCCTATCCTCGGCATACCTGTTCGCCCGCTTCAGCAGTTCCAGCGCCTGCCCCCGATTCTCCTCATACCACTGTCTTGCACCGTGTACCCGCTGCTTCTTGGACTGGACACTGTGAACTTCACCCCTCAATTCGTCCCACAGATCCAAGATGGGGCGTATATGCTCGGGCTGGGTGGGCCAGTTGGTGCGAACCGGTTGCTTGGCAGGATCGCTACGTATCTGAGATGGGCCGAAGTAGTCATCCAGGACGTTCATTCAGTATCCTCGCCGCCCAGGGCCTCATCCGCTATCTCATAGATGCGGGATTTCAGCCCAAGTGGAAGCATAATTCTGTGGATCTCTGCCAATGCTCGCCCCAGCTTCTCCCGCCGGGCAATGTCAGCCTTCCATGCTGACAGGGCCGCACGACAGACATCAACGTCTACATCCCCATAGTCCGGATTACCGGCACCATACTCTTCTGTCTCAGCATCGGCCCGTTCAATGGCCTTCCGTAGGTCCTCCGGCGTCAGCTCATTCTTCATCTCGGCGGCCTGGATCCGTTCAATGTCTTTCAGAAACACATCTAGCTTGCGCTCCAACGACGTCAACTTACTCATGTTGGGCCTCCTCGCCACGCAGGGCACGATCAATCAACGCCAACGCCTGGGCGGACTCCTCATAGGTGTTCAACCATGGCATCCGCAGGGCTCTCTCACATTGGCGGAGTGCCCTCTCCAGCACCTCCCGCCGGGCGATCAAGACATCCAAGGCATCAGAAACGGCAATCGCCGTAGACCTCTGTATGATGACGTACTCCCCATTGTCCATGTTGAGGGAGCTCTCGACGACGGCCCTCAGCATCTCCTGTTCACTCATGCTGGGCCTTCCATTCAACCGTCGAGTTTTCGACAACTGACCACGGCGCCAACCTATCCTCCATGATGTGGTTCGCCAAGAAGGACAGGCAAATCACCATGGCGCTAGCGTCCTTATCACAAAAGGCTCTCAATGGCCTGCGGCAGCGGCCGGCAATAACGGGGCGGGGAATAACGGGGCGGGGAGGGTTCATTCGCCGCCTCCTGTTACGTATACACACACAACAATGGGCCAAAATAGGATCACGAAGTCTCCCATCCATTTTCTGGGGGACTTCATTTGCCATGCCAGTAACTCGCCGTGGACATCAACAATGGCCAATACGACACAACCAAGAAGAATCCAGACTAGAAGTCCAACAAGAGCATATGGGATCATCTCGGCAACCTCCTCGCCTGGGCAATCAGGTCCCGCAATTGCCGTACCCGCCGAAGTTTCTCCGGCGTCAGCAATTGGATCTCGTTGATGTACGCCGAGAGGATCATCGGCCCAATATGGACTACGGCACGAGCAAGGGCACGAAGGTCCGGCATCTGACTGTATCCGCCGTACCAGTACCAGCCATTAATACTCTCTGGTTTTCTGTGCCGCCGAAACAGTCTCTTGAGAATGTTCATTTCGCCAACCCTCTACGGCAAGATGGGCAGATCCATTACCTGGCCGTCTGAGAATACCTGCCCCGTGATCTCCGCCGCCGCTCGCACCAGAGCAGACTCCCATTGATCTAGGTAGGCGTCGGTATCGCCCATCTCTGCCTGAACCGGTAGTGTACCCAATAGGATGTTCAGCCTTCGCACTCGATCATCGTGTTCCATCTCTGCCTCCTAACACATGGATATTCACTACCTCAATCTCCAGCCCAAGCCATATATCTTCTGGTGGTCCCTCGCCTCGCCGGCAATATCGCCTGAAGCTCGGCAGCTCTGGCCACCGCCCGAATACTGCCTTATCGGCCCTGCCGGCGTCTTTGCTCCGCTCATATTCTTCCAACCACACTTCTCGTATCGTGTCCACGTTCTAACCTGAGGTCTAGGCTTGCAGGAATACGGCCCCCTGACCCCCAAGGTTTCCCCGGGAGGCAGGGTACCGTTACCCTCGGCTGAGTGTTCGAGGTTCCCGGCTGGCCGACTTCCAACATCTGCCCTCGGCCATTTGACCCCTGGGGAGCCATATACCGACAGGATTGTCGGGCTCGGCCCATCACGGACTTTTATCTTTACGCCGCTCCGGTCATCGGGCCGGGACTATTCAGTTTGGCGGGGCCGGGCGCTACTCCGGCTCTGGCTATTTTGGTGCTGGTTTTGGGTCGCCAACGGGTCAGCCAGCACACACGCATTCTTCAGACTTGGCTAGGGTCTCACAGCCAGCCTCCACGCTAAGGCGTGTCTGCTTTCCACGCCGCCCGCCATCTTCACCGAAAGCTCCATCTTCACAGCCGTTGTAAATTTGCCTGCTCTCAGCGCCCCGTCTGGGTCGGCCCCCGTCACTCTCTAGGCGTCCCTAGCGTCTCTCCGGGTTGCTCTCTGAGTTGAGCCGAGGGCGCATCGCAGGCTTGTCCCAGTCAATGTGCCTCTCCGGTGGTGTCTGGGACGTGCGCACCACATGGAGGGGCACCCTAGTCAGTTGGCGGGGCCGGGCGCTACTCCGGCTCTGGTCGGGGCTCGCGAACCCCTTTGCCGACCTCTGTTTCACCTGTGTCCGATTCGACTTGAGCGTGTCTGCTCTCCACGCCGCCCGCCATATTCACTAATCGTCCATTTTCACAACTGCTGTAAATTTACTGGCGGGGCCGGGCTTGAGTACCGGCTGACGCGATATCTCGTCGGGACCGTGGGCCGTCGAACCCACAAATCACTTGCGGTTTGTGCCTACGTTTTTATCCGTCCCGCTTGTCCCTGCGTGTCCTTCCACGCCGCCCGCCAACTTTGCCTGTCCACAGCGCCCCGTCTGGGTCGGTCTCTGTTGGTCTGGTCCACAGAGATTGAACCTCGGGTTCGCATGACCGCCGCGTCCCAGAGCGTACGGGCTGAACTACTCCCGAGAGCGCATCACAGGCTTGTCCCAGTCAATTCACCCCTTCGCCGGAGGGAATGGATTCTCTCCAAGCCACACCCGCATCATCGCAATCATTGTGTCGTGAAGCACAATCCACATTTCCTTGGCCCTCTCTGGATCGCTCAGACCGATCATCCAGGGAGGCTTGTCATTCTCGTCAAATGGGCACTGCATCACGATATCGTTCACTTCATGCCTTCGCCGGAGGCCGGCCCGTCACCGGCCCCCGGCTACCCAAGGAGGAGAAATGGTACACCTTCCTGACAATCTGGTGTGCCCGTTGCCGGCTGACCCCATACAAATCAGCTACCTGCTGAAGGGTCCAGCCACGCTTCCGCAGTTCACGCATGGCTGCTTGCCGCTGTAGCGCCAGAGAGAGGAAGGTGTCCACGCCAGCATTCTACACCCTTTTCCCGCCATGTCAAGCGGATTAGCCCGGCTTTACACAACGGCCATTTGTGACCGGAGTACCAGTTCTGGCAGTTGACAGGGAACGAAACCGGGTGTATGCTGGTGGCAGCACAAGGAGACGAACATGGGAAACTTGGCGCGGTTTGTATGGAACTTCATCCTGATCCTGGTTGCCGGAGTAGTCATCCAACGCCTTACGGGCGAGAGTGGCGGTATGACATTCTGGGGACTGTTGGCGATGGCCTGTGTTATGAACTTCCTTGGCTACATTGAGGGATTTGTGAGGGGGCGCGCATGAACGAGACATTGTACAAGGTCCTGGGCGAAAATGGCGAGACTGTGAACGGAGGCCATGGCAAGTGGTCCCTTCCGAGCGGAGGGAAGCCGGGAAAGTGGATGCCGAAGATCGGGGGCGAACTGATCCCCTGTGAGAATGGATACCATCTGTGCCGACGAAAGGATCTCATCAACTGGCTCGGGCCGACAATCTGGGAGGCCGAGTGTCGGGGTTACGTGGTTAAGGCACATGATAAGATTGTTGTCCGCGAGGCACGACTTCTGCGGCAACTGGAAAATTGGAACGAGAGAACGGCGCGTCTGTTTGCATGTGATTGTTCCGAATGGGCGCTAAGCCTTTTTGCTGAACCCGATCCCAGAAGCATTCAGGCAATTTGGGTAGCCCGTCTCTATGCTGTTGGAAAGGCCACAGAGATAGAGTTAGACGCCGCCTGGGCCGCCGCCAGGGCCGCCGCCTGGGCCGCCGCCGGGGCCGCCGCCGGGGCCGCCAGGGACGCCGCCGGGGCCGCCGCCTGGGCCGCCGCCGGGGTCGCCAGCGTCGCCGCCGGGGCCGCCGCCTGGGCCGCCGCCGGGGTCGCCAGCGTCGCCGCCGGGGCCGCCGCCTGGGCCGCCGCCGGGGCCGCCGCCGGGGCCGCCTGGGCCGCCGCCAGGGCCGCCGCCTGGGCCGCCAGGGCCGCCGCCGTTGGTTACATAACGGATAGACTATTCGAATACCTGGATGGGCGCGCATGAACAAGACACAACTTGCCCTAGAGACTGCCGCCAAGCTGGCCACGGTACTCCGCAGGGTACTGGATTACCTCAAACACCGGGTGTCCAAAGAGAAACCCCCGTGGCGCACGCAGTATGATGGACGCTACATTGAGGCCGCCACAGAGATGGCGCATATTCCCGATCAACTAACGCACTTCACGGCCCTGAACCTGGATGCGGCAGTGAGGATTGTCCGGCTAGAAGAGATGAAGAAGCCGCACCCGCACCAGGCGGAGATTGATGCGGCCAGTGTGGAAATGCTGAGAGGGATGACCAAATGAAGCACACGGAAGCGCCCGGTTTCTACATTACTCGGAAAAGCGGTTTTCACATCACCCTTAAGAATGGCTGGACAGTTTCTGTCCAGTTTGGCGGTGGAAGCTATAGCGACAATCATGATGCGCCTTGGCCCTGGGACGACGCGGCAATAGGCGAGAATGGTTCCTCCACTGCCGAATGTGCGGTCTGGCCCCGCGGCGGAGAGATGCAGAGTCTTTGGGGGGACGATACCGTAAGCAAGCTGTCTAGTCCAGATGAGGTTCTTGCCCTTCTAAATTGGGCTGCTTCGCAACCGGCCGAGATTGACGTGAAGATGCCGAGAGGCCAAGATGCTGACCTTGAAGATTGAAATCAACGGCAGGCGCATTGCGACCCTGACGGCAAAGCAGACCCTACTGCTCGGATACGGTGTGGCCGAATACGAGTGGAAGTACATCGAGGAGGGCATCGGAGGCGAACATCTCTTGCACTATCGAAAGAATGGCGCCCTTGCCCTCGCGACGAAACTCATCAACAGGGCCGAACTACTCAGGCAATCGAGTAAGATTACTCAGGAGGAATAATGCCCTAAGCCGCAACCGTCACGCAACCGACAATAAACCGCAAAAGGAGCCGCAATGAAAACCGCAGACCTGTTTCCCAGCAAGTATCTGAAGGCCGCCGACCTGGATGGGGACGTGGAAGTTACCATCCGAAACGTCGGGAAGGAAGACTTCAAGGATGACGACGGCGTGATAAAGCCGAAGGGTGTGTGCTACTTTGAGGAAGGCGAACTTGGCCTCCTCTGCAACAAGACGAACTGGAAAGCTCTGGTGAGGATGTTCGGTGATGAGTCTGACAACTGGGCGGGAAAGACCATCACCCTAACCGTCATGGATGTTCCGTTCAAAGACGAAATGGTGCCCGCCATTCGTGTGAAGGTCCCCCGCAGCCCCACCGGAAAGACGCCGTTCAAGGCCAAGAAGGCCGAGAAGTCCTGGCCCGGTGAATTTGTGGTGGCCCTGATTGAGGCCAAGCTGGCCAAGACGCCGGCCGATGCCGTAGGGCTGCTGAACCGCTCCGGGCTGCCAGAGGATGTGTCAGTCGAGAAGGCGCTGAAGTCTATCGGCCTGATCGTGAAGGGCCAAAAAGCCGCAGAGGACATCTTCGGCAAGGAGTAACCCACAGGCTTCCCCGTTCGTGACATATGGCGGCGCCAGACCGCTAGACGGCGGGGAGGCTTGGGCCGCCAATCCAACCGGCGGGGCGGCGCCTGAGAACCTGCCCCGCCGGGGCGGCCCCGGAGGATAGAGATGACAAATACACACGGGGATCATATTGCCTCATGCCTGCGCTGCCAGTATTGTTACCACGATACTGGAAGCCCAGGATATTCAGAAGTGACGCCAGGATGGCCGTCCTCTTTGCAGTGCACAAGAGGACATGGGGATTTCATTGATGATTACAGCCTAATGCACAAACTACATGAATTGGGCAAGGAATGTCCCGACTTCAACGCGAGGGAATGATGAGCACCCCTCGGGTTGACGGCGCAGAAGAGCGCAAAACCTTCGACCTCTGCGCCTGCGGCAAGCGGAAAGAGGTTGCCGATTACGTCTGTCACGAATGCTTCCGGGCGCCCCACCGTGTGCGGCCCAGTCGGGAAAGCAAGAGCCAGAATGCGAGCCGGGTGACGGTTATCTTCTGCCCCGGAAATGAGTTCGACCGGGGCGCCAGGTTCCTGGCTAGAGAGTTCAACCTGACACTCAATCACAACCACGGCAGCACTACATTGGATATGGGCAACTGGACGCCGGGCATGGTAATTGAAGACTGGCTGGGGCGGCGGTGGGAGGTGTCAGAGGGGCAGCCGCAGTATCTAAAAATGATACTACCAAAGGGAGGCTGAATGTCGGGTGTGATATGGTCCACCGAGGAAGACGCCGCACTCTTGCGGCTGGCGATAACCGTCAAGCTCAATAACGACTTGCCCGACTGGAAAAGGATAGGGCAACTTCTCAAGAGAACGTCGCATGGTGCACGACACCACTACGCAGAAATCAGACCTGTTTCACAGATTGCCGTCTCGCCGTATCCGAAGTACGATGCGCCTCTGGTTATGGAGGGCGACTGTCTGGTTCTGCCAGACCCAGAGTTTCCGTTTCACCACGCCGAATTTCTGAACAGGTGCCTGGACCTGGCGGACAAGTGGGGCATCAAACAATGTAACATCGCCGGAGATACGGTTCACTTCGATAGCCTCTCGGGGTGGGAGGCGAACTGGATCAACCCCGCCGCAGAGAGCGGATTGTCCGAGGAGCACCGGGATTTGCTGGAGGCGGTGGTCCTCACTCTCCAGCCAACTAAGCGGGATGAATTGTTGACCATCATGGACCAGATTGCCGAGCCCGTGAAGGAGGGTGCCCCCAGCATCTCGCAGGAGATGGAGATTGCCAGGAAGTCTCTCAAGGTCATTGGCGAGATGTTCGACAGAGTGGATCTGGTAATCGGAAACCACGACGGGCGCCTATTGCGAGCCCTGAACAGCGCCACCTTTGCCGAAGACTTCAAGAAGTTCCTGGATGCGACTGACCCGAAGTGGCGGATAGCGCCATTCTATTTCTCGTATGTGATGTCAGAGGGTGTTCCTTTCCTGATTGAGCATCCCAAGGGTGCAGCCAAGTACACCGCCTCACAGCTGGCAGACAAGTACCAGTGTCATGTGCTGATGGCGCACTCTCATAGGATGAGTATGATACCGTCCAAATCTGGGCAGTGGATGGGCTGGCAGATTGGTTGCTGTGTAGACGAGCGGAGACTATCCTACGCCGCCCAGAGGCACAATACTGGCGATGCCCATGCACTGGGAGCGGCGATCATCCGTGGCGGCTTCGTCACGGTGCTAACGGAGCAGTGGACGGACTGGGAGAGGATGGCAAAATATGACTAAGGCACTAGCCAAGTATGAGATGCCCGTTGTGCGTATCCGCTTAGAACTGAAGCCGTGGCGTTGTGATTGTGGCGCCGTGTCAGCACAGTGGATAGAGGAATGTCCGCACTGCGAGAGGCCTAGGCCCAAGAGCAAGACAGCAAAGCGACTAGGCGGAGAGAAGGGCTGATGAACAAGCGCCAAGAAATAGAAAGCCTGAATGCCAGACTGGATAATCTGGAGGATCGGCTGCAAATGTACACCTGCATTTCAGATGTTCTCCGAAGCACGGGGATGCC
>Ga0209431_10001791_pt1 | contig 17590 bp, 13 predicted proteins | sample RifCSP13_3_FD_184021 | JGI IMG/M metagenome (GOLD analysis project Ga0209431, IMG submission 184021) | Soil microbial communities from Rifle, Colorado - Rifle CSP2_sed 13_3 (SPAdes) (version 2) | ecosystem: Environmental > Terrestrial > Deep subsurface > Rock core/Sediment | place: Rifle...
CCCCGGCCAGGGTCCATAGTGCGAAATTTATAACTCTATGATTGAAGGGTGAGGTCTATAGATGAGTGTGTTTGTTTTAGATTGTATCATAGAAGAACTTATTAGGTAGTTGGGGTAATGCTAATTCTTATTGATGGTTATAATGTTTTAAAGTCTGTAGTTACGACGGGTTATGTAGATGATATTGTACGTAATAAATTTTTGGATAAATTAGTTCGATATCAAAAAAAAACTTCTCATAAAATTATTATTGTATTTGATGGGGGATTAGATGCATATCCTGTAAAAGAGCATATATCTGAAGTGCTAGTTGTGTATTCAGGAAAAAGACTTTCTGCAGATGAACTAATTAAGCGCTATTTGATTGAGTATAAAAATCAGGATCTATTATTGGTTAGCACGGATCGAGAGCTTGATTATTTTGGTAATAATCTTGGTGTTGATTATATGGATTCCGAAGAATTTTATACGAGAATGAACGACCGTCTTAGTGGATTTCAATCGGAATTAGAGAATTATCCTGATAATGTTTTGCACAAAATAAGTGAAAAAAATTATGAGCTTGATAGGCTTATGGAAGAAGCCAGCTGCGCAATTATGATAAAAGAGGAAGATAGAAAAATACCTGAAAGAATACGTCATAAAGAGTCAGCTTTAACAAAAGCAGAACGACATAGATTAAAAAAGATTTTGAAAATTTAATAGATTGATTGCGTTCATGATTATGAATAAAAAAATTGAGAAACTTACTTATGGTATCGATCAATTGCATCTTGCTGTTGATCTACTCAAAGTATATCAAAAAGAATGTTCAGTTTTTACTTTTACAGGGCCGTTGGGTGCAGGAAAAACAACTTTAATTAGGGCCTTATTAAATTCTTGTGGAGTTACTGACACGATTACCAGTCCAACATTCACCTATGTAAATGTGTATAAGGTGAATGCAGAAAGCTATTATCATTTTGATTTATATCGACTATCTAACTTAAATGATTTTTTGGAACAAGATTTTGATGAATATCTTTATCAACCAATGAGTTGGACTTTTATTGAGTGGCCAGAAATTGTTTACCCTTTACTTGATAAGCGTGTATGTCATGTTAAATTGGATTATCTTGACTCTCGGCGTCAGTTAACCCTAGAAGTAACTATTTAATTTTAGATAAGTTTTTTATGGTTTCAAAGTTAGATTTGGCGGTGAGGAGTGGGCTATAATAAAAAAAACATAAGTTGAAGTTGAAATTCCTTGATAAAAAAACTATGATATCATGTATTAAGACTTTTCTTGGCGAGATTCCCGAGCGGTCAAAGGGGGCGGACTGTAAATCCGCTGGCTCAGCCTTCGCAGGTTCGAATCCTGCTCTCGCCACCAGCATCAATTCTTGTATATAGCTGGTGCTAGGAATTTTTAATACGCGGGAATAGCTCAATTGGCAGAGCGACAGCCTTCCAAGCTGTAGGTTGCGGGTTCGAGCCCCGTTTCCCGCTCCAAAAGGGACTTAGATAGTTTTGTGCTGGCGTAGCTCAGTTGGTAGAGCAGCTGATTTGTAATCAGCAGGTCGTTGGTTCGAGTCCGACCGTCAGCTCCATATTTTTTGTTTTTGTTTCAATAATGTGATTTATTTTTCTAAGTTTTTTTATTTATAAAAATTTTTTAGAGAAAGTTTTTTATATTACGCATAAGTATTGAAATTGTAGTATTTTATTCATATTTTTCATTCAAATAAGTGTAAATAGGCTAATTTTGATAGAAGAAGTTTAGGTATATCGATAAATTCAGTTGTTTTTTTCTTTTTTTTCCTTTAATCTAGAATTCAATGTTTTTTTAGCCCACGTAGCTCAGTTGGCAGAGCACTTCCTTGGTAAGGGAGAGGTCACCGGTTCAAGTCCGGTCGCGGGCTCTATTGTAAAATGCGTATGTAAAATGCGTAAAATTGTGTTTATTAAATAATGTTAAGTTGAGAGCAAATGGCAAAAAATCGAGTAACTACCCACTTGTCCTGTCAGGATTGTAAAGAGCGCAATTATACACAGGTGGTCTCAAAAAAACGAACTGTAGGTTCATTGAAGTTAAATAAGTATTGTTCTCGTTGTAGAAAAAGCGTGTCTCACAAGGAAACAAAGTAGTATTGAAGGCCAGTAGCTCGAATTGGTAGAGCGGCAGACTCCAAATCTGCGGGTTGGGGGTTCGAGTCCCTCCTGGCCTGCCATTTTTAGTTAGGAATAAAAAATGACGAGTTTTATTCGTTATCTCAAAGAAGTAGGCATTGAAATGGCCAAAGTGATTTGGCCAAGCTGGAGTGAGCTGGTTGGTGCAACTATTGTTACTTTGATAATAGTTGCATTTTTGGCGATGTTTTTGTTTGGAGTTGATGCGTTGCTGCAGCTAGGGGCACAAAAGTTGTACACCATTTATGGTGGTTTGCGTTAGGGGATTGTTTGCATGAAACGGTGGTACGTAGCACAAGTTTTTTCAGGATTTGAAGAGCAGATTAAGGTGGATATTGAGCGCCAGGTAGAGCAAAGTAAATTGCAGGACGAGGTTGGTCGCGTTCTTATTCCGTCAGCTAAGTTAAAAACATATTTTTCTTCTGTCGACACAGAGGATCAGCAGCTTTTTCCTGGATATATTTTGATTGAGCTTGAGCTTACTGACAGAGTCAAGAAGATGATAAGCGCTACTCCTCGTCTTATGCGTTTTTTAGGAGGTAAAGACCCTGTGCCATTGTCTTCTTCTGAAATAGAGAAAGTTTTTGCTCGTATGGAGGGGGAGGTTGTTGTGGCTTCCAGTGAAGTACAATTTTCCGTTAGGCAGGAGGTTGAGATTACTCAGGGGCCATTCACTGGCTTTGTCGGTATTGTTGAAGAGGTGGATGGTGAGAGTGAGCGTCTAAAGGTTGTGGTGAGCATTTTGGGGCGAATGACACCGGTTGAATTAAACTTTGATCAGGTACAATAAGGATTTCTGGGATGGCAAAAGAAATAAAAGCGAAGGTTAAAATGCTGCTTGCTGCTGGTGCTGCTACGCCGGCTCCACCTGTTGGTTCAATGTTAGGGCAGCAGGGTGTTAATATTATGGATTTTTGTAAGCAGTTTAATGCGCAAACTGTTTCGCGCAAGGGTGAAAATGTTCCTGTTGTGGTGACGGTCTATGTGGATCGAAGTTTTGATTTTTTGTGTAAAACGCCACCAACTTCAGAGCTTATCCGTAAAAAGTTAACTATTACGAAAGGTTCTTCTAAGCCTAATGAGCAGAAGGTTGGTGTTTTATCAGCTTCTGATTTAGAAGAAATTGCTCGTATTAAGCAGCCAGATTTGAATGTAAATGATATTGATGCAGCAAAAAAAGTTGTTGCTGGTACGGCGCGTAGTATGGGTGTTGATATCGCATAAGTGCAAAGATAATTGAGGTGTTTGTATGAAAAAGCATGGAAAAAAATACATAAAAGCAAGAAATGCAATTGTTTCGACTGACACTTTTTCAATGGCACATGCGATTGAAAAAGTTAAAGAATTGGCTTTTGCAAAATTTGATGAATCGGTTGATGTGCATGTCAATCTTAATATAGATCCTACCAAGGGTGAGCTTTCGGTTAGAGGCTCAATGATTTTGCCAAATAAGTTAGGCAAGAATGTTCGTATTTTGGTTTTTGCTAAGGGGCCTTATGTTCAGCAGGCGTTGGATGCTGGGGCTGATTATGCTGGGGGTGCCGAGTTGATTGAAAAAATTCAATCTGGTTGGCTTGATTTTGATTATGCTGTATCAACCCCTGATATGATGGGTTCTGTTGGTGTTCTTGCAAAATTACTAGGACCTCGAGGTCTTCTTCCTAACAAAAAGAATGGAACAGTGACTTTTGATGTTGGTGCAGTTGTTTCCGATTTAAAAAAGGGAAGAACATTTTTCAAAAATGATAAAAGCGGGCTGGTTCATACAGTGGTTGGTAAGGTATCATTTGGTTCATCTGCTTTAGAGCAAAATATTTCAAGTTTTATACATGCTTTGCAAGCAGCTCGTCCTGCTAAGGCTAAGGGTAGGTTTATCAAGAAGGTGACGCTAGCTTCTACAATGGGAGTGGGAGTAGCGGTTAATGTCGATGAATTAATGAAATTATAGGATTAAATGATGAATCGCCAAGAAAAAGAACAAGTTATTGAGCGGCTTAAACAAGGCCTTGATGCTTCTAAGGCTTCATTTTTGGTTAATTATTGTGGGTTATCTGTTGCTCAAATGCAGCAATTGCGTAGGGGTGTGCGGGGTGGCCAAGGTCAATTGATAGTCGCGAAAGCGCGTTTAATGCGTATTGCTATGCAGAGTCAAGCACATTCTTCATTTGGCCCTTATTTAAGGGATCAAATTGCTTTAGTGGTTGGTCAGGATTCTACGGCTATGGCTAAGATCTTGCACGGCTATACTAAAGAAAGTCGGTTGAAGATAGTTGCGGGATTAACAGGCGACCAGTTTTTGGATGCTCAGAATATTTCTCGGATTGCTATGTTGCCATCAAGGGATGTGTTGCTGGCTGAAATTTGTGGGCTTTTTGTTTCTCCTTTATCTGGTTTGGCAAGAGGTTTAGAACAATTGCGTTTAAAGCGTGCTGAAGAAACAGAAAAGTAGTTTTTTAGGCCGATTTACGGTTTTTAGTTTGTTAATTATAAGTGGTTAATAACAGGGAGGATGATATGGCATCATCTAAGAATTTTGAAAAATTGATGGATGAAATAGGTTCCATGACAGTTATTGAGCTTTCTGATTTTGTAAAGGCTTTTGAAGAAAAATTTAATGTTTCAGCGGCCGCTCCAGTTGCAGTTTCGGCAGTCGGTGCTCCAGTTGCTGCAGCAGCTGAAGTTAAATCACACTTCAAGGTAACTCTTCAGGACTCAGGTGCTGAAAAAATCAAAGTAATTAAAGCTGTCCGCTTATTTAAAAAAGATATAGGTATTACCGAAGCTAAAAAATTAGTTGAAGAAACTCCAACGGTATTGGCTGAGTCGGTGTCAAAGGATGAAGCTGAAAAAATGAAAAAAGAATTGGAAGCTGCTGGGGCAAAAGTAGAGCTTTCTTAAGATTATTTTGTTTTTCTTGGTACCTTTATTCGGGTGAGCGTCTGCTCTTTAAGTAAGTCATTTTTTTGAAACTTTTTAATAGGTAGGTTATCAGCATTATGAGGAATAACGCGTTGATTGATTCGTATAATAGGCAGGTCCGTAAAACCTTTGGTAAGCTTAAGGAGTATATTCCAGTTCCAAATCTTATTGGTATACAATCGAAATCTTTTAATGATTTTACCCAATTTGATTACTTGCCATCTGAAAGAACTAATATAGGTTTAGAAAAGGTTTTGCGTGAAATCTTTCCAATAGAATATGACCAAAAAATGTCATTAGCTTATAGTAGTTATGAGCTTGGTGATTGGTCCTGTACTTGTGGGAAGTTGCAGGGTATTTCTAATCGTTATTCATGGCGTTGTTCTTCTTGTAAGGCGTCAGGATGTTCTCGTTTATCCTCTAATTTTTCCTGTCCAAAATGTACTAAAAAAAATGCGCGATATAAGGCATGTTCGTCTTGTTTATCTCGGGTAACTATTCAATTGCCGATGACTGCTCAGGAGTGTCGTTCGAGTGGACAAACATTTCATTTATCCCTCAAAATTACGGTACAATTAGTGTCTTGGGGTTTGAATGAAAAGGGTGAGCGTTCAGTTAATGACGTGAAAGAGCAAGAGGTTTTCTTTGCTGATATACCGATTATGACAGATCTTTATGAAGAAGATGGTCGATTTAAGTTGGGTAGTCAGGGAACTTTTATCGTCAATGGCGTTGATCGAGTTATTGTTAGTCAAATGCATCGCTCTCCCGGTGTTGTTTTTTCTAAAAGTAAGAAATCCAAGGATTTGCGTGGACGCCCCCATTTTCTTGGACGTATTATACCTATGAGAGGTTCATGGCTTGATTTTGAATTTGATACCAATGATCTGATGTATGTTCGAATTGACAAAAAGAAGAAATTTTTAGTTACGACTTTTTTGCAATCATTCGGTATTGATCGAGAGTCGATACTTTCATTATTTTATAGTTCCTATAAAATAATTGGTCATAAGGGTTCTTATGAGCGTTTGTTGACAAAAGATTCGCTTGGTCTTCGGATTGAAAAAGGAATGGTTCCTGAGTTGCATGAATCTCGTTATGTTGGGCGAAGATTAACTCAAGATATGTTGGATAAGCTTAAAAAAGATGGAATAGAATCCCTTGTTTTAAGTCACTCATTTTTGCAAAATAAAATGTTTGCGCGTGATCTTTTTGATAAAGAAACTGGTGAAGTTCTAGCTCAACAGGGAGAGCTTCTTTCTTCTGATTTACTTCAAAAATTAAATCATATTAAAAAAATTGAATTTGAACTTATTGATGCGCCTAGTTATGTATTGCAACCAACTCTTGGTGCTACTCTTGCACATGATAAATGTTCTTCATATGATGAAGCATTAAAAGAAGTGCATGCCAAAATTTGGCCTGGAGATTCATCCGCAATTAAAGATATTCAAGAGCGTCTTGAAAACATGTTTTTTTCTCCAAGGACATATGATTTGACTAGAGTAGGTCGAATTCGTATGAATCGTAAACTTGGTTTGTCGGTCGGCAGTGAAATAACAGTTCTTACCAAAGATGATATTATTCAAACTATTCGTTATTTAATAAATTTACGTGAACGCGGTGAGGGTGAGCTTGATGATATTGATCACTTAGGGAATCGTCGTGTTCGTCTTGTTGGAGAACTTTTAGCAAACCAAGTGCATTTAGGATTTGCTCGTATTGAACGAATTGTTAAAGAAAGATTTAGGGTACAAGAAGTTCAAGGGGTTTTAATGCCTCAAGACTTGTTGAATGTGAAACCGCTCGTTGCAGTATTGCGAGAATTTTTTGGTACTGGGCAGCTTTCTCAATTCATGGATCAAACCAATCCTCTTTCTGAAATTGCACATAAAAGAAGACTATCTGCTCTCGGGCCTGGTGGCGTGATTAAAGATCGAGCTACGTATGAAATTCGTGACGTTCACACTTCACATTACGGTCGAATTTGTCCAATTGAAACACCAGAAGGTCAAACTATTGGTCTTATTTCATCGCTTGCAACATATGCGACAGTAAATGAATTAGGATTTATTGAAACAGCTTACAGAGCTGTCAAAGATGGCAAAATTCTCGACAAAGTAGTGTTTTTAGATGCATTTGAAGAACTTGGAAATTATATTGCTCAAGCAGATGCAACTCAAGATGGTAAAACTCTTACCGGGGACATGGTTTTGGCAAGACACCAAGGCAACTTTGTGTATGTTGAAGCCTCCAAGATTGATTATATTGATCTTTCTTCGAAACAGCTTGTTTCGGTTGCTGCGGCATTAATACCGTTCTTGGAGCACGATGATGCTAGTCGTGCGCTTATGGGTGCCAATATGCAAAGACAGGCCGTCCCGTTAATCAAATGTAAAACACCTTTGGTTGGTACGGGTATGGAGTCTGATGTTTCTAAAACAGCTGGAGTTGCTGTCTCTGCTCGACATGGTGGTATTGTTGAATACGCTTCTTCCGATACGATTATTATTCGTGCTGATGAAAAAGAATTCAATTCTACAGACGAATGGATTTCTCAGGGTATAGATATTTACCATTTAAGAAAATTTCAGCAATCAAGTTATGGAACGTGGATTCATCAGCATCCGATAGTGAAACGAGGAGAGCGAATTCAAGCTCATCAAATGATTACTGACGGAGCTGCTGTTTCAAATGACGAACTTGCTTTAGGTACTAATGTATTGGTTGCTTATATGCCTTGGCAGGGATATAACTTTGAAGATGCTATTGTATTAAGTAAGCGACTTGTGGCTGATGATGTCTTTACTTCTGTTCATATTGATGAATATATTGTAGAGGCTCGTGATACCAAATTAGGACCTGAAGAGATTACTAATGATATACCTAATGTCAGTGATAATGCTTTGTTGAGTTTAGATGAAGATGGTATCGTTCGTATAGGTACTCGTGTTCAGCCAGGAGATATTTTAGTTGGAAAAGTTACTCTTAAGGGTGATGTTCAATATTCTCCTGAAGAAAAATTATTGCGTGCAATTTTTGGTGAAAAAGCTCGTGAGGTAAAAGATACTTCGTTGCGAGTACCACCTGGGGTTGAAGGTACAGTAGTTGACGTTAAAATATTTTCTCGTAGTGGTATTCGAAAAGATCGGCGATATCGGGATGAAATTCAAAAAGATGTTGCCAAAATCGAGCAGAATTTTGATGCGCATGAAAAGTTTTTAACTAATATGATTCGCGAGAAAGTTATTGCCTTATTGGCTGACAAAAAAGCTGTTTCTGATCAATTGAAGACATCGAAGAAATTGCTTGCCAATGATATGTTTGATATTCAATTACTTGCAAATAGTGATATGGCAATACAAGAAATATTTGCATTAAAAACAGTTCATGATAAGACTAACGAAGAGATTGATCATTTAAAAACGTTACTTGAAAATCAACTTAGTATTTTGGCGGGACTTAAACAAGAGCGTATCAAAAAACTTCGCAAAGGTGATGTATTGCCTTCAGGTGTTATCAAAGTGGTTAAAGTATACATTGCTTCAAAACGGCATGTCTCTGTTGGAGATAAACTTGCATTGCGCCACGGTAACAAAGGGGTTGTTTCTACGATTGTGCCCCGAGAGGATATGCCATACTTGAGTGATGGAACACCGATTGATATAGTATTGAATCCATTGGGTGTGCCTTCTCGTATGAACGTAGGACAGATTTTAGAAGCAGCTCTTGGTCTTGTTGGTCGTCAACTTGGACAAAAATTGGCATCTACTATTGAAAAACAGTCATATGAAGAAACCAAGAAATTTTTAAATAAATATTTTGGAAAAGAATTTATAGACCAATATGAAGCTGATTTTGGCAAAGATGGTATAAATGACTTGGCTTTAAAGACCTCAAAAGAAGGTGTCCATTTTGCGACTCCTATTTTTGATGGAGCCACTTATGAAGAAGATATTAAGCCTCTTCTTCATGAAATTGGGATTTCAGATTCAGGTGCGGTAATGTTGCGTGATGGAAGAACAGGTGAATATTTCGATCAGCCAGTTACCATTGGTTATAGTTATGTTATGAAGTTAATCCATATGGTTGAACAGAAGTTGCATGCTCGATCTGTTGGGCCTTATTCGTTGGTTACCCAGCAGCCGCTTGGTGGTAAAGCTCAATTTGGTGGCCAGCGTTTTGGTGAAATGGAAGTTTGGGCCTTAGAGGCTCATGGAGCTGCATATGCATTGCAAGAAATGCTTACTTATAAATCTGACGACGTTAATGGACGCCATCGTATTTATGAAGCTATAACTCGAGGTGATGATGTGCTGGAGCCTGGATTGCCAGAATCGTTTAGTGTATTGATAAAAGAACTTCAAAGTTTAGGGTTACACGTTGATTTGCTCAAGAGCGGCAGGGAGGAAATAAGTGAATAAATTATTAGAGCGTTTTCGTGAGTATATTAGTAGTTCACATTTTAATGCTATTAGAGTTGGCTTAGCTTCTCCTGATAAAATTAGATCACTTTCTTATGGTGAAGTTAAGAAAATTGAGACTATTAACTATCGCACTTTAAAGCCAGAAAAAGATGGTCTTTTTTGCGCTCGTATTTTTGGACCGGTTAAAGACTGGGAATGTAACTGTGGTAAATACAAGCGCATGAAACACCGTGGGGTTACGTGTGAAAAATGTGGTGTTGAAGTAATTCAATCTCGTGTGCGTCGTGAACGGATGGCGCATATTGAATTAGTTGCTCCGGTTTGCCATATTTGGTATCTCAAGGGCATACCAAGTTACTTAAGTATTATTATGGATCTTCCTGTTAAGGATCTTGAGCGAGTGATCTACTTTGATGCCTATTTGGTAACTTCTCAAGGTTTGTCTCCATATCCAATTAAAACTATTTTAACGAGTAATGAGTATTTGAATTATCAAGATGCTCAAAGAGATGATAAAGAGTTTGTTGCGCAAATTGGAGCTGAAGCTGTTCGTACCGTTTTACGTGCAATGAACTTAGAACTTGAAATCCAAGCATTAAATGGCGAATACGCAAAAAGTAGTTCGATTGCCATTCGTCATAAGTTAATGCGGCGCATTAAAATTCTTACTCAGCTTTTGCAATCAAAGCAAAGACCTGAGTGGATTATTCAAGATGTTCTTCCTGTATTGCCACCTGATTTACGTCCTCTTGTTCCTTTAGAAGGTGGACGCTTTGCGAGTTCCGATCTTAATGAACTTTATCGTCGTTTATTAAATAGAAATATTCGACTTCGTCGTTTGCTTGATATCGATGCGCCTTCAGTGATTATTAAGAATGAGAAGCGGATGCTTCAAGAATCTGTTGACGCGCTTATAGATAATGGTCGACGTGGCCAGCCGGTTCGTGGTACCAATAAACGTCCTCTTAAATCATTGAGTGAGATGTTGCGTGGTAAGCAAGGTCGGTTTAGACAAAACTTACTTGGTCGCCGTGTAGATTATTCTGGGCGTTCTGTTATTGTTGTTGACCCAACTTTGCGTCTCGATCAATGTGGTTTACCAAAACTTATGGCGCTTGAATTATTTAAACCCTATATATATGCAGAATTGATGCGACGTGAAGATGCGCCTAATTTGCGTGTAGCTAAAAAAATGGTTGAAGATGCAGATCCAGTAGTATGGGATGCATTGGAAGAGGTAGTTCGTGATCGTCCAGTTTTGTTAAACCGAGCACCTACATTACACCGTTTGGGGATTCAGGCTTTTTATCCAATGTTAGTTGATGGTAAGGCGATTAAGATACATCCATTAGTATGTTCTGCTTATAACGCTGACTTTGATGGTGATCAAATGGCTGTTTATGTTCCATTGAATCGTCAAGCTCGTGCTGAGTCAAAAAATCTTATGTTGTCGGTGAAGAACTTATTGTCTCCAGCACACGGAAATCCCGTTATGACACCATCTCAAGACATGGTTCTTGGTTTGTATTATATGACTAAAATAAGATGTAATGCAAAAGGTGAGGGTACGGTTTTTGCCTCTATTGAAGAGGTTATTGCTGCTTCTCAAAGAAAACAAGTAGATTTACATGCTCGAGTTTTAGTGCGTACTAAAAAGAGTTCACTCACAGATACAACCGTAGGTCGTGTGTTATTATTATCTGCGCTTCCTGAGAATTCAGATATTTCTTGGGTGAATAAAGTGATGGTAAAGCGTGATATTGTTAAACTTATAGAAAAAGTATTTGCCACTTTTGGCACAGAAGCTACAGTTATTTCTTTGGACAAGCTCAAGAGACTTGGTTTTGATACGGCAACAACAGCTGGTATTTCTTTTGCGATTACTGATTTGCTTGTGCCATCAAAAAAACAAGAAATTTTAGATGGTGCTCTTGCTAATGTTGGTAAAGTTGAAAAACTTTATATGGATGGCGCAATAACTAATGGTGAACGACATAATAAAGTTATTGGTATTTGGAGTCATGCTACAGCAGATGTTGCGCGGCAAATGATGGAAGATCTCAACGCTCAAAATGAAGAAGCATTTGAAAATAAAAAGAAAGACTTTAAACCGTTTAATCCTATTTTCATGTTTTTAGAGTCAGGCGCACGAGGCTCAAAAGATCAAATTAAGCAGCTTGTTGGTATGCGTGGTTTGATGGCAAAGCCATCCGGCGAGATTATGGAAAACCCTGTTCGTAGTAGTTTGAAAGAGGGGTTAAATATTTTTGAGTATTTTACTTCGACACACGGTGCTCGAAAAGGTCAGGCTGATACTGCGCTTAAAACGGCAAATGCTGGGTATCTTACTCGTCGTCTTGTTGATGTTGCTCAGGATGTCATTGTTTCTATGAATGACTGTAAGACTTTGGGATATGTAGAATTACGAGATTTAAAAGTTTCTGGTGATTTGATATATTCTCTGGCGAAACGTTCATTTGGACGTGTTTTGGCAGCTGATGTTAAAGATCCAATTACCGGTGATTTATTACTATCTCAAGGCTCAATTGTTACACGTTCAGGCATTGAAATTCTTGAGCATTCTGCTGTAAATAAAATTTTAGTTCGTTCTGTATTGACCTGTCAGGCTAAACGTGGAGTTTGTGCTCTTTGTTATGGTGCTGATTTATCGCGTGGTGAATTAGTTGATATTGGTACTACTGTCGGTATTATTGCTGCACAGTCAATTGGTGAACCTGGAACTCAGTTAACCTTGAAAACTTTCCATATTGGTGGTACGGCCAGTGGTATGATGGATCAACCATACTATCAATCCAAACATGATGGCACACTCGTATGGCGTGATATTCGTACGGTGATTGACTCACAAGATCGCATGGTTGTTGTTAGCAGAAGGGCTTCTATTGTTATACTTTCAGATAGTGGTCGTGAGCTTCAAGAGCATACTGTCGAATATGGGTCGATTATTCACTTTAAAGATGGCGACAAAGTTAAAAAAAATGATCGTCTGGTCGAGTGGGATCCAAACAATCAGCTTATTTTAACAGAAAAAGCTGGGCGTATATCGTTTATCGATATAATAAATAACGTTACTATTCAAGATCGCTATGATGAAACTCGTGCAACTGCGCATCGCATTATTGTTGAGCGTAAAGGTGAAGCATATCAGCCTGCTATTTCTATTATAAATACTGATGGAGATGAGTTGGCCCGTTACTTTTTACCAACTGGTTCAATATTAAATGTTCAGGATGGTCAGAAAATTAATGTCGGCGATATTTTAGTTAAAATTCCTCATGAAATATCAAAAACTCAAGATATTACTGGTGGATTGCCTCGAATTGCAGATTTGTTTGAAGCGCGGGTAAGCAAAAACGCAGCTATTATTTCTGATATTGATGGCGAAGTTGTTTTTGGTGGTGTGCATCGTGGGTTACTTAAAATCAGTGTTGTTTCGGGTTATGAAACATACGATTATTTTGTTCCACGTGGTTCGCAAATAAACGTTGCCCATGGTGATCATGTACGAGCAGGTGATTTATTAACCTCAGGAACTCCAGTATTGCATGATATTTTACGAATTTTAGGACCTGACGCACTTCAACGTTATTTGGTTGATCAAATTCAAGAAATTTATCGTTTACATGGAACAGATATAAATGATTGCCATATTGAATTAATTGTCCGACAAATGTTGCGTAAAGTGCGAGTTGTTGAACCAGGTGAATCAGATTTCTTAGTTGGTGATCGCGTTGATCGTGTGCATTTACGTGAAGTTAATTCATTGCTTTTGGCTGAGGGTAAAAAACCGGTGCTTTCCAAGCCTTCTCTCATGGGTATCACTATGGCTTCTCTCGGTACGGATAGTTTCTTATCTGCGGCGTCGTTTCAGGAAACCACACGTATTTTATCAGAAGCAGCAATTGCGGGACAAATTGATAATCTCTATGGTTTAAAAGAAAACGTAATTATGGGGAAATTAATTCCTGCAGGAACGGGTATAGCCTCATTTAGAGAGAAGTATCTAGGTTCTACTGTTACTGATTTAGAAAAACGAGCTGACCAAGAAGAGCGTATGGCCAAAGAGCGTGCTCAAAAAGCAGCTGCCAAAAATCATTTGACTTAAGAGGTGGCTGGATAATTTTGAAAAGCTGGGTATACTTATACTGGGTATACTTATAATTGATTAAATTCAATTAGGCGCGTAGCTCAGCGGCAGAGCACTGCTTTGACGTAGCAGGGGTCAGCGGTTCAAATCCGCTCGCGCCTACCAGGGTTGACTAGAATTAATTGAAAATATTTTTTGTTATATGAATAGATAGTGAGATATAAAAATGAATTCAGAATTAAAGTTAGATATTATAAATTCCTTAAAGTTGCATGATGCTGATTCAGGTTCGGTGCAATATCAAATCACCAGTTTAACTTTTCAAATTAACGATCTCATGGATCACTTTAAACTTCATAACCATGATTATAGTGGAAAACGTGGATTATTAAAAAAAGTTACTCGACGTCGTAAATATTTAGATTATTTAAAAGCCCATGATCATGAGTTTTATCTTAAGCTTATTGAAAAGCTGAATCTTAGAAAATAGCTTATTAACTTTAGGAATATGCCGATATGCCAACGTATAAATTAGAAGAATTTGGTCTCGAAGTTGAGATTGGTACTTATGCCCAACAGGCTGCTGGTGCTGCTTGGTTAAAACAAGAGGGTGCAGTCGTTTTATCTACTGTATGTACTGCAAAATCAGAAGAATTTCCTGGGTTTTTACCTCTTTCAGTGGATTATCGTGAGCAATTTTCTGCCGTTGGTAAAATTCCCGGTGGTTATTTCAAGCGTGAGGGCCGTGCAACTGAGCGAGAAACATTAACTTCACGGTTAATTGACCGGGCGATTCGGCCTTTATTTCCTGAAAATTATTTCGACCAATTACAAGTTATAACGACTGTATACTCTGCAAATAAAAAGAGTATGCCAAATATTTTGGGTCTATTAGCTTCTTCGATAGCTCTTACTATATCACCGATTCCGTTTTTAGGGCCTATTGGTGCAGCAGAAGTCGTTCGCATTAATGGTGATTGGATTATAAATCCAAACTTTGAACAATATACTGCTTCTGACTCAAATATTATTTTTGCAGGCACCAAAGAAGGTGTTTGTATGGTTGAAGGTTCAACAAGTGAAATTTCTGAAGAAGATTTTTTGCATGCTATGTCTCTTGCCCATGATGCCATTAAAAAGCAAGTTATTTGGCAAGAACAGATTAAAACTTCACTTAATATTATCGATGAAAAAATAGTTAATGATTTTGATTGGCAGTTGTGGGAAAAAAATTGTGATCAATTTTTTTCTTCGGATCGATTAAAAACAGTATTTAAGTCAGATAAAGTTGAGCGTTCAACAGCAATCAAAGTATTAAAAGATGATTTTTTCGCTCATTTCAGTGCTCATATCGAAGAGCAAAAGCTTCCAGTAAAAAAAATAGATTATATTTTTGAAAATATGCTCAAAAATAAGTTAACTGATTTATTCTTTTCTCAAGGTCATCGTGTTGATGGTCGGGCATTCAATCAAGTTCGAGCGATTTCTACTAAAGTAGGTTTATTGCCTGATACTCATGGATCAGCATTTTTTATGCGTGGTCGTACTCAAGCCTTAGCCACTGTAACTCTTGGTGGTGGAAAAGATCAATTAGCTGTTGAAGGATTAATTGGTCCTGATCTTGATAAACGATTTTTTTTGCATTATAATTTTCCACCATTCTCTGTTGGGGAAGTTCGACCGATGCGTGGACCTGGTCGTCGAGAAATTGGTCATGGTAATTTGGCTGCTGTTGCTCTTAAGCGTGTGTTGCCTGATAGTGAGTCATTTCCATATACTATTCGCATAGTTGCGGATATGTTAGAGTCTGATGGTTCAACTTCTATGGCTACCATTTGCTCTTCTACTATGGCATTGTTAAATGCTGGTGTAAAAATTTCGAATATGGTTAGTGGTGTTGCTATGGGTTTATTACGTAGTTCTGATGGGAAATTTCAGGCATTGACAGACATCAGTGGTTTTGAAGATGCATTTGGTTTGATGGATTTCAAAGTCGCAGGTACATCTTTGGGAATTACGGCTATTCAAATGGATATTAAATACAAGGGTGGATTAGTGCAAGAAGTATTTGCTGCAGCACTTGCTCAAGCAAAAGAGGGACGTGCACATATTTTGAAAGAAATGCAAAAGGTTATGGATAAACCGAATGTAGAGCTTTCTCCTCTTGTTCCAAAAATTTACACAGTAAAAATTCCTAAAGAAAAAATTGGTGCTGTGATAGGTCAGGGTGGAAAAAATATCAAAGAAATTATTGAAAAATCAGGAACTCAGATTGATATTGAAGATGATGGTACTGTCAATGTATTGGGTGGACCTGAAGCCAATATTGATCTTGCTCTTAACTGGATACGTACACTGTCTGGATTAATTGAAGCGGGTTCAATTTACGAAGGTAAGATTAGACGGCTTGCCGATTTTGGTCTCTTTGTTGAGTTAGTACCTGGAGTTGATGGTCTTTTACATATTTCAAATATTGCCAGAGATAAACAGCGAACATTCCATAATGATTATCATATTGACGATATTGTTACTGTTGAAGTAGTAGATTATGATCCGCAGACTGATCGTATTAGACTCAAATTTGCATCACCTAAAAAAAATTAGAAATATTACATATCTCTCTAAAATTAATTTAGCCCCATGAAAATCTGGGGCTTTTTTGTATAACCCTTATTCTTTTTTTGGGAAAGTAAGTCTATGAGCGTATCGAAGATATCACGTGATATAAATAAAAGAAAAGATGGAAGAGATTTTGATCAGATACGAGAAGTGAAAGTTACTCCTCATATATTTAAATACTCAGATGGTTCAGTGCTTTTCCAATTGGGTGATACTTCAGTGCTTTGTTCAGTAAAAGTAGAAAAAGGTGTACCTATTTTTATGCGTGGTCAGGGCAAGGGATGGTTAACCGCTGAATATGCACTTCTGCCAGCATCTTCTTCATCTCGTTCTGTGCGTGATAGTTCGTTACCTCGTGGGCAAAATGGGCGTTCAGTTGAAATTTCACGTCTTATCGGACGAGTATTTCGTTCAATAGTGAATTTAGATACATTCGGTGAGTTTACGATTTTTATTGACTGTGATGTTTTGAATGCTGATGGTGGTACCCGATGTGCAGCCATTACTGGAGCATCATTGGCCTTGTTGATTGCTCAAAGTAAATGGCTAGAAACTGGTTTTATTTCTACTTCTATTCTTCAGGATACTATCGCAGCGATTTCTGTAGGTGCTTACCAAGGGCAGGTTCTACTTGATATTGATTATAGTGAAGATAATACTATTGATGCTGATTATAATTTTGTCATGACGCGTTCAGGCGATATAATAGAAATTCAGGGAACGAGCGAAACAGCTCCTATACCTTGGGAAATGTTTTTATCCATGCGTCAGATAGCGCAGAAAGGTATTGGAGAGCTTTGTAAGTTGACTGATCAGCTCTCAGGGTGTACAGATAAGCAACAAAAAAAATTTCCTAAAAAAAATTCTGGTTTTACATTGGGCGATCGTCTAGGTAAAATAAGTATTTAGTTATCACCTGGCTTGATCACGAAAAGAAGATTTTTCTGATAACGTGTAAAACTATTTTTCTCTCAATAACCCCAGTATTATTTATAGAGAAATTACTAGTTAAATAATTTTTAGTTTATGCTCGATTGTGTTAAATTTTTATGGATATTGCCCCTTTTTTACAAAATGCTTCATCTTACTTATCGTTAAACTCCAAAAATTATAAACGTGTGATATGTTTTTGCGGGGCTCAATATCCTCTTATTTTTTTTACATTCTTTTCACGATATATTATAAACTTAGAGCGAATTAATCTTTCTTTTACGCCATTTGACCAATTAATAGCTCTTTTAGAGACTCAATTTTTAGGACAAGATAAGATATATTTTTTGGGTGATATTTCAATTTTAGATAAAAGAACTAAAGAGCAGTTATTTACCTATCTTGCAGCATATCAAGG
>Ga0209431_10001793_pt1 | contig 17582 bp, 36 predicted proteins | sample RifCSP13_3_FD_184021 | JGI IMG/M metagenome (GOLD analysis project Ga0209431, IMG submission 184021) | Soil microbial communities from Rifle, Colorado - Rifle CSP2_sed 13_3 (SPAdes) (version 2) | ecosystem: Environmental > Terrestrial > Deep subsurface > Rock core/Sediment | place: Rifle...
TAGTCCCCAGACCATGAGTAATGGTAATCCCGTCAGTGGCTGCTGCTTGACTGCCAAAACGCACGGGACCGCTGACTGTAGTACCGCTAATACTAAAAGTAGACCCGGTATCAATTTCCAGAGACGCGCCGCTTTTAATATCAATGGTACAGCCACTTTCAGCCACAAGGCTGGCTGCGCCTGGTTCAAAATGGCATTTGGCCTGTGACTGCGCCTCGACTGCTTTTAGCGTACCAAACATGGCTGCGGCTATGATTGACAGGACAACCGCAATTCCCCAAAGTTGTTTTGCCATGTTAACCTGCCACTAGCACATGAGCGGAGAAACCGGCTGGTTGGGTAACAGGCAGACGCCGCGCCCGCCCGCCCCGAAAGACAATGCACAGGTAATCGTTGCCACCCGCTGCACCAGATACCGCCAATGTTACGTATCTAAACCCATTAGCAATGTCCAGTTTGGCCGTTTCAACTTCGATAACCATCCACTCGTTATCATCTCCCGTACCCACCACCTGAACCGCGCCGGTAACATCTTTAATAGATGCCGTTTCGGTGGCGCTGGTATCCTGACGTACCTGGCAGGTTAACGCCGAGTCGAGTGTGCCGACGAATAGTTCAAAAGAGAAGGTCTCATAGTTGGACACATCAATGTAGGAGACAGACGCCGGAAAATTTCCGTCGGCGATCGCCGTATTGAAGTTGTTGCATTTTTCAAGATATTCATTCTCGTAAACATTATTTCGCATTTACTAACTCCTATTTTAACTAAGCTATACGGCACATTTTTGAACTGCCCACCGATACAATTCCGTAGGTTGTCCACCCAACCGCCGTCGCATCACATACTTGACAAGGTTCAGTTCGGCGGTCGTACCGTCGATGTATCTTTCAATCACCATTCCAATACGATCGACAATCGTATATCCGCGTGGGTCGCCAAACAGAATCGGGAACGTATTGGCCGCGACGGTCGGCATGGCCTCTTGTTCAAGAACCGGATAACCCTGTAAGAATCGCTGAGTACCCGCGCCGCCCTCTGATGTATTGCGACCGTATTGCTCGCGCCACAACGGTTGAGCCACGCCGTCTACCATTTCGGCAATTGCGCCATAACTGGCTTTCTCGCCAATCCAGACCGCATTTTGCCGGTACTGAGCATCAATACCATAGGTGAGCCGGGTCAGACCGAGCCAGGTCAAGGCCGCCGCTGCGGTACTATTCACTTCGGTAATGGAGAGGGAGTTTAGACCACCTGGCAACAAACCCTGTGGCTTACCCACACCGTCACCAGTCAAAAAGCGGTTATCCTCGTCAATGGCCGCCGCTTCGCTGAGCTGTTCGGTCAAATCAAGTACCAGATCATAGGCCATATCTTCGACTGAGTTGCGGCTCATATAGGTTGTCGCCATTGCCGTATGAACCGGTATTCCTTCCAGTCCATAAGTTGGATTGGTTTCACTAGCTGCCGCTGCCGGCGTCTCATCAACCCAGGTGACACGAACATTGCCGGTGAATTGTGACCCGCCGCCCGTCCGTTTCAGGATTTCAACCCGGTCGCGACTGGTCTGCCGACTCTTGGCCCGACCACGCATTACGGTGATACCCATAATACGCTTGATAATGTCCATGCTGATATCAACCGGGACTGCGTAGCCACCGAGGGTATCAATGGCTTCGACCAGCGTCGCCTTCATCACCTTGACCTCAATACCCTTTTCAATTTGCGAACGAACGTCAGCCGGAGACATCAAAATCTCTTTCAGGATACGAACCTCGGCATTATCAAGTTCACTGGCGCCCTTACGGATATAGCGATTGAAAGCACTCTTTTGCTGTAGCACCTTTTCTTGATAATCCTTGCCGTGGACATCAAAAATGATAGCCTTTGTTGCAGCATCCATATCGCCATATCGCAAGGCATAGATGGATTTTGCTACCGTATCATCTGGCGCAGGTGGTGCTGGCGGTTGAGTGATTGTGTCGCCATTATCGGTAGGTAGTGGCACATCGCGGATCGGCGCTTTTAATGCCTCTTCTTGCGCTTCGATAGCTTTGACCGACTCGGCCCGCTTCATCGTTTCTTCCGCCTGCGTCTTGAGCGCCTCGGCGCTATTTCTCACATCGTTATTATCCGATGTGAAGGCCGACTTTGCCTGAGTAAACAGTTCAGCCGCCTTTTTGAATAAAAGCTGTGATTCCTTCATTGATCCTCCAAAACTGAATTGATATAAGCTAAATTGGCCTGTATGCTCAATTCAGTCTCTTTTGTTCCCAGGTTGTCTGATAGGAGTCCAGACTTGAGACAGGCATTTTTTACACAAGGTATTTCACAAGCCAGAGCCTTAAGAGCCTCTAGCGTATTCTCGTTTAACATGCGGGGTTCCATTGGGGTGACGGTGAGGGTATCACGTTTAAGAGGCCAACGGGTAATGTGGCCGTCTATGGCTTTGGCGATCCTGCTTTGTACCGGCTCCGAGGATGTACCGACAAGTCCACTATCAATAAGTGTTTTTAGCCACTGGACATATTTGTTGCGCCGATTCAGGACACGCTCAACCCATGTGCCTTTTTCATCCTGTTTAGCAGTCTTCCAGTCCACGTAACCAAGTACCTCGTCCTGGGATAGATCATCGTTACCATGCTCCCAATCCATATAAAGCATGCCGGTTTGGGTGTAAGTCGATTCCAGGTCGGTGGCTTTGGTAAAGTACTCGCCGATTGAGCCATCCTGATTCTTGCGCTGTGACCCAAGCCCTTCAAGGTCGCGCTGTTCGGGTGAGCCATAAAGAATAATCCTGTTACATATCCTGTACTCATCTTCGGTTTCGCTAACTGCTTTTAGGCAGTTATCCCATTTCTCAGGTTGACCAAATTCTATACCACCCTTAGTAACAAGATAAGGAACTTGATAGAGACATCCATCTCCATCAAATTCTGCCCAATTGCCAAATACTGATTTCACATCAATCTTCTTGAATCTCATAGTCACCAATTAGATTTGAAACTGCCTGGTTAGAGCTTGCTTAACGTCGGTTTCCGAGATAGTCTTGAGATGGTTAGATTGCGGATAAAAGATTAACCCATCAGGCGTACCAGTGTGATTACCTGGTATTGTTTTCATCTCTCCACACATCGCCCCAAGACTAACTGCATGGTCGTGAATGGTCTGCACCATGCTGGAATCTTTTTTGGAGTGACGCGCACCGGCCTTCAAAAAATCCTCAACCGCCTTCTTCTCTATCCATATCTCTTTCCGTTGAACTTCAGTCCAGTCGCCACGGTCGCTAAATTCCACCTCACCGTCAATAACGACATAAGAAATTGACCAATACTTGCTCTCAACTTCAGCTATAATGTGGCTAAAATAGGTCTGAGCTATCCAGACGTAAAAGTCATTACTTGGGGGTTGGAATTGTTCACGCAGTGCCATGCGGAGTTGGTTAGATATTTCTTCAAAGGACATGGAGAAGTCAATAGACTTCTCCTGCTTTTTTAGCACGCCATTGGCATTTCTGAAAGCTACACTATCACAATCCTTACCGCCATCTTCCTGGCATTTGGCATAGGAGCTATTAAAGACAGCCATAAACTGCCGTTGCTTTTTAGCTGGTAATTTTTTTATGTTGGACGGAAGGTCTGCGACTGATTCGTAAGGCATATTTTTGGACAATAAAAAGGCGACTCAATTGAGTCGCCTTAATAAGCGTTTGCCCCAGCGTTTGCCAGGCCAATTATTTAGATGGGTGTATTTTGTTACTCGTTATTCCATCGCGCCGTAGCGACGAGAAGTTGTCACCACTCAACTTTCGATATAGGCCGCTCCTGCCGCCCGCAATTCTTTTTGGGGTTGGCTTGCGCCTCACCTTGCCGGAGCCAGTCACCTATTCGAGAAACATTATATCAACATTTATGCTTACTGTCAATATAAGGCTCTATCACCTGTCCAGTCAGGTATTTATCAGTTTGCAATAGGATAGGTTTAAGTGTTTCAAAGCACTTATCACAATAGATATATTCGGTAACGAATGAACTACGCTCGCTCATCCCCCTATCCTCTCCTGTTTACTTAGCTTGAACAACCCAAAACCCATCGGCTCAAATACCAGTAACGCACCCCGACATTGTTCTTTGGTCAGCTGCCGGAGACGCCAGATAAGCCGCTGCTCGGCAGGTGAGATACCCATTAAAATGGTTAGCGATTGCTCAGCGGGTGGGGTCAGATATGTTTCGCGGGATTCCATTATGTCTCAGTCGCTTCTTCTTACCTTTTTCAATTTGTCTATCCAATGCATGATAAGTTGCTGCAAGCATACCAAGCATTGTCTCTTTATTCGTATCAGGCAGTTTGTAGATATCCATGACGAACCGGTACAGAAATGGGTTGAGGATAGCTATATCCCGGTAGAATTTATCAATGTCGGCGGTAGCTTCAGCGGCGACTTCTTTAATTGTATCCTCGGTTACGGTTGGTAAATTGGGTCTTTTCATTTCACCAGTCTATCTTGCTCATAATGATGCAAAGCCATTATATCTAGCAAATCCCGACTCAATCGCTGAGTAATACTTATTCGTAACTTTTCAAGGGTTCTTTTTTCATAATCAAACATTAGACAGCACCTCTGGTCAGTTTCTACTAACCTAAAGAGCCAGCTCCAAGAATATAGACCAAAACCCAAAAGGCTAACCCCAATGATTGTAACCCTATCCGGCTAGGTATACCCGCTGCCGATAGAATAAAGCAAATAAAAGCCGCTATGAGTAGGACTAAGTTTAATGTTAAGGTCATTTTGTTACCTCGTTAATAAACTCACTGGAAATACCATTTTATCATAGCTTATGGTATAATGTAAGTGGGCTTGAGTGAGATTAGCTATCCCACTGACAAGCGTGTTTCCCTAAATCACGCGCCCCACTTTCAAAATTTAGGTACGCAATAGGGAGCGTTAAAATGACAACCGGAAAGCCTGGGTCTAACCCACCCCAAAAGCTCATTTGCGAAACCTGCAAAGAACCATTTTACAGAAAAGTAACAAAATCATATTTGCCCCTTTTTTGTTCTCGTAAATGCTCTAACGAATCTAGAGTTCTTGTTGATATACCGTGCCCGATTTGCGAGACAATGTTTAAGCCAAATGTAATTGATATAGGTAGGGTTAGAAAACAATATTGTTCTGCAAAGTGTGCCTGGATAGCTCAATCAGGGAAACCATCACCTAAGCGTACCCCTAAACATATCAGGGATTTGGTTACTCAGGAATATCCACAAAAAGGGCCAGATGAATTATCGGAAATACTAAACATGCCCAAAGACACCATACAAAGAATTGCCTATAGTGAAGGTGTAAAACTTGATAAGAAAGTGCGTCAAAAAACGTACAAAAATGTTATAAAAAGAATGACCGGCCCGAACAATCCAAACTGGCAAGGTGGAACAACTTACAAAGAGTATGGAGATAGTTGGCCGGAGCAAAGAATAAAGACACTCAAGAGAGACAATTATACCTGTCAGGTTTGTTTTGAATTTGGCAATACTGTCCATCATATCAAGCCAAGACGATTCTTTGAGAACGTTGACGATTCTAATGATTTAAGCAATCTAATAACTCTATGCGATAAGCATCATGTACCCGTTGAGATAGGTAAGATACCCTGTCCAATTCCTAAGCAGCAAGCAGAGATTTTGGAAACTTGCCCTTTGTTACAGGCTTGGTCGTAGGAGATAAAACACATTTACAGCGGTATCCCCTACAGATACTTTTGTGACTTGGTGGCACAATATTATCCAGCCACGTCGAAAATCTATAAACCCTACCGGATAAACCACTACACGTTTTACAATGCTCAGTCGGCCCCAAAATCCACTCGCGCTTATCGTTACCCTTGCACATCGCCTCTGCCGTCTGTTTTACCTCGTTCCAAACGTTCGCCCACATATCCGCCCTTGCTATCAACCCCCCCAATAATCCCCCACTCTGCTTATCTGACCTCACGATATCATCACTCAACCGTTGGACAAATGACACCTGCTCGACGATGAATAGAGCGAGTTGGGCGCGTTCTTCGATGGTCAAGTCGTTGATGTTCTGGGAGCAGTCTTTAGCTCCTGTCAACCATGCTTGTGTAAGGCCACGGTTGATAGCCGATTGCATGGCGTTAAGGAAGTCAGATTGTGATAATTTTCCAGACCAGAGGCCACGAATCGCAGAGCGAATTGAGGCGCGGTAGGTGTCAATTGAGGCCAACTTATCCCTTAATCTTTCGGCAATGGATATCTTCCATCAGTCCATCGTCCTGCCTTAATTTCAGATTCATGCCATGCTTCAAGAGCAGAGATATTCTCTTTCATGCTACCATTGACATTTTCTACAGCGTATTTATGAGAGCCAAAATAGAATGTATACCAGGTAAAATCAAATAATCCACTGATAGATAATCCCCATTTTGTATATTTGAAATGTATATCTTGACCGGTACGAATCCCTTCTAATAATGCCTCTTGAACTTCCATTGGCCAGATCAGGCCATCGCCATCGTTGGCACCACCTCGCATGGTCTCTTTTATCTGATCAATGCTTGCCATTATTACTCACCACCGGCTCACCTTCCATCGGTACTTCATCACTAGCTGTCTGCTGCTGTCCACTTGCCAAGGCGTACTGACCAAGATTACCAAGAACTAATGGCGGTTGAATTGGGTTAATGCTAACCGCCGGCTCCCACTTTTTCACTCGCTGGCTCCTGTAAAACGTAGTAGTTTATCAATTTTGCCGACAAAATAAAAGGCTCTCTTCCTTCAGTCCAATCTTGCGCATGAATATCGTAATCTTCAATTGCCATATCGCAGACATCTTTTATATTAGATGCCATCGCAAAAATTGTTACTCTGTTTTCTTCTGAAGCATAGCGATATGACAGAACAACTTTCCATAAGTGTTTAGTTTCGTCCATTCGTACTCACCACCGGCTCTGTCTCTTTTGGCACATCATCAGCCGGTACTTCATCCCCCATTGGCTGCTGCCCACTTGCCAGCGCCTCCTGAACCGCCGCGTTTATCTCGTCTTGCATATCCGCTGTCCCATCTATCTCCATTCCCATTTTAACCAACTCAATGGCTATCTGACCGGCTACTTTCGCCGGAGCGAGACCAATGCTCGGCTCAGGATGTGGAGGCAGACCAATTAGCTCCCGTGCCTCGTCATAGGTCTGTACCTCTCTATCCGATTCGGCTTGCTTCAGGTCAAGTTCAATATTCTTGGGGCGCGGGTCCTCAAACATAACTCGATACTGATCGCCATAATAGGGGCGGACATATTGAACCGTATGATCCTCGGCCAAGAAGTTCATTAACGGCCACACGGTATCATTGATTAGTTGGTTATAGACATCGCCTTGTTTATAAGCCGATTCTTGTCGCCAATATCCATTAGGTATGCCGTAAATATAGTCGGCCTGTTCTTCAGTAATTTCGTAAACCTTGCCACTAAACTCATTGCGTGGCTGGCTAATGGCCTCCACTTTGGCATCACCAGCCCGGATAATTTTCCACCGTAGCCCCTGTGCTACGGCATTTTTAATATCCGTCTCGGCTACGCTAAACTCGCGATCCGGCATACCGGCCCGCAGGCTGACAAGATGTTGCAAACTAAGGCGATTCTTATAATCATCCAGGTCGGTTTTTTGCGCCTCATTGGTAATTTGTAACCCCATTAAAAAAGCCGATAGGGGGGAGAGGCCCCGCCAGTACTCAAATGGATTCGGGAATCGATGAAAGCAAACCCGCTTGATGGGTAGAAAACTGGGGTAGGAACCATCAATCGGGGTATAGGCAAAATAATCTATACCTACCAGTGGCGAGGGGATCGGCTTTACCCGGTTAGCTGGTAACGGGTAAAGTTCAGCAATGCCGCCCATCTGGTTCTCGTAGTCCAGCCAGTAGGCTTCACCGGCCAGGCATAGCCAGCGGACCTGATATTTCCAGATAAACGACTGTGACATAAACGGGTTGGGATTGTAGTCGAGTACTTGTGCGTATTCATGGTCGGGTATCTCTTTCCAGCCATCCTCACTTTCGCTGTCGCGTTCCTGAATCATCACACGCCCGCCCGCGATCATATCCTCTAGCAGTCGGATATTGCGAACCACATAAGGATTTGTAAGCGCCAGTTTGTAGAAGTCGTTGTTTGTATAATTGGCGTATACGTCATATTCTTCGCCGGGCCGAACTTCGGAGGCGAAGAGGGTACGTTGGGAGACCAACGCATCTCGTTTAATGTAGCCTAATTGAGAGATTGCTTTATCAGCTTGACTTTTGAGTGTTGCGATTAGGCCCATCAGGCACTCCCTATTCTAAATTGTGGCACGCCTAACAGTTCATTCTGTGCCCAAAATGCTGCATCATGCAAGTCAAACGGCTTTTTACGCGGGAAGCGATTAAGCGCCTTCTCTAATGTTCGGTGAGTGCCTTTAACGTGAATAAATCTACCCTGCTCATATTGGAGTAATTGCATATTGCCACGATGCACTTTTGAGCCGACCGCCCCGGCCTTTGCAGATGTAAAAGAGGGAAATAGATAACGGATACTATACTCAGTTACATCGTCTCCTAGCTTGTTCTTTACCACGCCGATAAGCTGTAAGTCTATCTCATCTGGCTTATCAAATTCACTACCGAGTACCAGACGCACCACTTTATCACAAACGTGGTTAAAATCTGCTTCCCACAATTCACCGCCCTGGTCAGTTTCGAAACCGATAGTATCCGCGCCCAATTCAAGACACTTGAGCAAAGCGCGTTTTATAGCTCCTTCCGGTGTGGCGCGCTGTTCCCAGGAGTAGAGCCGGTAAACAGTGCTGCCTGCAACTCCATCGGCTTGAATCCCCTGACTATCCGACTGGTCGGTGTCGGTGATAGCCGGATCAACATAAACGACGATTCTTTCAAGGTCTGGTATTTCGGACCATTCACAATGTTGATATTCAAGGTGAGAGTACATACCACCTGGTGGATCATCTACTTCATGTTGGGCTTCGGAGAGAAAAGCGGACAGGCCCCACTCGTTGATTTGTGCTTCGCAAGTGGGAATATTTTGGCCCTCCCAGGTAGGAGTACCAGTTACAATCCTGTAGCCCTTTTCGGGATACGTGCGAGCCTCGTATTCCAGTCCCTCAATAGCGGGGTATGGACCACTCACGATTCGATCATACAAAAACTCTGCTGTGCCATTTACGATTTGAGAAAAGATAGAGCGAGGATGAATGAGATTTTGAATAGCGATAACAGCCAGGTCGGTTGAACCAGCCGGTAAAATATCATGAGTTAGCGTTCGTATCTTCTTCTCAGTTCCTTCGACGGTATCTTCCTTATCATCTATATCATCAATGATAAGTAGATCAGGTCGGAACTCCTCTAGCTTGACGCCTCTAACCGCCGCATCATAACCTAGTGCTACCACATTGAATCCATTGGCACATCGAAGCGTTTTGACGTTCCAGCCTTTGGCACGGCCATACTTGCTAATCTTACGTTCTGACATTTCGGGATAGGACTGGGCAAAGCGAGGCCGCTCAATCATTGAGGCAATGTTTTGAAGGGATTCATTTGCCTTATCTTGCGTAGAGCGAGTATATAGACAAAATTTACGCTTCTTATGTGCGCCGAGATAGACGGCTGCACCTTCGGCATTAGTGGACTTACTGCCTCCTCTAGCCCATATAGCAAAGAAAGCTAGAGGCTTGACACTCTTTTCAATCGAGATAATATGTTGCCAAAACTCATAATGACGGTCGGCAAAAGGGGCATAGTAGAGATGGGAGAAGAGGAAAGGGAGCCATTTATCCCACTCAGCAGGAGGCTTAGTTATCGGTGCTGGATTGTAAGAGGGGATACTCCATTTGCTCACCCGTCTCTCTATCCGGTCTATCGTGTCTACCAAGTCTAGCATCTATAATCTCTTTAGTTAAGCCGATTTCGGCAAGTATCTTGGCTGCACCCGCTACAGCATGAATCGACTCGGGTGTAACAGTTACGGATTGTGAAGCATCTTGTAAAAAGCGAATGGCAGAGCGTAAGGCCATCGGTATATCTTTAGCCCACTCTGATTCAAAAGATTCCTTTTTTGACTGGAAAAGTAACACAAGTTGATTATCACTATCCAAGCGTTGGCGGTAGTTCTCAATAGTACGATGATGAATACCCCATCGTTTGGCAGTTGGTACATCCCCAAAGAATACAGCCTCAACTAGAATCGTCGAGGCTCTGTCATAGTTTAGCTGGGCCATTCAACTTCACCCAGAAATACCTTGTCTAATCCTATAGCCCTGTCAAAACTGAGAGATAACCTTAATTCCTCATGGAGATTGTCTAAAAGATTTTGAGGTATTATCCCCGATGATTTCGGTGGCGGCTGCTTTACGAATTCACATATTTGCAAGTACCTATCTCTTGATAATCTAAAATTTCTATAGTCAATGACGCTAAACTCAATCTCGTTATGGATTCTATTAACCAGCTTGTGGCCTTCACTGGACAACCTATCAATCCATTGCATCTCAGCTTGCCATCTATCATATAGATTGACAATTTCTAAGGTATCACAAGTTACCCGATCAATCCCAATTTTGTTGACCTTGTTTACAAAATGGCGATTCTTATGATAACCATTTTTTACGTCATACAAATGGGATTCAAGTCTAGAATCAGGTCTATGCTTTGTGCTACCTATATAAAAATAGATACTTGTATCTATAGCTCTCAATCCATAGATACAAGCTTTAGTTTCATCAGGATAAGTTTTGCCACCAGCCATTTTATACTTCCGATAAGTAATGAACCGCTATAGTTTAATTACATCCTCCGGCAAGCCATCACACTCCCAAGATGACCCATAATTTCTATTTTCTTCATCCCAGTAATGCACCCGCTCACCATCCTTGACATAAACACGCGTACCATCGGGCGAAATGTGGGTCGCATCGGGTAGGAGTTTAGCCGCTTTGTAATTGGCAATGGGGATAGCATTGGGGGGTAAAGGCGGCTGCGCGTGGGGGCCGTAGGGGTTGTAATTTGCAGGGTAATATATCATTCTTTGGCCGGCATCATAATATTGTTGCCCACATTGACACCAACCACTAGGTTGATCGGAGTGAGTTGATATGGATGTCCAGATAAAGGTGTGGTCGCTAAAAGTACACATCAATCTAAATCAGAGACGGAAATATTTTCAATAAATTGTTCGAATAATTCATTCATAAACGCCCCCTTCTTATGCCCGTACAGCGCCCCGTGTTTTTTGTCGGTAAACTCACAGCGATGGGATAGCCCGCCGGTAAGTCCACGAAAGAAAGCCTGTATCCTCCGCCATGGGCGCATGAATGGACCTTGACAGTGCATCCCGATGTACCATGGAGGTGGCTTGTAACGCTCATTGTAATGCTTATCAAAGCGCCGCCAACTGTCAATCATATGTTGGGGTTGGTAGATGGTATCAGGATAAAGCCGATAAAGCCAGATGCGTACCCCAAGCGGGTAGTAGGGCATATGTTTTGACATCCAATTTTGAGCACACCAGCAAAAATACTGAAACCAGATAACTGGATTTTTGGTCATTGTTCCCAAACTTGATCCTGTACCAGCGCCGGCTGGTCAGCGCCTCGCGTGTCTAGTGGCACGATAAAAGTTGTAAGCCAGGCGATAACTCGCATAACATCGGTAATGAGAATGGCATAACGCCGGTCGAGTTCGCTTCGGTCATCCGGCTTGCTGGCCTTGAGATCATCCAGGAATGAGACGAGTTCGTTAAGAAGAATCTGAGAGTGTGTCATATCAGCAATTATAACACCAACTTGTCATTATGTCCATAACTTGAATGATATTGAAATCTTTAAGGCTCATACCAAATAAACGTGATGAAAACCATTACATTTCGCCTGAATAGAAACGAGACATTAAACGCCATTATTGATGAAATGCCCTGGCGTTTCAGTTACTCGCCACGTGATGGACTTCATTTCTCAGTACCCCACAACGGTTTGGGATTGTCCAAACCGTGTTCGTGGGAAAACTGGCTTGCTTTTAGCAATGCTCTAATTCCATTTATTCTTCTGAACAGCAGCGAGTGCGAATTACTACTGTCAACCGAAAGGAAAGTAGGCAAAATTAATCGCGCTGTTATAGGTGAATTAAATGGGTAAACGAGGCCCTAAACCATTCAACCAAAATCCAATGACCCAAGATGACTATCTCATTCTCAGACTGGCCTCGCCAGTCACTGAGGCAGAGAAACAGGTCTCGCAAATTCTTGCAGGGATGCAAGGATATGAGGATGGTAAACCAGCAACGGTTAGACGGATGCAATTTCTAGGTATGCTCTATCAACTTTGGCTAGAGCACCAACTTATCAGAAAGTGAACGGAGAGTAATAATGCGATTATCTGAGTTACAACAGCTAGAAACTGGGCAGGAGTTAGTACACAACCGTTATGGTGTATGTGTTTTGGTCGAAGTGACCTATGCATGTGGCCGGTTCTTCGGCGCAATTATTCGGCCCAAGACCGAGGAAGGCCAAACCCAACTCATGCTGGATAGCAGAACAACCATTACGGATTTTTTGGAAAATTCTTTACGCAGATTAACTAGATAGATTCAACCCCGCATTAACCACCCACACACCGCCAACCCAATACCCGTCAGCATCCCCGATATAAACCAACCCGCTTTCTCGGCGAACTGCTGCCACTCTGTTTTGATAACCAACAACTGTGGCGCGACCTTGCCGGTTGGGTCAACGGGTTGAATAATAGTGCGTTTAGTCGGCATCCAGGCCCGGCCCCGGTCCCAATGGATTCCTCCCCGACCGTCTAATTTTTTCTCCGATAGCCAATTTATTGTTTAACACGCTATCTCGTATTTTGTAAAGTGCCATCCACCCACTAGCCGACTGTTCCAGATTCCCAAGCGTATGAACGGTCTGGCTTAACTGCGCCTTAACGCTATCGGGCAGGCCAATAACTTCAATCACATTGAGTATATCCATGCGGGATTGGCGCACCTTGTTAAGATTGCCGTTCAGGTCAATTAGCACTTTAGCGGCATCCTCGTTTTGCCTGGCTAATTCCCGGGCAGCCAATCGCTGGTCATTCTGGTATATTTGGTACTTGTGATAGCTACCAACTAACAAACCTACAAATACCGTCAAAAATGATACTTGAATAGCCCGACTGATATCCGAGGATATGGCTATCAGGCTATAAATTGAAATGATAATGGATAACGCAAGGCTAAAACGGAGGCCGGCGACCAGTCCACCAATGAGAAGAAATAGCCACAGCCAGCCAAGTGTTACAGAAAAGCCAAATGCTACGCTGGCAGTGTGATAGACAACGATAAAGAGAATCACGCCGGTAAACCCTATCCACCTGGGGATAGTGAATAACCAGTCGAAGAATTTATTGACCAAGATTCTCCCTTATCTGTTTAACAGCCCGTTCCAACGCCCGTGTGATTTTGAACGCGCTGCCTATCATAGCAGCCTCGATAGCGGCCTGAAATAGATTGTCCTCACTGGCACTAGCAATTAAATGAGTTAATTGATCTGCGTTTTTTGCCAACAACAAATCTATCCGGGCGAGCAGCTCCTGGGGTTCAAATGGTTTTGCCAGAAAGCTAGTAATATACGGGTTGATGCCGCTTACGTCTTTGGTACTGGCAAAACCAGATATTGCCAGAATGGGCATGCCCGCCAGCATTGGTGCGCCGGCCAGGATAGGAGCCAGGTCTGCGCCGGTCGGGACAGAGTGCTCAAGCATAATATCCAGGATAGTTAACTCCGGCCTGAATATGCTAACCAACTTGAGTGCATCCTGCCCACTAGCTGCCTCGACTACGTAGTGCCGCTTATCAAGCATGGCCTTTATAGATTCTCGGATCCCTTTATCATCATCTACTAATAAAATGATTGCCATTATTCTAGTTCCTTATTATTCCAGTTGTTCCCTGATTCTAGTCATTGCCTCTTGTGATTGCTCGATCTTTCTTTGGTAGTCCTCAAGCTCGTTCATAAGTGGGACCGTCTCGCCATATTTAGCTATCCGCAACTTTACCCGATCAACATTTTTCTGGTATTGAAGGATAATGTCCTGCTGCGCCATAAGTTCTTCCCTCAACGCCCGTTTGATGTGCTCACGCGAAACAACGGTCTCTACCTGGATCGTCTCCGCATTGCTGCCAAACATCCTGACTAGAATCGTATATCGTTCTAGCCGGTCAATGCGCCGAGATAGTTCATTGGCCCAGTGGGAGTTTTCAATAAAGTGGTCTTGAAGAATCTCCCTTTGTTCTTCAAGTGCCAGCCGGATACTATCGAGCTCCTCCATAGACCTCGAATAACGCTGCGCGAGATCGCTATCAACACGGATAAACTTACCAACTTCACGAACGAGGTCAGTAACAATGGCAATGAGTTGGTCGATTCGGGTCGGCACATTAGAATTATTATACCAAAAAACAAGACCACTGTCTATGAGTGGGGATTTACGCAGGGGTCTTAATATTTCTAACCTTTAAGGATTGGCGTCGTGCCTTGTCATAACACTTTCTGCAAAGTCCTTTGGCAAGATGTTTAGCACCACACAGTGAGCACCAGAGAATCTTGACCCTGGCAACACGCCTGGGTCTGACAAACTCTTCGCAGCGCCGGTATACCTCGACGGGTGACAGCCCTTCATCGCGCCAGCGTTTGATGATATGGAGAGGAGGGAGGATGTTCACGACCACTCCCTCTCATCCTCCCCCAACGATTCAAATTGCGCTGCCATCCGTTCAATCACGGGTATGATCTCATTATCGTTCTCAAGTGCCGCCCGATCAAGGCAAACCTCTTTCGGCGTGTCAATGACCTTGAAATATGTCTCCCACTCTACCGACCGTAGATCATCCCGGCGCTTGCGGATAGTGTTCGTGGCATCCAAAATGACGACCTCATGACCTGCCAGAAACAAGGCGCGTATCATCGTTTTGGCCACCAGCCACACAAACGGCTCAGCTTGCGCATTAAAACGTTCACCGTGAATAGCCAGACGAATCGCGTCGGGATTGACGATGGGCCAAGTTTGTACCCGCGCCCAGGTGCTCTTGCCGCTTCTGGGAAGCCCTACTAAAGCGATTAGAATCCAGTTATCCATCTCTCCGCACCTCAACCTTTAGTGCAGCCAGACATATTGCCATCGGCGCGGTATTCGCACCCTTACAGATTCTATCATCATCCGGCCAGTCGTCTCTGGTAAGGCAACATTCATATTTATCACGCCCATATCGCACACGTGACACGATAACATCATATCCCATTTCAGCAAGTTTTTCTACTACTTCCCAGGCCGCTTTAATATGAGTGCTATAGTGAGGTAGATCCTTGCCGCTATATCCATCCTTGTGCAATTGAAAACCTCTATAGTTTACAAGGTCCTCGACAACAACAAATCCCATTACTTTCTGAGCTATCAACCTATCTATGTTATTCATCTCACAGCTCTTCTATACTTTTAGCTAATATCGCAGAGCCATCAGCGAAACTAATTTCAATCGGGCCGGGTCCGCCCCTTATTGTATCAACAAAAAATAAATTACCGCAATGACTGACACGGCCCTTTTTTTGGCAATCAGGACAATAGATTCTTATCCCAGAAGTATTGCCACATCGTTCGTAAATAAGATTTACATCCCCCAGGCTTTGGGAAGCCTGTATTACATTGTCAGCCTCGATTATTGTATCGTCAAGGAGTATTATTCTAAACTTCATTCTCTCCTCACCTCCACCGTCTCACCATTGTCAAATGTGAACGTCACCGATTCCTGTTCACGGTCGGCAAAAAACGACTCCAACCTATCACGCACCTCCGCGCTGCAAAGCTCGAAACAACCGCGAATCGTATACTCGTTATCACCATCAATGACTTTGCGATTCGGATCAGTGGGATTATTGCGAATAAAGGTATATATCATTTTACTCCCCTAATTGTTTATCTCTATTGATTAGCTTTATAAAATGCTCGTGAGAATCCTATAGGTGTCTGGCTTCTCAGTTCTTTAGTCCGTTCTGACTTACCACCCAGGTTTTTCCAGATCCAACTTGATCGCTTACCTTTTGAGTAGAAATATTCAGGATCAACTGGATTCTTCTCCGGTATCTCAAACTGACCCCATAGGCAGGTACATTTGTCTCCATAATCGCAGGGATTAAAAATCAGTCTCGCTTTACCCAATCGTGGTACCAGCTTGTGTATTCTGCCTACCGGATTCTCCAATGCCCAAAAATGGGGTTGGAAGTAATCCACTATCTCAAGAGATTTTTTGACCAGCTTAATACCCGCCTCTGTCCTGCCGTCCTGATCCTTTTTTGCCCACCACCTGGCTCCACTGGCAGCGAAATGGTCACATGGGACAGCAATCAAAATACCGTAGCAATCAGATATAGATTGATAGTCAAAATATCCATGCCAAGTTTAATATCTACCTGAATGACATTATATCCATTATCACGATATGGTTTTGACCAATTACCAGTATAGTCAAATAGAGAAAGGATAGTTTTCACCAACCAACTCCTCTCCTCTAATCGTCAACCACACCGGCCCGACCTTACCCGCCAGGTGGATCAAACCTCTTTTTGCCAACGTTCGCAAAATATAGCCAAACGCCTCACGCTTGATACCCAGGTTACAAATGCGCCATAGGTCGGAGCGGGTGATGGGTTGGTGTTGGCTGATAGTGCGAAGGATAAAACGATGGTCAGCCATCGCACCACTCCTCATATTCAATACATCCTACAGCATTGGTTACTTGCTCTTCTGCCGGCGTGCTATTTTCTTCAATCCAGTCAAGCAAGGTTCTAAATGCCTTTAGTGCACAAACAGCACACAGTTGATAAGTTTTGCCCCGGTATTGAAACCGGGTATTTTTGTTACATCGAATACACAAGTTCATTTTTTGCTCCTTACCCACTCTGCAAACCAGTTTAACCAACTAGCCATAGACATCCGCGTGTTAGCCGTGTTACCGAGCCAGTTCTTAAAGGCTTGTTTATCGCTGCCCGAAAGAAATTGACGCGTACAGAATGTATCAAAGTCGATCACTTTTTCACCATTAGCCAATACTCATCCGACATCGCATCGAATTCAATTTTGACTCGTTCACCCTGCGCGCGCAATCGGTCTGCGTGTGTTTCAAGCGCCGCCCTGTGCGCAGAGGACATTATAGTCCGATAACCGGAGACGATATTGACGATAGGGGAGAAGTCGCACCCGGCAATTTGTCTGGCGATAAATGTTAGTAGTCCCATCGCTCATCCTCTCTATTCCAACGTTATGGGGGACACCACCACCCGAAAACCGACGGAGTAGTCCCAGTAGCTCGGATGGTCCCTGCCGCGGGAGGCGCAGCGCGCGAAGTCTACATCGTTGTACCACGACCCGCCCCGCAGCACCCGGTCAGTTTGCTTTTCATCGTACCAATCGGCACACCATTCCCAAACGTTGCCGGCACAGTCGTAAGCCCCTGCTGGGCTAATCCCACCAGGAAAGAGGCCAACCG
>Ga0209431_10001798_pt1 | contig 17541 bp, 12 predicted proteins | sample RifCSP13_3_FD_184021 | JGI IMG/M metagenome (GOLD analysis project Ga0209431, IMG submission 184021) | Soil microbial communities from Rifle, Colorado - Rifle CSP2_sed 13_3 (SPAdes) (version 2) | ecosystem: Environmental > Terrestrial > Deep subsurface > Rock core/Sediment | place: Rifle...
CGTGGAGGGATGTGGCCAGTGGTCACTCGTCAGTGGTCGGTGGTCGGTGGTCAGTGGCAACCGTCGTGGCGCGTCGCTGGCCGCTAGTAGCCGCAGGCTTTAGCCTGCGCCGCGGTCCAGGTCGGGCCGTTCCTGGGGAGCCCTATCGGGATCGCCGATGATCCGAGAGTACAAAACCGATTCTCACAACTGCTCGGCGAGGAGCTTGGCGCCATGATAGATCTTTGGCTGCGATCAACGCAGGCTGGCCCAAGACAAGCCGCTCAGAGCGTATCAACGCGGCAGCGTACTATCGGGGTCCCCCACGATCTGAGAGAACAAGATCTCGCCCGTTTGTGGGTCGACACCCAAATCCAGGTATGACCGATTCGGGAGGTCGAAGTCCACGCGCCACGCCAGTTTGAGTCCATCGCCCGCGTCGACGAAGCTTAGTTTCACAAACCAGAGGCCTGTCTGCCCGTACTTCTCGACCATCGCCCGCCCTTCAGCCTCATAAGCGATCCGGAAGGCCTCCCCGCTATCTACATTCTCCCAATCCGCTTGCTGGATTATTCCCAGGTAGCCCGGTATGGAGGAGCGATGCGTTGTGATATCTGGGCCGTCCAGTCCGGGCCCGATACCCACAAGGACGGATTCTCCTGGATTCGCGACTGACAGAAAGGCAAACGCCCCTCGCTGAATAGGTGCGACATACACATGCGCCCAGAGCAATGCAACGTCTCCCAGCTCCTCTTGTGCGCGTTCAAGGGCGATGGGATAAAGCTTCCTGGCCGAGAGGACATGAATCCCTTGAGGGGTCGCCTGCGGGGCGGGGTTGGTTGTGCATGACAAGACCACCGCCGGCACCATGAGTGCCAATGCAAAGGGCCGCGTGGCACGCGAAGAGGTGTGGATGCGGTGAGGGAAGTTCCTAATATCACCGATACCAGGTGCCATGCGGTGCCGTTAAGAGCGTATCAACGCGGCAGCGTGCTATCGGGGTCCCCGACGATCCGAGAGAACAAGATCTCGCCCGTTTGCGGCTCAACCATCACGTCCAGACGCGACCCGTTTGGAAGGTCGAAACTCACGCGCCACCCCAGTTTGATTCCGTCGCCAACCTCGACGAAGTCGAGAACGATAAACCAGAGGCCGGTCTGTCCGTACTTCTCGACCATTGCCCGACCTTCTGCCTCATAGGCGATCTGGAAGGCTTCTCCACTGTCTACACCCTGCCACTCTTCGGGCTGAATCGTATTTCCCAGGGAGCGCGGTTCCTCCGTGGAAAAGCGTTTCGTTGTAACCTCTCGCCCGCCCGTCCCGGAGAGGAATGGGACAAGGGCCGATTCTGTTGGGTTCTCAACAGAAAGAAACGCAAATCCTGCGCTTTGAATGGGCGCGACAAACAAATCTGCCCGTAGCAAGGCGACGTCTCCCAGCTCTTCCTCTGCGCGTTCGAGGGCGATGGGATAGAGTTCCCTCATCGACAGGACATGAATCTCTTGCGCCGTCGCGTTCGGGGTTGAGGTGGGTGTGCATGACAGGGCGACTGCTGGTACAAGGAGGGTCAAAGCAAGGAGCCGCGCGGTACGCGGAGACCTTCGCCTTTGGTGGAAGGGGTTCCTTCCGCCGATCGTGCCAACGTGCATTCACTACCCTCAGCGCGTCAGGGGGTTCTATTATTCTTCCAGGGCGGTATAGTCCGTCCCGAATCGCTTGAGGAACTCCTCGAATGCCTCGTCGGGTATCCGTTCACCTAGCTCCTCGGCTGCTTCCATGGCGGTCTCATACCTCTCTGGAAAAGACTCGCGAAGAGCATCCAGATAGACCTTGTCATAATTGACCTGGCGGGCGCGGTCCAGGCCAAGGCTGTCGAGAAATATCATGTTCGCCGGATCCCTGGCGTTGGTGGTGGCCCAAATCTCTGCTCCAGGATAGATCTCCTTGATGGCAATTGGGTTATCCTGAGGGATGCCCCGGCCATGGTCGCCTGTGATGGTTTCAATGTCAGTTCCATACTGCAAAGGGAGGCGGGTGTCGTAGTCGGCGCCCGAGGCCCTGAGTGTGAAACCCAACGGATCCGCCTCCCAGTCCGCGTCTTCATTCGCCTTGCGCTGGGCCTCGTCCGCAGCAGCCTGGGCACGGAGTTCCTCTTGACCGGCCGCGATCCGGAGCTTGATCTCGTAAGCCGTCGGCGTCCTGAGAACCTCGGGAACCACAGGGGCTGTTGGAACCGGTTCAACAGTGGCGGTCGGTCGCACCCCGCCGGGGGTGGCCGTGGCCTCCGGCCCAGCATGCGACCCCGGCAATTCCCGATTGATCGCCAATAGTGTGTTCACCGCCTGACCCCAACCCAGAAGCTCCAGCTCATGCAAAAGGGCACGCAGGTCGTCGGCGGGGACGACGCCGGCCAACAGCGCCAACCACCAGGGGAGATCATCAGGCCCGGTGATCGCGCCGGCGATTCCTCCCGGCGCGGTCGCGTGGACGCCAATGTTGCTCCATCGATCGGCGGCCGCGAATTCCTCGGCCTTCCTTCCCAACTGACCCGCCAGAGCTTCCAGTCGATCCGCCTCGAGGGAGATTCTCGACCAGGCCTCCCGCCGATCGCCTGCACTCGTGGTCCCAACTGGCCTTCGTAGCTCGGCGCCACCTCGGTGGCACGGATCGCCTCCTTGCCAATGGCGCGCAGCGATTGCGCCGCGGCCTCGATACGGGAGGCAGAGCGTTCTAGGACTTCGGTATCAACTCGGATTGCGGTCATGACACATCGTGAAGGACATGCCTGAAGACCGACGCATGCGGACCTATTCTCCCACCAGTGCGTTCGTAGACAAGAGCACATCGACCGGCCGGGCTTCGGCGGATTCGCTGTTCGGTTAATCACCGTCGAAGCCGGGCTGCCGGCAGGAGCCGGGTGTCCTGCGGCGGTTGATTGTCCGATATCACCCTGAGAGGAAGGTCGCCAAAGCGCGGCGTCGCTCGGGCGGGGCGTCCTCTCGGAAGAGGCCAAATACATCTCCTGCTGTGGGTCGGAGCCGTCCGGCAAGATCCTGTAGCTGCTCCTGTGTGGGCATGGACTGCAAGGCCTTCCCCCTCTCGCTGATCTCGGCCATTGTCGGTCTGCGACTCTGAATGAAGTCGATGACTGAATCCATGCCGAACCACTCCCATTTGCCGTCGGGTGCACTGGCCCATCCGGTTGTGGCTTCTAAGGTTCCGATCTCCAACCCCACTCCGCCGAACTCGGAGATGACTCGGAGCCGGCAATCTGGCGACTCAAGAACGAAGAGGCAGCGTTCTCCGAGTTTGGCGTCCCGTTGATGGACGAGCTGGAAGGCGTACTCTGTGAACAGGAAGTCGAGGATCCTGGCAACTTGATCGAGGACAGCTCGACAGCCTGGCGTCAGCTCTTGCGTACTCACGAGAGTTCTTCAGGCTTCGATCGGGTGACGGCTGGAGCAGACTACCCAATCACGTAGAGCTCGAAGGCCTCGCGCCTCTCCGGAGGTGCGTCTTTCGCAAAGAGCCGGCAGACATCCCGAGCGACGGGACGAAGCATCGCCGCTTGGTCATCAAGATACTGTTCCGTTGACATCTCCCAGGCAGCCTTGCTGATCTCCTTCGCCTCCTCCAGAGTCCGCTCGCGTCTGCCTTCAACGAAATCGACGGCCCGCCTCAGCGAGTACCAATGGCGGCGATCCTGCTCACCATCACTCCAGGTGGGCCTGGCTTCGAGGCCCCCCACGTGGACTTCGATCCCTCCCCGATCGTGAATGAACCTCAATCGACAACTCTCTGACGCGAAAACAAGCAGGCAGCGGGCGCCCAGACTCGTGCTCTCTTGATGGATGACCTGGAAACCATTCTGATCCAGAAGATCCCTGAAGGATTGAACCACCTTGGCGTGGAACTCCTGGCAGCTTGGATGCAGGTTCTCGCCATCAGCCATCGCAGACTCCTGGACTTCCTAACCCTGGGTCGGCGCTTCTGCGAATGCGCCCCTAGAGGACCCTCGAGATGAGACTGAAGCTGCAAGAGGTTTGCGGCGCTGTGGGGTCAAGGCAGCTTGATCCAGACGTTCCCCACCAACTCATAACCGTATTCGTCAGCGTGGTCCATTAGGAAACTGATCTCCCGCGCGCGAAACGTACGCCCCGCTTCCTCCAGAGTTCTCCGAACATCACCCACAAATTCAATTCGTGGGACTCCGGCAGCGAGCTGGCTCCGAAGGAACTGCTCGTTGGCCTGCCACGCAAGCTCGGGGCTCCGGCCCAGAGCGTTATACAGCGCCTCCGGAGTCTCGTAGTAGATTCCCCCATGAGTGACCGCCTCACCTACATACCCGCCGCCACCTTCGATCCACTCACCCAGGACCACTCGGTCCCCAGATCCGTGGGTGAACGCCCCTGAGATACTCTCTAACAGCCCAGCCGCTTCATCCGAATGCAAACCGACATCCTCCAGCCGCTCGGCCGCCTGCAAGGCCTCCGACGCGCGTCGTGCCAGGTCGCCGGCTTCATCCGGCGTCCGCCTCAAGAACTCGAGCATATCATCGCCGTACTGGCCGACCAGCGCCGCGCCATCGTCGCCATAGCGCGCCAGCGTTTCCACCGCTTCCGGCCCGTGCCGGAGCAGGACAGGAACCGCATTCGGATTGCGGCGCAGCACGTCGATGAGCTCCGGATGACGCGCGATCTGCTCGCCGATCTCGACCAGGCGGCGTCGCGCCGTGTCATCTCGCAAGACGCGGGACAGAATCTCGACGACTTGCTTGCGCACAGGGCCGGCGGGAATCGCCTTGAAGACCAACTTCAAGGCAGCCAGGCCGGCGTTGGGCACTTCACTCGCCGGCGACGGTTCGATCCAGCCCAGGTCCGCGATCAGGCCGACGATCGCCAGGATCAGCACCAGCTCATCGACGTCTTCGCCTTCAACGAAGACGCCCAGCTGTCGCAGAATGTCGATCAGGTCTCCCCCGGGGAACATACTGATCGCCAACTCCAGCCACCAGGGGAAACTGTCCCAGTCCAGCCACGGTCCCGGGGGCATCGCCACGGACAACTGGTCCGCCGCAGCGAATTCACCGGCCTTGGCCCTGAGCCGTTGTGCCAGATCTTCCAGCCGATCGGCCTGCGCCGACATGCGCGACCAGGCTTCGGCACCGATCGCATCGACCTTGGGTCCGAACTGGCCGTCGTAGCTCGGAGCCGAATGCGTGGCCCGGGAGGCCTCCCGGCCGATCGCTCGCAGCGATTCCGCCTCCGCCTCGATGCGGGAAGCATGGCTCTTAAGAACCGGGGGGTCGACTCGGATGACGGTCAAGGCCGATCTCGGGAAGCGCCAACTGATGGTACATCAACTTACATAGGTGAAGTGACGCGGCCATGTAGCAATTCCGTCCCCAATTCGTAACCGATCCCGGACTGGGCCGCCAGCCGGACGGATCTGTTCGCGTACACCGATGCCGCCGGGGAGGATGCGCGGGCGAGGGCATTCTCTTGTGATTAGGCCGGAAATAACGCGGCGTGGTCAACGCCGAAGCCGGAGCGAGAGCCGCCTGTGCGGACCGTTAACCAGGCGAGCGGGATGACGATCGCCCGCGAGGAGCTCGTCCCTTGAAGGCACGGGTAGGCGAAGGCGACAGGACGGCCAGGTTCACCCATCGGCCCCCGGGGTTTGACTCGACGCGATTCCGGGCCATACTAGCCTCGCCGCCCTTGGCGCCCTGTAGAGGGCGGAGAAACGGGCGGCCGCGCCGCCCGATTTGATCTCTGCCCGATACCGATGTCCACAGGGGATGGATGCTCCCCGGCCCCCATGCCTTCCACGGTCCGCTCGAGCGCACCATCACCCCATGACGCTTGACGCCGGCGCGCTGCTCAACGACCGTTATCGGCTCCAAACCGAGCTCGGCCGCGGTGGGATGGCTATCGTCTACCGCGGCCGTGACGAGCTGCTGCAGCGCGACATCGCGGTGAAAGTCGTACGCAAACCGCAGCTGACGGCGCAGGATCGTGAGCGCCTGCTGCACGAGGCCCGCCTGGCGGCGCGCCTCAACCACCCCAACATCGTCGCCGTCTACGACGCCGGTCAGGTCGACGAGATTCCCTACATCGTGATGGAACTGGTCGAGGGACGGTCCGCTCACGAGGTGAAACCCGCCAGCCTGGACGAGACGGTCGCCGTCGCGGCGCAGTTGTGTCAGGCGCTGGCGCACGCGCATCAACAGGGGATCGTCCACCGCGACCTGAAGCCCGAGAACATCCTGCGGACGGCGGACGGCGCGGTCAAGCTGACCGACTTCGGCCTGGCGCTTTCGGTGGCTTCGCGCATCAGCCGCGATGGGATCCTCGTCGGCACGGTCTACTACCTGGCCCCGGAGCAAGTGCAGGGGCTGGATCTCGACGGGCGGACGGATCTGTACGCGCTCGGGGTGCTGCTCTACGAATGGACGACCGGGGTGCTCCCCTTCACCGCCGACGAAGCGCTGGCCGTGATCACTCAGCATCTGTACGCGCCGGTCATCGCACCGCGGGCGAAGGAGCCGTCGGTGCCGGCGGCCCTCGACCGGCTCATCGTCCGCCTGCTCAGCAAGTCGCCGGAGGATCGCCCGGCCTCCGCCGACGAAGTTCTCGAGATTCTGACGTTGCCGGATGTGCATCAGCCGGCCTCCGCCGCCGACATCGACATTCCGATCTTGGAGCGGATCGGCCGCGGCCGCATGGCCGGCCGAGAGCAGGAGCTACAGCAGGCGCGGGCCTTGTGGAGCCGCGTGCTGGCAGGGGGAAGCCAAACACTGTTGATCCGAGGCGAAGCCGGAATCGGCAAGACCCGTTTGGTGCGCGAGCTCATCGCCCAGGCCGAGGTTTCCAAGGCCCATGTCCTTCAAGGAGGGAACGTGGCGCAGCCGGCACAACCCTTCGGCGCGGTCCGCCAGATCCTACGAACCGCCTTTCAAGACCTGACGGACTCGATCTCTCGTTGCCCGGAGTTCGTCATCGCCGATCTGCTGACCCTTGCGCCCGAGGTTCAGCAGCGTTATCCAGACATCTCCCTGGGAACTTCGATCGGCGCCGCCTACGAACAAGAGCGCTTGTTCGAAAGCATGGCCGTCTTCCTGGCGGTCCTCAGCCAGGCGGCACCGGTGCTGCTGGTAATCGAAGACGCTCAATGGTCCGACAGCGGGACGCTCTACATGATGCGCTACCTGGCGCAGCAGACGCGTGAGAGGCGCATTCTGTTCGTGTGGACCTTTCGCGAAGTCGAGCCGGCCGATTCGCCCGCGCTGCTCGAAGTGCTGCACGACTTCCATCGCGACCATCTGGCGACCGAGCTGCTGCTGGTTCGTCTCGACCGTACCCGGACGGAGGCGATGCTGCAAGCGCTCTTTGGGGGACGGGTGGCGCCCGAGTTCGCCGATGAGGTCTTCCGGGTGACGGAGGGCAACCCCTTCTTCATTGAAGAAGTCTGCAAGGGCATGGCCGAGAGCGGCCGCTTGACTCAAGTGGAGGGCCGCTGGCACGTCTCCGGCAAGAAGCGGGTCGACGTCCCGCGCAACGTGCGCCTCGCCATCCAGAGCCGGGTGTCCGCTATGCCGCCGGCGACACAGCGAGCGTTGGAGGTGGCGGCGGTACGGGGGGCGGAGTTCGAACTGGAGGTGGTTCGGCAAGTGCGCGAAGTGGATGAGGACTTCGTCGTCGACGCCCTGGAGGCGGCGGAACGGGCGGAGATCGTCCGGGCGGTCTCGGAAGACGGCGGACGGCGCTACGCCTTCACCCACAGCCTGATTCCGGCGGCGATGTTGGAGGATCTGCGGGCGGCCGACAAGCGCCGCCTCCATGCGCGCATCGCGGCCGTGCTCGAGACCCTGCAGCCCGAGGCGTACGAGACGCTGGCCTACCATTACAGCGCCGCCAGCGAGCGCGAGCACGCGGTCCGCTATTTGGTGCTGGCGGGCGACCGGGCGTACGCCTTGTATGCCCTCCCGGAGGCGATCGACAACTACAATGCCGCGCTCGAGCTGCAGCGCGCGGCGCAGCGCACGGAAGGGGCGGTACGCACGCTGCTCAAGCTGGGCCTGGTCTACTCCGCCGATTCTCAGTTTGACCGCGCACAGGAGGCCTACGAGCAGGCCTTCGTATTGTGGGAGAGCTTGTGGCGCAAGGAGACTCCGCCGACCGAGGCCGAATCTCCCGTGACCTTGCGTTACGCCGTCGTCGAACCGCTGAGCCTCGACCCCGGGCTGGCCGGCGATGACGTCACCTCGTTCATCATCGGCCAGGTCATGGAGGGGTTGCTCGAAGTCGATGAGGCCTGGGGGATCGTCCCGGCGCTGGCGCGTCGCTGGGATGTCTCCGATGACGGGCGTCGCTACACCTTCCACCTCCGCCAAGGCTGGACCTGGAGCGATGGTCATCCGCTGACGGCGGGCGACTTCGAATACGCCTGGAAGCGAAACCTCTCCCTGGCCATGACCTCCCCGGCGGGTCTGCTGCTCTACGTGCTCGAAAATGGCCGGGCGTACGCCGAAGGGCGGGCAGCGGCCGAGGCGGTCGGCGTGCGAGCGGTGGACGCCCAGACCCTCGAGGTGCATCTCGACAGGCCGGCGACGTACTTTCCCCAGCTCCTCACGCATCCGGTCACCTTTCCTCTGCCTCGCTGGGCCGTCGAAGGAGATCGTCAGCCGTGGACCGAGATGGAGAACTTCGTCGGCAACGGCCCCTATCGACTCGCCGAATGGAAGAAGGGCGAGAGGTTGACCTTTACCCGCAGCCCGGGTTATCGAGGGTTGTGGAGAGGGAATGCCGGGCGGATCGAGGCGCCGGCCATCCTCGAAATCCCGCCGCTGCTCGAAGCCTTCGACTCCGGAGCGCTGGATGGGATCAGCCTGCTCAATGCCGCTCCGGAAACGATCGACGGCCTGCGCGCGAAGTATCGCCGCAGGTACTCCTCAACTCCCGTGCTCTCGACCTTCTACTTGTGGTTCGATTGCAGCCGTCCACCGTTCGAGGCGGCGGGCATCCGTAAGGCGTTCATCCACGCCGTCGATCGGGAGGCGTTATTGCGGGCGACGGCCGGGGCGCGCTATCGCTCCGCCAGGGGAGGTTTTCTGCCTCCCGGGATGCCGGGACACACGCCTGGCATCGGCCTGAGCTATGATCCCGAGCGGGCGCAGCTCTTGCTGGCCGAAGCCGGCTACGAAGGCGGGCGCGGTTTCCCCGAGGTGGACCTCGTATACACTGGAGACCCCGCGCGAAGCCCGCTGGCCTCGTTTCTCCAGAGGGCATGGGGCGACGTCCTAGGCGTCGTCATTCGCCCGGTGGGTGTGACCTGGGCGGACTTCGTCCACCGACGGGACCACGATCCTGCGCCGATCGCGGTCAGCGGATTTTCGGCCGACTACCCCGACCCCGACAGCTTGCTGCGCGTACTGTTTCACAGCCGCGACGGGATGAACTCGGTCCGTTGGAACAACCGGGCCTTCGACTCTCTCACCGAGCGAGCCGCGGCGACGTCGGATCGGAAGGAGCGCCTCGACCTGTACCAGCAAGCGGATCGGATTCTGGTGGCGGACGAAGCGGTGGTCATGCCCTTGGGGTACAGCCTGGGGCCGCAGCTTGTGCAGCCCTATCTTCATGTGCCGCTCACGCCACCGTGGCTGCTGCGGCTCAAGAACATCGTCGTTCAACGACCGGAAGGATAGAGGAGGGAGGCAACCATGCCAGCCGAAAGACCGAGCAGACCGATGAACGTGGAGCGAGTGCGAGCGTGGGCCCTGGTGGTGTCGGCGAATCCGGAGGCGACAGCGGCCCAGATCGCGGCGCAGTTCACCCAGGGTGGCGACGATTGGGTCATCGTCCGGGCCGACGTCGTCCAGGGTGCGCACAACCTGGTGGTGCCGATCGACGCCGCCAACGAGGCCGCCTTCCAGGCGGCCTTGGCGATGGTGCAGGGTGCAACCGGGGTGCAGCAGGTGGGCGTCGAGCGCGTCGTGCAACACTACCCCAGCCCGACGCACCGGGCGCACACCTTCGTCACCCAGAGCGAAATCGACGAGTATCCGGTGCCGGACTTCACCTCGCCCGGACGCCATCCGAAGAGTCCGGGGTCGAATCCGTGGGGGTGAGTTTTCTCACCCCCCTGTTGTCCCCCCTTTCTCTTTCAACCCCCCCTCTAGTCCCCCCTTCCAGGGGGGACAGTGGGGGGCGTAAGCCCGCCCCCCACACCCCCCTGCAATGGCTGGCCATTGTGGGAGAAGGAGTCGCGCATCTTGCGCTCGAAGAAGCTCTTGCGCTTGATTCCGTGGAGGCGACTTCTCGTCCTCTCTGAGGAGCTCGCAAGCGGAGGTGATCGGGCCGAAGGAGAGTGGCATCCATGCGCAAGTCACGCTCGACCTCGGCTGCGCAACCCGGCCATTGCGAGGGGGGCTAGGGGGGACGACTTTCGTCCCCCCTGAGTCCCCCCTGGAAGGGGGGACCATAGGGGGTGGAACTAAGAAATGTGCGAAAATGGCGGGACGCACCAGCCCTTGATGCGGTGACCTCGATCTGCCCCACAACACCGTGAGCCTGAGTTCGGGAAGCCTGCTCCACGATCGCTACCGCCTCGAGACGGAAATCGGCCGCGGCGGGATGGCCGCCGTCTACCGCGCCCGCGATGAGATGCTGAACCGCGCCGTAGCGGTCAAGGTGCTGAGCGAGCGCGGCCTGGGGACGGCTGGGCGGGCCAGGCTGGTGCATGAGGCGCAGGCCGCCGCCCAGCTCAACCATCCCAACATCGTCACCATTCATGACGTCGGCGAGGTCGACGGAACGCCCTACATCGTCATGGAGCTGGTCGAAGGGGGATCGCTTCACGATCGCGCTTCGCATCGCGCTTCGCATCCCGAAGGGGATCGCGCTTCGCATCCCGAAGGGGATCCCGTAGGGGATCGGCCACCCACCTCCACCGCCGACCTCGTGAGCATCGCCCGCCAGATTTGTACCGCCCTCGAGCACGCCCACGCGCACGGCATTGTCCACCGCGACCTAAAGCCGGAGAACGTCCTGCTGACCGCCGACGGCACAGCCAAGCTGACCGACTTCGGCCTGGCTCTGTCGATCGCTTCGCGCACGACGACGGAAGGTGTGATCGCCGGGACCGTCTTCTACCTTGCACCGGAACAGGCCCTCGGGCAGCCGCTCGATGGGCGAACCGATCTGTATGCCGTGGGCGTCATGCTCTACGAGCTCACCGCCGGCCGCCTGCCGTTCGCCGCCGAGGATCCGTTGGCGGTCGTGTCGCAGCATCTGTACACACCGGTCGTTCCGCCGAGCACGTACAACGACGACATTCCGCCGTCGCTCGAGACGCTCATCCTGCAGCTGATGGCCAAGCGCCCGGAGGACCGCCCGGCCTCGGCGGGCGAACTCCGCCGGGCGCTCGAGTCGATCGACCTCAGCCCGGGTCGCGCCGGCCGGGCTGCCCCGGCCTCGATGTTGGAACGAATCGCGCGCGGTCATCTGGTGGCGCGCGAGCGAGAGCTCCACGAGGCGAGATCCCTTTGGCAGCAGGCCGCCGACGGCCAGAGTCAAGTGCTGCTGATCAGCGGCGAGCCCGGAGTGGGAAAGACGCGGTTGACGCGTGAGCTGGCGGCGCAGGCGGCTGTCTCCGGCGGAACCGTGCTCACCGGCGAGTGCTACGCCGAGGCCGGCGCGCCCTATGCCCCCATCTCCCAGATCATCCAACAGGCCGTCGACGGGAGCTCGCCCGGTGAGCTCGGTCTCCCGGAATTCGTCCTGGCAGACCTGGTCACGTTGGCCCCCGTGCTGCGCGCCCGCCATCCCGACATTCCACCGAACCCTCCCGTCGACCCCCAGACCGAACAGCAGCGACTTTCGGAAAGTGTCGTGCTGCTTTTCTCGGCCCTTTCCAGCCACGGCCCTGTTCTGCTCGTCCTCGAAGATGCCCACTGGGCCGACGGCGGCACGCTCTCGCTGTTGCGTCACCTGGCACGCCGCTCCCATCAGCCGGACCTGCGCCTGCTGACCGTGATGACCTACCGCGAGGTCGAGCTGGATGAGGCGCGTGCTCTGAACGAAGTGCTGCTCGACCTGGGCCGCGAACACCTGGCGGCGCGAATCAAGCTCACGCGCCTGACGCGCGACCAGACCGGGGAGATGCTGGCGGTGCTCTTCCAGGAGGAGATCACGCCGGATTTCCTGGACGGGATCTACCGCGAGACCGAGGGCAATCCGTTCTTCGTGGAAGAGGTCTGCAAGGCGCTGATCGAGCAGGGTGTGCTGACGCGCCAGGGGGGACGCTGGCATCGGCCGAGCATGGCCGAAGTGCAGGTGCCGCAGAGCGTGCGTGTCGCCATTCAGAGCCGGCTGGCCAAGCTGCCGGAGGACGCCCAGGAGATGCTGCGGCGGGCCTCGATCGTGGGCCGCGAGTTCGACGTCGACGTCTTGCGCAAGGCGTGCGACCTCGACGAGGACCGTCTAATCGACTCCCTGGAGGCGGCCGAGCGTGCCCAGTTGATCGAGGAGCTGCATCGGCCAGGCGAGGCGCGGTCAGCCTCACCGCGGTTCACCTTCGTCCACGCCTTGATCCCGCACACCCTGGCCGAGGCCGTCAGCGGCCTGCGGCGGCAGCGGATTCACCGGCGGGTGGCCGAAGCGTTGGAGCAACTTAGCGGCGATCGACTCGACGAGCTGGCGCCGAGCATCGGGCGGCACTTCGCCGAGGCCGGCGAGTGGGACAAGGCGGCCGAACATCTGCTACGGGCGGGCGACCAGGCCAACAGGCTCTACGCCTATCAGGAGGCAATCGAGGACTACGAGGAGGCCCTCGGCATTCTACGCGAGCGCAAGGAGCGCGAGCGTGAAGCTCGCACGTTGATGAAGCTCGGCTCGCTCTACCACGCCATCTTCGACTTCCCTCGCTCCCGCCGTGCCTACCAGGAAGGCTTCGCCGTCTGGCAAGGCCTCGGTTCGGCCCGTCCCGAGGCGGCTCTGCGGCCGGCCGCCCGGCCGTTCCTGATCAAGTGGGGGCGCGCCGCCACCTTCGATCCGCTCCACAACGAAACGGTGTTCGACAACGCCATCGCCGACCAGTTGTTCGCCGGCCTCGTCGAGCGGACGGCGGAGATGGACATCGTCCCCGACCTGGCCCGCTCCTGGGAAGTCCATGAAGGCGGACGGACCTACCTGTTCCAGCTGCGGCCCGACGCGCGCTGGAGCGATGGGGTGCCAGTGACGGCCCGCGATTTCGAAGTGGCCTGGAAGAGGATGCTCGATCCTGAGGTCGCGTCCCCCAACGCGGATTTCCTGATGGACATCAAGGGAGCACGGGCCTACCACCGCGGCGAGGTGACCTCGCCCGACGCCATCGGGGTGCGGGCCGTCGACCCGATTACGCTGAGCGTCGAACTGGAGGCGCCGTCGGGCTACTTCCTGCACGTGTTGGCGACAACGGCGGCCTGCGCCATTCCGGGGCATGTCCTCGAGAAGCACGGGGCTGCGTGGACCGATCCGGCCCACCTGGCGACCTGCGGGCCCTTCCGACTGGAAGAGTGGCGTCCCAACGAATGGATCGTGTTGACCCGCAACCCGGACTACCACGGGCGATTCGGGGGCAATGTCCAGCGGCTGGAGGCCGATCTGGCCGAAATCTGGGATTGGGACGATCTGCTGAAGCGGTATGAAGCCGATGAGCTGTCGGTGACCAACGTCCCGGAGTGGAAGGTGGAGGAGTTCCGCCATCGACACGCCGGTGAATACGTCACGGCCCCAGCAGCCTACACCGAGTGGGTGTGGATGAACCTGACCCGTCCGCCCTTCGACGATCGGCGAGTGCGCCAGGCGCTGGTGCATGCCTGCGACCGCGAGGCGATGGTTGCCCAGCGGCTGCGCGGCCTCGACCCTCCGGGGACCGGAGGGTTGGTGCCGCTGGGCCTGCCGGGCCACACGCCGGGTATTGGTTTGCCCTTCGATCCCGATCGGGCGCGCAGCCTGCTGGCCGAGGCCGGCTATCCGGATGGGCGAGGGTTTCCCGAGGTTGAGATTCTCTTGCTGTCCTCGCTCGGCGAGCTGCCCCATTTCGAATACCTGCGGGCTCAGTGGCGCGAGGTGCTGGGGATCGACGTCCAGCGCCTGGTGCTGGGCGCCGAGGAGTTCCAGCACCGGATGAAAGAGTCGCCGCCGGCGCTGGTGCGTATGGCCTGGCTGGCCGACTATCCCGACCCCGACAGTTTTCTGCGAGTCGGGCTTTCCTACTACGGCGACGTCCACTGGAATTCCGAGTACGCCCTGCTCGTCGAGTCCGCCGGCCGGAGCACCGATCAGCGGGAGCGTCTGGCACTGTACGAGCGTGCCGAAAGGCTGCTGATCCAGGAGGCGGCGGTGATGCCGCTGGTGTACGGTCGGATCGACGTTCTGCTGAAGCCGTGGGTGCACCAGTTCCCTATCTCGCCGGTGCGGTTCTGGTTCTGGAAGGATGTGGTGATGGAGGAGGAGTGAGCGGCCAGTGGCCAGTGGTCAGGGGTCAGTGATTATCGGGTAGCGTCACTGGAAGGGAAGAAGGAAACTGAGCTGGGCGCGCGCTGAACCCAGAAAAGTAGAAGCCCCCGGTTTCCCGGGGGCTTCTCGTTGTCTGGTTGGTGTCGTCTAGAGAATGGTGACGGAAGCGGCCTGCAGCCCCTTGGGGCCCTGCACGACGTTGAACTCGACGCGCTGGCCTTCCTCGAGGTTGCGGTACCCTTCGGCGAGGATCGCCGAATGATGGACAAAGACGTCTTCGCCGCCCTCGCGGGAGATGAAGCCGTAGCCCTTGCCGCCGTTGAACCACTTGACGGTACCCTGGATACGATCGGACATTGTGTTTTGCCTCCTAGGCAAGAGATGGTAGTTGCCTGTTCTTCGGAGGTCCGTTTCGACCAGGTACAGAATCGGCCCGAGCGGGTGCAGCTCAGGCCGAGGTCTTGCGACATCCAGTCAGAACTTGCAGGCTACCTTACAAGCGATAATACCACCCTTTTCCGGCTATGTCCAGCCCCTCTCCAGTGCTCAGTGGCCAGTGGTCAGTGGTCAGTGGTCGGTCGTCTTTGGTCGGTAGTCTTTGCTCAAAACCAGAGACCCACTTCCGTGGCACCCGGATCGATGGAGTCTTGCGGTTGATTTCTTGAGGCCGATCTCGCGCCCAATCTAAAAACCTTGCTGGGGCACACCACGCGTGCACCTCCTTGAAAGGCGATCACGCGGCTTGCGCAAGACTCTCTCGACCTTGGCCGCGGAACCCGGCCATTGCTGTCGGTTACCCCCTATTAGTCCCCCCTAAAGGGGGGACAGCGGGGGGGCGTGAGCACGCCCCCCCGCACCCCCTCGCAATGGCTTCAGTTCGGCGGAGATGGAGTCGCGGACATTTCGATCGATAGAGTCTTACGTCTGATCTTGTGAGCCGATCTCGCGCCCAATCTGGTGACCTCGGTAGGACAACAGCGCGTCCATGTTTCCGAAGTAGACTCACTTGAGTTGCGCAAGACTCGTTCGACCTCGGCCGCGGAACCCAGCCATTGCAGGGGGGTGTGGGGGGGAAGCTCATTCCCCCCCACTGCCCCCCCTTGAGGGGGGCCTACAGGGGGGTGAAACAAAAACGCGGGGTCCTTCGGGAAAGGAGCCCAAGGGGTGACGAACGGTCAGTACCCCATCCACCCCGCATCCGCCCAGATCGACACCTCCGGCTGGCCGTCGAAGAGCTTGCCAAACTCGGCGGCGAGGGCAGGGTCGCTGTACAGCTTCTGGATGGCTTCGATGTTGTCCCAGAAGTCGATGGCGAGGAAACCCTTCTCGTCTGCCGTGTTCAGATAGGCCTGATGGCCGGTGCTGCCCAGCTGACGGCTCTGCGGCGAGATCTGGCCGACGGTGGCATCGTGCACCGCCTGGGCATCGGCCTTGCTTCCCTTCAATTGCCCACGAACCACGACAACGTATTTCATCACAACCTCCATTTGGTATTAGGATTCACTTGTAGGACGGCCGGCGGGGCCGGAACTACGCGCTCTCCGCAGGGAAATCCTCTCGATGGGTTGAACGCGCCAGGCTTTCCGGAGTAGGCCCATGGTGTCTTATCCAGCGGAGGGCCACAGAGAGGTTAGACATGCAGCAAGAGACACAAATAGATAGCCGGGAGCCCGAGCTACGCGCGGCTTTGGGAGGGGACCAAGGAGCTTTCGAGGGGCTCACCGAACCCTACCGGCGCGAGTTGCAGGTCCATTGCTACCGGATGCTCGGCACTCTCGTCGAGGCGGAGGACATGGTCCAGGAGACCTTTCTGCGGGCCTGGAAGAGCCGCCGGACATATGCCGGCCGCGCCCCCTTCCGCGCCTGGCTGTACCGGATCGCGACCAATGCCTGCCTAGACGAACTGGCACAGCGGCCGCGGCGCGGTCTGCCAATGAGCTACTTCGCTCCTGCCGATCCGGACCAGCCGCCGGATCCACCGCTGCCCGATCCGATCTGGCTAGAACCGTACCCCGACGCGATTCTGCCCATGGCCCGCACCGACCCAGCCGCCCGCTACGATCAGCACGAGACCGTCCGGCTGGCGTTCCTGGTGGCGCTGCAGGAGCTACCCCCGCGCCAGCGCGCGATCCTGTTGCTGCGTGATGTCCTGGGATGGTCGGCGGCCGAGGTCGCTTCGCTCCTTGATAGCACCGTCTCGTCGGTGACCAGCGCGCTGTACCGTGCGCGGTCCACTCTCTCCGCCCGATACCGCGGCGGCGATCGCCCTGAACAAGGCGTTAATCTGGACGACCCGATCGAGCGACGCCTCCTCGAGCGCTACGTCGAGGCATGGGAAACGGCTGACATCGATCAATTGACCCTGATGCTCAAGCAGGACGCCACCTTCCCCATGCCGCCGGCGCCTGCTTGGTACTTTGGACGAACGGCCATTCGGGCCTTCATCTCGGCGACGATCCTCAACGGCGCGGCACGAGGCCGCTGGAAACTGCTGCTCACCCGCGCCAACGGTCTTCCGGCGTTTGGTCTATACCGCAAAGAGGAAGATCGCCCGGTCTACACGGCTTTCGCCATCCAGGTGGTCACGTTTGAGTCGGGGCTGGTGGCGGATGCCACCACCTTCGGCTTCCCGCAGCTCTTTCGGAGGTTCGAGCTTCCGGAGGAGATCCCGGCGTAGGACATGCCAGGAGATCTTTCCTTCCGGCACCCCGTGACATCCTCCGACGCTGAGCCCGGCAGTTGCTGCAGTCGTTCCTCTTAGATCACCCCCCTTTTAGGGGGGACAGCGGGGGGGCGTGAGCACGCCCCCCCGCACCCCCCTCGCAATGGCCAAGTTTCGCAGGTGAAGTCGAGCGAGGCTTGCGCTAAGTCGCGCGCCTCCATCGAAACAACAGGAACACAACGTGGCCATTTCATTGCCGTGTTCATGGCCTCCCTCGCTGGGCGTGAAGACAGCCGCTAGAAATCAGGCGCAAGACTCCAGCGAGCGTAATGTTCGCGACTCCATCTCCGTCGAGCGCAAGCCAGTGCAGGGGGTACGGGGGGCAGCTCATGCCCCCCG
>Ga0209431_10001803_pt1 | contig 17507 bp, 20 predicted proteins | sample RifCSP13_3_FD_184021 | JGI IMG/M metagenome (GOLD analysis project Ga0209431, IMG submission 184021) | Soil microbial communities from Rifle, Colorado - Rifle CSP2_sed 13_3 (SPAdes) (version 2) | ecosystem: Environmental > Terrestrial > Deep subsurface > Rock core/Sediment | place: Rifle...
GCGGTCGAGAAGGCTAAAGTTATTTCAAAGAGCAAACCGGCGTCGATACCGACTGACGGCGACGGCTACGATATTGAGGAAGCTCTAAGGTTAAGGTACCGTTTTCTGGATTTAAGAAGACAGCGTCTGCAGAAAAATTTGCGGCTGAGAAACAAAGCCGCAATCTTGGCAAGAGAATATTTGAATAAGGAAGGATTTGTCGAGGTTGAAACCCCGTATCTTTCCAAAACAACACCGGAGGGCGCGCGGGATTTTCTAGTTCCCTCAAGACTTCATTTGGGTAAATTCTACGCTTTAACTCAAGCTCCACAGCAGTACAAACAGCTTTTAATGCTTTCGGGTTTTGAAAAATATTTCCAGTTTGCCAGGGCCTTCCGGGATGAGGATCTTCGGGCAGACCGGCAGTTTGAACACACGCAGATAGACATAGAGGCGGCTTATGTCAAAAGGGAAGATATTTTAAAAGTTGTGGAAGGGCTGGCAACTCATGTTGCAGAGGCTATGGGCAAAAAAATCTTCAAAAAACCTTTCCCGGTTTTTACATATAGGCAAGCTATGGAAAAATTCAAACAGGATAAATTCGATATGCGTGAGAAAAAAGACGAAGAAACGCTGGCCTTTGCTTGGGTTGTCGATTTTCCGCTTTTGGAGTATGACGAAAAAGAAAAGCGCTACACCTTTTCGCACAATCCATTTACCGCGCCAAAAGAGGAGTTTATTGATGATCTCACCACACTTAAAAATCTGGACAAAATAGAATCATATCAATACGATCTTGTCTTAAACGGCGAGGAAATTGGAAGCGGCAGCATTCGCATTACAGATCCGAAGGTCCAAAGACAGGTATTTGCCGCCATGGGCTACAGCGACAAGAAAATAGATTCTGATTTTGGTCATCTTTTGGAAGCTTACGAATACGGAGCCCCCACACACGGCGGAATTGCCCTGGGTTTTGACAGGCTTTGTGCGGTTCTTGCAGGCGAAAAGAGCATCAGGGAAATTATTGCCTTTCCAACTTCCGGTTCAGGGCAAACTTCGGTAATGGATGCACCGTCTGTTGTTGACGACAAAGTTCTCGCTGAACTTGGAATCAAAAAGCGATGACGTACGCTCGTTTTTTCCTGATTGCATTTATCGTTATTTTGCAGATTTTGGTAATTGTCCTTTCCAAATCTTCTTTCGCCGCAAATTTGTTTACGAGACAAAAACAAAATAGGCTTGCAAGCATAGTTACATCATCAAACTCCGCGCCTTCCGCAAATGAAGGATTTCAAAAAGCCCCGTTTGTCTCTGCAAAATCGGCAATCATTGTAGATACCAAAGGAGGGAATGTGATGTTTGAAAAAAACTCCAATTTTCGTCACCTTTCGGCTTCGACCACTAAGTTGATGACTGCCTTGGTTGCTCTTGAACTATGTTCTCCTGACAACATAGTTACTGTAGGTTTAGTTAATACTAACGGGACCCAGATGGGCCTTACGTCCGGTGATCAGGTAACGGTGGAGACCCTTCTTTACGGGATGCTGATGGCTTCCGGAAACGATGCAGCCTATGTTTTGTCAGCGTCATGCGCCGATTCGTATGATGGGTTTATTGACCTTATGAACGAGAGAGCCAAAACTCTGGAAATGGCAAACACCCACTTTGACAATCCTGCAGGTTTTGACAGTGATTACAATTACTCAACTGCCGCCGACCTTTCAAAACTTGCCAAAGATGCAGTTGCAAATCCACTAATATCAAAAATCGTTGCCACCAAAACAATAGTTTTGACCGATGTTTCCGGTATAAAAACTTACTATGTCGAAAATATTAACAAGCTTTTGGGTGAAGTTGACGGAGTAGAAGGTGTTAAAACCGGACACACTGAGGCAGCCGGAGAAATTTTATTAACCAAAGCAACAAGGGCGGGGAATACTATTATTGTTGTGGTTTTATCCTCCGAAGACAGATTTGAAGATTCTAAAAAGTTAATCGAATGGGCGTTTGCCAACTACCATTGGCAATGATTTAATCCGACTCATTGCCGCTAATCCAATTCTCATCTACGGCCGGTACATATGCAGCCAGGTTATTATCTCCTTTAAACAAATAAACAGGTTGTAAATACTCTTGGTAATTTTCACCTTCCAGATAAACAATCTCAACGTCCCTTACCGGGAAGGTATTTCCTTCAATTTCTTTATTGAACGCCCCTTGGCCGTTTTTTAACTCCTCAAATGCCCGGGTTATATCCATGAGTGGGTAAGTGGAGAACTTGTGCTTTTTAATATCCAGCATGGCAACTTTTGCTTCGACTATTTCTCTTTTGGAGACCAATGCCCAGGCAGGAGCCATGTCAAGTCTTGGATTGATAATTTTAACCTCATCAACAGGCTGTCTTGGAAAAAGGATCTTGACAAAATTTGCGGAAGAAAGAGAGACTGCTTCATCCAACGTGCCATTTTCAAATTTTAAAAGCTGGTTTTTGGGCTCTTTTTGATTGAGCAACGAAAGATCAACCCTAAATTTTTGGAAAAAATCCCTTGCTATGTCCGTCGCTTCTTCAACGGTAGAAGGTCTTGTAGCTAAAAGTTCCGATTTATTCAAATAATTGCTTCCCATTACAAAATTTCCCGATGTAATATTGATAGTCAAGACAAAGTCAGGATTACTTGAATTTCGGAAGGTTGCCGTTCTTTCTGTTACGGATTCCGGCTCTTTTTTATAATCGGCATTGGCAACCTGCGCTTTTGTTCTTTCCAAATCGCCAAAAGCCGGCTTTGGAGGATCAATCGTGAAAACTTTTATTTCATGGGCAAGTTTGGGCAGTTCCCCTGAAATTGTCTCTACTTTATAGTCAATTTTTCCAGGCGGTTTAACCCCCTCCGAAATATCGAGTTTGGGGATTTTGCCAAAAGCAACTAATGAAGCTGGCGGCGGGACAGGGAAAAGCATGTTTTTGAGGGTCATTCCGAATCGAAACGTTAAGACAGCAAGAAAGATTATTCCGACAACAACAAGTCCGCCGACAAAAGCTTTTTTGGATATTTCTGAAGTTTGACTTAATGTGGCCATGGTACAATTTTAACAAAAGAGCACACCTGCCGGTCAATGCAACGTATGGAAAAAGTTATTGTCCGCTACGCACCTTCGCCTACAGGTATTCCGCATATTGGCAATATCAGGACTGCCCTTTACAATTTTCTTCTTTCTAAATCCCAAAAAGGCAAGTTTATCCTAAGAATAGAAGATACCGACAGAAAAAGGTTTGTGCCGGAGTCGGTCAAGGCAATCGAAGATAGTCTTAGGGTGCTGGGACTTAACTGGGATGAAGTGTATCGTCAATCCGAAAGACTCGCCGTTTACCAGAGGGATTTGAAATTATTGAAAGAAAAAAATCTGGTATATGAGGATGAAGGGGCATGGAGGTTTAAGGTAGAAAAAGGCAAGCAACTTAAGTGGGGCGATTTGGTTCATGGGCAAGTAGAGTTTGCAGCCGACGTAATTGAAGACTTCATTATTATTAAGTCAGACGGCTATCCTACTTATCATTTTGCATCCGTAGTTGACGATCATGATTTAAAAATTTCCCACGTTTTGCGCGGCGACGAGTGGATTTCTTCAACCCCAAAGCACTTGCTTTTATATCAGGCTTTTGGCTGGAATCCTCCTCAATTTATCCATGTACCTGCAATTTTAGGGCTGGACAAGAAAAAACTTTCCAAAAGGGAAGGCGCAAGGTCGGTTCTTGAATATATAGAAGACGGTTATCTACCCGATGCGCTTTTAAACTTTCTGGCACTTTTGGGCTGGTCCCCAAAAGGCGACAGGGAATTGTTCACACTCCAGGAATTGATTGCCGAGTTCCAGGTAGAAAGGCTAAACAAAAACAGCCCGATTTTTAATTTAGAAAAATTAAATTGGTTTAACAGAAAATATCTGGCGAAATATACGCCAAAAGATTTGGAATCTCAGATCAGAAAGTTTTCCAAAAAGGCCAAGCCAGTGGGTGATGAACGATTGGCGATGATTATCAATTTAATCCGTGACAGAATGACGACATTGGCGGATTTTGATAAATATTCTGGAATTTTTTTTGAAAAAGGGAAAAAGACGCCGCCGCCAAAGGAAAAAGCAAGACAAGCCAAAGAGGCAATGGGAAAGATAGAGAAGTGGGACGAAAAAACTATTGAAGAGTCTTTAGAAAAATTTATCAAAGAAAAAAATCTTAATAGCTCTGATTTTAAAAACACCCTCCGCCTTTCCGTTTTTGCAGACAACACGCCCCCTATTTATCAAAGTCTTGCGATTCTTGAGAAAAAAGAAATTCTCTCCCGAATCGAAGATGCTGTTAAAAAAGCAAAATAAAGAATCTAAATTCCGAGAAATTCAAGCAGCTTGTAGATCAGAAATGCCGGCCAAAGAATAGCCTTTACAATCCCAAGGACACCATCGCCGAAAGTAGTCGCCCGTTGGAGAAAATAGATTGCCGCGCCGATCAATCCCAAGCCATAGATAGCACCCGATCCTGCGTTATTATGCATTCCTTTCGAGCCGTTATTTTTCATCCAATTGTCTTTTAAGATAGAGGATTATTTTTTGCCATCTTGATACCTTTTCTCTGCAGTTATGATGATGTTATGGGCTGATTCCTTTCCACGCCAGTTATGTACTTCGACTTTCTTGTTTTCAAGTTGTTTGTATACCTCAAAAAAATTATGTACTTCTTTTTTGAAAAAATCGTCAACATCTTCTATATCTTTAATATGTGAAAGCAGAGGATCTCCGTCAGCAACAGCAATTATTTTCTCGTCTTTTTCTTTTTGGTCTTCCATGTACAAAATTCCTACCGGCCGCGCACTAACTACACAACCCGGAAATACGGAATCGGAAATTATCAAAAGTACATCAAGGTGATCACCGTCACCCGATCTTGTTTGCGGGATAAAGCCGTAATCTGTTGGATAAAAAACTGAGGAATGTAACACTCTATCCAGACGAATTACATTTAAGTTTTCATCATATTCATATTTATTATGAGAACCCTTTGGAATCTCAACAACGACATTAATAATTTCAGGTGATTTTTCCCCAATGGGAATATCCTCGTAAAACATATTTTAATTCTTTAACTTATGATAAAGCTTATCCTCAAAAAAGAAAATGGTTTAGCTTGGAAAGATGACTGGAGTTTATGCTGAGTGTTATCGAAAACTTTTATCAAAAATGGTAAAATTAGCTTCACATTGCCGGATCGTCTAATGGTAGGACAACGGATTCTGGATCCGTTTATCTAGGTTCGAGTCCTAGTCCGGCAGCACGTTAGTACGATACTCCTGCAATAGGAGTACGTCATAGGGTTTTTTGAAACTAAATTGGAGCTTTTATCTCGATTGAAAATTGCTGTTTTTGCATACGTTTATTTTTCCACTTCGTTTATAGCAACAGGTGACGCTGTGCGCCGATTCCGATTATTTCAACGATGAATGCAACCGGCCCAACAACAAGGCCTGCGTTTTCCGTCTATAAGCTCCGTGCGCGTCCTCTCGATCCGGTGGCTTCTCGTCTCCGCTTTCTTGGCAGACTCAATCCAGCAGATCCATTCATTGCGCGCGAGTGGCGTAATATCCTTCCATGCTGCTCTTACCGTCGATGAAGAAGTAAGGGTCTTTCGTAAATCTGCTGGTATTCTGTGTACCACACCGGCGGCGATTTTTTTTTGGGTCATACCTTCCATATCGTATAAGTTAATACATATGTACTGTTTCTTGTGCTAGCAAACGGTACCGCAAAGTAATTTTTCAAGTAATCTTTCGCCGATGTTAGCAACCATTCCCGCCCAAATAAGGAGAAGCATTGCCACGATGGCGATGACTGCTAAACTTCGATGTACGGGGTTGGTAAGATTTCTCGCCGCGAAGTCAATGGCGAAACCAGTGCCGAACAGAAGAACACCTATGACAATAAAGTCGCCTAGAGTCCAGTTCCATCCATCGATGAATTGATTCCCCAGCAAGGGGACTAGTAAAATCAATCCCACCACGATCGCAATACGGACAATGTTTTTATTCGAAGAAAAGCTCTGCTTATTTTGCATAATGATAAATGTTATGTTTTCTCTGATAATTCCCGCAGACGTTTCAAGTTTTTCCTCGGCGTCAAATTCTACAGCTAAGCACAGCCCTTAACCTCAAGTAGGCTTGTACGTAAGTAGAATATTTCCGCTTCTAAACGTTCTGGTTTTAAGAAGTTTAAGGTTCATCTTTTTTACACCCTTGAATAACGGTTTTCCACTTCCCAAAATGAGCGGATTGACAACCAACCTATATTCATCAATGAGGCCGAGGTTAGCGAACTGTTGTACGATCGTGCCACTTCCGAATATGGCAATATCCCCGCCATCTTGTTTCTTTAGTTCAATGATATCGGTCGCTTTTATTTCGCGGAAAATTTTGACATTCTTCCAAACCGGGCCGTCATTTATTCTCGACAGTGTTTTTGAAAAGACTATTTTGGGAATGCTGTTCATTATCCCGGCAACAACTGGCTCGCTCTTTACCCCATCCGATGTTGGCCAGTAACTTGCCATCAGCTTGTATGTGATCTTTCCGAAGATAAGCGCGCCCAATGATTTCATCTGCTCTGCGGAAAATGCGCCCATTTCGTCATCATAATTGTGCCAATCTAATTCTCCCTTTGGTCCGGCAAAGAAGCCATCAACTGTCACTAAATTAAATACAATTATTTTTCTCACATTTAATGTTTTTATTGATTTATTTTACCAAATCTTTCATGGGAACACTTTTGTCTTTGGAGGAAAATTTACGCTGTTAACCAAAGTTAGATTGTTTGAATGAACTGTTGAGATTTTTCGAATACAAATTCAGGATACTTAATAATTTCTGGCCAATCAGCGGTTCGGAAATCATCAACTACTCCCAGCAATATAAAATTATGAAGTTGGGGTGGGGGATGGAGCCGGTTCCACAATACACTTTTCAAAGCTTGCTTTTTCCTCAGCAGTCAGGCTTTTAGTGCTTTCTTCAGTTACGATTTTTTGAATTGATTCATCCGAAAGTGTACTTTGAGCGCATTCAACATTAATTTTGCCGATCCCCGGCAAATCCACGTCAGCTGGCGCCTGGGGAACCTGAGACTCTTGCTGCTGGTTTTGTCTGCCCAATAATCCCTGATAAGCACCGCGCTTAATGCCGTCTGCCAAAATTAAAAGGACAAAAAGACCGATTAATATCCAGATAATGAAAAAGACAGTTGCCAAAAAATGCAGGATTTTGAAATTTTTAAACCCCAACAAAACCGAAACTAGATTATTGACCGTTTTGTCAATTTTTAGTCCTTTAGTCTTCTTTTTTGCTTCCATAGCCGTAAATAATATCTGATAGAGTGAAACTTTACAAGACTTAAAAGTTGCGAGTTTTAATTATTCTTTTTTCGGTAATTACAAAGTCAACTTTGATATCATGGGATTCGCTTTCAAAATGATCAATCACTTGGAAATCATAAGCAACACCGATTTTTAAAGCATTGGTGTCTGCCAAAAGCCTGTCATAGACGCCTTTTCCGTAACCGAGTCTTAGACCGTCTTCAGAAAAAGCAAGGCCGGGTAATAAAACCAAATCAATTTTTGCTGAATCAACGGGTAATAATTTTGATGGCTGGGGGATTTGATACGGTCCGATTTTAAGCTTGTTAAGAGAAGATAATTTAACAAATTTGTAGTTTTTTGATGTTTTGAAAAATGCCGGAATGACAATAGTCTTTTGGATCTTAAGAAACTCACTGGTGGTATCGCTCAGTTCCGGTTCATTGTTTACGGCAAGGTAGCAGGCAATGACATTATTATTTTCGATTTGCGCAAGGCTTTTTATCTTTTTGCAGATTGCTTGGCTTCTTTTTTGAATCTCAAAAGAAGTAAGAGACTGTCTTTTTTTAAGAAAAACTTGCCGAAGTTTGGATTTTTCGGATTTGATCACAGGCAATATCTTTATGAGTAAATAGTTTATTCTTGAGCAAATTTTTCACTCAGTTTTTGCTTTTGCCGTCTTTTTGCCTTCTTCCATTGCTTCCATCGCTCCCGTGGTTTTGGCAACCGCAAGTTCAACTAACGTTATAACAATTGCAAGGATAAGTACCCATAATATACTGGAAATCCCAAGACCGGTTACGACTGCCAGTCTTTTTAATATCCATAAGACGATAATGTTTGATGCCAAAAATATAGCGGGCCAGACGTTTTGGTTTTTAATTTTGAATCCTGTCTGCTCAACCGCTTTTGGCGCAAGAGGGATAAGTGCGGTTAAGACTAACCCTGCAAAAATTGCCGAAAGCCCGGTTGAGATTGATTGGTTACCGACTGCAATATTGCCGCCAAAAATTGCGTTTACAATAAGAAGTACAACGGTGTTTACGACCCAGAATGTCAAAAACGAAACAGCTTTTTTCTGATCCATTTGTTCACCCCCTTTTTCGATTTATAAAGGCTTTCCTGAAAGAATAGATCAATAGTGTTTTTAAGTCAACAAATATATTCGAATTGACTTGGCATGTTTGAGGCGGTACGATTAAAGCGTGGTAGACGAGAGACAAGTGATCGATAAGCTTAGAAACTGCATAGATCCTGAACTTGGTATCAACATTGTTGATCTTGGCCTTATTTACTCGGTAGGGATTGACGATTCCAGGGTTAATGTCCTGATGACACTAACTACGCCCGGTTGCCCCTTGGATTCTTATTTTGTCAGGGATATCACGGACAAACTAAAAACCCTCAAAGGCGTAAAGGATGTTTCGGTGGAGCTTACTTTTGAGCCTCCCTGGAGTCCTGTCAAAATGTCCGCTGAGAGCAAAGACCTAATGGGTTTTGTAAATTAGAGTCAGCCGCTTGACTTTCGGGTTTTCTTCGGAATATAATCTTCCTGCTATTCAATTACCTAAGCACCCAATAACCTAAAATTGGGGTATTGACAAGCGCAATAAATGGGACTCTAATGGAATTAGACCACAATATATTGTGCCTTTTAGATAAGCGTGAAATATCTGGCCTGCACGCAAGATCGATAATTTTCAAGACATAGGGCAGTTTTTATAAGTTTGCATAAAAATCCAAGGGGAGCATGTGATTTGTCCTTTTTGCGCGCATCAGGAATCAAAAGTTGTCGACAAAAGAGAAGGAGTCGGCGGCAAAATAACCAGAAGAAGACGTGAATGCTTAAAATGCGCACGCAGATTTACAACATTCGAAAGAGCCGAAACCCTTGACCTTTTGGTCATTAAAAAAGACGGCAAAAGAGAAGTTTTTGACAGGGTAAAACTAAGAAGCGGAATCATAAAGGCCTGCGAAAAACGGCCGATTTCGGCACAGGAAGTAGAAAAGATCCTGGACGAGATTGAAGCAGACCTGAGAAAGAAGAACGTAAACGAAGTTTCAAGTAAAAAAATAGGAGAGTTGGTAATTCGAAGATTAAAAAAGATAGACGAGATTGCCTACATAAGGTTTGCATCTGTTTACCGGCAATTTGCAGACCTTTCGGATTTTGAAAAAGAGCTGGCCATGCTTTCAAAACGCTTTAAATCAAAATGAAACTGAATAAGCTGCAAAAAATATTATCAAAAGTAGACACCAGAGAAAAAATCAGGGAAAAGGCGAGAGTTTTGGGCCGCAAAATCCCCAAAGCCCCAAAAGACCTTCCGGAACCCAATTTAAGTCAAAACGCAGCATACATTGCCAAAACCAGATATGCATTCCGCGATGAAAAAGGCGAGCCCAAAGAGTTACCGAAAGAAATGTTTTGGAGAATTGCCTACTACATTGCCTCAGCCGACACAATTTATAGCAAAAAAACCCATTTAAAATCGGCCAAAGAGTTTTACAAACTGATGGCCGCCCAAAAATTCATACCCAATACGCCTACTATGGTCAACTCGGGCAAAACAGGTCAGTCGCTTTCCGCCTGTTTTGTGCTGCCTGTTGAGGACGATATGGAGTCGATTTTGAAAACCATGTCCAATATGGCCATGATTCACAAGATGGCAGGCGGCACCGGTTTTTCTTTTTCCCATCTTCGCCCCAAAGACGATATCATCGGAACCTCTAAAGGCAAATCCACAGGCCCTGTTGCCTTCATGCAGGCATACAACGATGTCTGCAGTCAGATCAGGCAGGGCGGTGTGCGCCGCGGTGCCAATATGGGGATTCTGCACTACACTCACCCTGATGTTCTGCGGTTTGCGGTCCATAAAGTCGATGAATTTTCACTGACCAACTTCAATATTTCGGTGACTGTTGATGAAAAATTTATGGAAAAGGTCAAAGAGGACGCAAAATATGTTGAGGGGAAGATTGATTTTGCACCGATTATCGAAGAAGTAAAAGTTGCCCATGCCATCCGTGATCTTGATCTTAAAAACGTAAGGCTGGAGGAAGCCGTTTCCAAGCTTTATGAAGAATGCCGTGCCAAAGAAGAGGGAGAAGGCTATGATCTTGTAAATCCGCGAACCGGCAAAGTTATAGACAGGCTTAATGCCCAGAAGGTTTTTGATCTTATAACCCAGCTTGCCTGGCAGTATGGCGACCCGGGGATGATTTTGATAGACAGGATAAACAGAGGCCGTGCGAACCCTACACCCAAAATCGGCCAGATTGAAGCCACCAACCCCTGCGCAGAGCAGCCGCTTTTGCCCTACGATGCCTGCACTTTAGGCTCGGTTAATCTCTCAAAGTTTGTCCGAGAGAACCGCGATGGAGAATCCATTGACAAGATCGACTGGCAGGCCCTAAAAGAGGCAGTCCATTCGGCTATCCACTTTTTGGATAACGTTTTGGACATGAATCAGTATCCGGTCACAGAAATCGACAAAATGACTTCTTTAATCAGGAGAGTCGGGCTTGGAGTCATGGGCTGGGCGGATATGCTGGTAAAACTTGGCGTTTCCTATAACACCAAAGAGGGTTTTGACTTGGCCCAAAAAGTGATGGGTTTCGTCCAAAAAGAAGCCGACAATGCCAGCTGTGAACTGGCTAAAGTGCGTGGCGTTTTTCCGGCTTTCAAAGGCTCGATTTATGATAAAAAAGGCGGTCTCAAACTGCGAAACGGTGCCAGAACGACAATTGCTCCCACCGGCACAATCTCGATGCTTGCCGACTGTTCTTCGGGGATTGAACCTCACTTTGCCCTGGCTTTTGCCAAAAATACCATTGAGGGCAAGAGACTTTTTAATACCAACCCCTACTTTTTGGAGGCCTTAAAAGAAGAAGGGATTTTTGGCGATGAGCTTTTGGAAAAGATTGAAAAAAATAAGGGCTCTTTAAAAAACCTTGAGGAGATTCCCGACAAATTAAAGAAGGTTTTTGTGGTTGCCGGCGATATCGTACCTTCCGATCATGTCCGCATGCAGGCGGCTTTCCAAAAATACACCGATAACGGCATTTCCAAGACTATCAACTTTCCCAACAAGGCAACAGTAGATGACGTCCGCGAGGCCTACTGGCTGACATATGAACTTGGTTGTCACATGATTACCATTTACCGTGACGAATCCAGAATTAAACAGGTTCTGGAGGTCAAATCCGACAAATCTTATTACGACCAATTAACAGGCGTCAGGCTTACTCCGCAAGGTCAGGTAATTCCGCTTCCCCAGAAAAGACCGACTCCTCAGGAGGCCTGGGGAATGCGGGTTCGCAAAAAAGCGGATGTCGGCTGGGTTTACACTTCCGTTTTCCGGGAAGCGGACGCAACGCCGGTTGAGGTGTTTATCAATATCGGCAAAACAGGCGGTTATGTAGCAGGCGCCGCCGAAGTAACCGGAAGACTGGCATCGCGGGCTCTAAAATACGGCGCATCTTTGGAAGAGATTGCAACCGATTTAGTCGGCATTTCCTGCGGAACTCCTTACGGCATGGGCGCTTCAAGTGTTCTTTCGGCATTTGATGCGGTTGGCAAGTCGCTTCTGGAAATTGCCAGGTCCAAGCAGCTGCAGCTGCCGATAGTTGAGGAGAGTCAGCAGGAGGAACCGGCTCAACAGGGGCTAAAGACCAATGGCGAATCCCAAAGTTACGCAAACGGGAAGACAAACGGCAAGACGACAAATGGTCAGTCTGTCCAGGTTAGCACAAATACCAACGGATCCTCAAAAGCAGTCCAAATGAACCTTACACCTACTTCGGCCTCGCCCGTTTTTGGCAAGAGCACTGCCCATTCGGAAGAGGCGCTTTTGGAAAACAAATTTACAATTTGTCCTGATTGCTCAAGTCCGGTTGTCTACGCCGAAGGCTGCCGCCAATGCATCAACCCCACCTGCGGCTGGAGCAAGTGCAGTTAACCTCTTGACAGTATGTACATTAAAGTGTACACTTTGCACATATGGCACAAATAATTCCTGTCACTGAGGCTAGGAAGAGACTCCTCAAACTTGTCGATCAGGTCGATGATGAATATACCCGAATCGATTTGACGAAAAAAGGAAAGGTTAAAGCAACTTTAGTGTCTCCTGAGTATCTGGATTCGCTGGAGGAAACAATCTACACATTGCAGCATTCAATGGAAGACATCAAAAAAGCAGAAAAGGAGCTTGCAAGAGGAGAGTATGTTACTCTAGAGGAGTTTAAAAAACAGCTAGAAAAGAGAAATGCCCGCGAAAAAATTCGTCATCGCCAACAGGGCAAATAAAACAATAGGAAAATTTCCTCTTTGGGTCCAAAATAAAATCTCCAAAGCCTTCGACACGTTAAAAGAAAATCCCCTGAAAGGAGAAAAAATGCATGGAGAATTATCCGAAAGATATAAATTCAGGGTTGGCGATTACCGAATAATTTACAAATTCGACTCAAAACAAAGTTTGTTAGAAGTCCTTAAAATCGAACACAGACAGGGAATTTATAAATAATTTCTGCGGCTGGAGTAAATGTAGTTGATAAGCCCGAAAATTCCCCCACTCAATTTTGATATACTTTCTAAAATTATGAAAAGAGTAGTTATAGTTCATTGCTGGGACGGATACCCGGCGTATTGTTGGTATCCGCAAACAAAAAAAGAGTTAGAAGAAAAAGGGTTTAAGGTCGAAGTTCCCGAAATGCCGGAAACGGATCTTCCCAAATTGTCTTTGTGGTTACCTAAATTAGAGGAAGTGATTGGTAGTCCTGATAAGGATTTGTACCTTGTTGGTCATAGTGCAGGTGTAATAACCATCCTAAGATACTTAGAATTTTTACCTCGTGACCAAGAGATAGGTGGAGCCGTATTGGTAGCGGGGTTTACGGATAAACTGGTTTATGACGAGCTGGAGAATTTTTTTGAAACCCCAATTGATTTTGAAAAAATAAAACAGCACTGCAGTAAACTTGTAGCAATTCACTCAGATAACGACCCATTCGTGCCGCTAGCACAAGGGGACATTTTAAAAGAAAAGTTAGAAGCCAAATTAATCGTTTTACATGACATGGGCCATTTTTCCGGACCGGTTGATGATTCAAAGAGCGTAACAACTCTACCTGAAGTTACACGAGAAATACTTAAGCTAGCTAAATGATATGTCCAAAAATCGCCCCATTCAATTCTGATATACTTTCCTCGTGGCCGAGCAGCAAATACCGACAGACAGACTTGACCTTGCAGAAGATCTACGACCAGTCGTAGGCAGGCTGTGTACTGCGTATGGTTTAGGTTCTGCAAAAAGCTTTTCAATAATTGAAACTGGTTACGAAGACTGCAACGTAATAATTAATTCAGATAAGGGCCGTTTTCTTGCAAAAATGTTTGCAAGAACCCGCACACCTGAAGATATAGATCGATATGCAACTATTATGCAAAAGGTGGTTGAGGCGGGTGTAAACCATCCGAAACTTGTTGCAACCACAAGCGGACAAAAAGTATATAAAGACGCTGGTATTTCGCTTGTTTTAATGAGATTTGTCGAGGGCAAGACATTTCTTGAGTTGGACAGAGCACCTAACGATGATGAACTGAGAGCGATAGTCGAGCAGGCAGCAAAAATCAACAGTATCGATCACAAACCGCCTTACCTATTAGATTCTTGGGCAATACCTAACATTGAAACAATGTTTGAGCGAGTAAAGCACTTCATTGAACCCGACGATTTGAAGCTTGTTCAACAAGTTATTGAGCAGTATGAACATATGCCCGTAGATGATTTGCCGCATGCATTTGTTCATGGTGACTTCACTAAGGCCAATATCGTAAAAGCAGACAATGGTAATCTATATATTTTGGACTTTTCAGTCGCTAACTGGTATCCGAGAATCCAAGAACTTGCGGTCATTGTTGCTAACCTCATGCATGACAAGAACGATACCCGTTCCTTAAGGGAGAAATGTGAACACGTTGCCGAGTTGTATAGTCAATTCGGAGCATTAACAGAAGAAGAAAGAAAGCATTTACAAGCATACGCACTTGCAGGGATTTCAATGGAGCTTTTGGGGGGACTGCAGGAAAAATATATCAACGGACATGATAATGAAGAAACCGCATTTTGGATTGTTACGGGTCGAGAGGGATTAAAAAAAGCTTTAGGATGAAATTACTACTTACCTCAAACGGTCTTGTCAATAAATCTATAGCAGATGCACTATTGGATTTAGTTGGTAAACCTTTCGATAAAACCAATATGGCGTTTATTCCGACTGCCGCAAATGTCGAAGAAGGAGACAAATGGTGGCTAATTGACGATTTATCACGTTGTAAAAATCTAGGTTTTGCGCAAGTTGATATTGTCGATATTTCCGCACTGCCAAAAAATCTTTGGAAGCCCAGATTAGAAAAGGCAGATGTCCTGCTTTTTGGCGGAGGAAATGTTTTTCATCTTATGTACTGGCTGAATAAATCCGGTTTGGCAGGACTTTTGCCGGACTTATTAAAAAAGAGAGTTTATATGGGGATAAGCGCCGGTAGTATGGTAACCGGCCAAAGAATTCTTCTTAGTCAGTCGAAAAAACTCTATTACGGAGATCTTTCGAGTGAGTACAAAGACGAAAATGGACTAGGATTTGTAAATTTCCATATCAGACCACACTTCAACAGCGATTTATTCCCGAAAGCGAGAGTAGAATACCTAAAGAAACTGGCGAAGGAAATCCCCGAGCCGATTTATGCAATAGATGACGAATCGGCGGTTAAAGTTGCAGACGGCAAGATCGAAATTATAAGTGAAGGCAGCCACGCGGAATTTAATTTAGGTCTCTGAATTATTTACCTTCAAAAACATCAATAAGATGTTTAACGGCTTCTAAACCTGCCCTTTTTTGCGCATCGTCAGTGTAAGCTGCGATGTGGGGAGTTGTAACAATTTGGGTATTCAGTCTGATAGCAGGATCGATATTAGGTTCATTTTGAAAAACATCTAAACCTGCTCGAATTCTACCTGAATTTACGGCATCAATCAGCGCATCTTCGTCAACCAAATCACCTCTTGCTACATTAATGAAAATTGCGCCTTTCTTCATTGAGTTAAATTCTTTTTCACCGAACATTCCCCTTGTTTCTGCCGTCGATGGAGTATGAAGGGTTACTACGTCAGACGACTCGAGTAAGGTTCCCAGATCAACAAGCTTGACTCCAAATCGGGCTGATTGAGTGTGTGTTGTGTAGGGGTCATACGCAATTGTTTTCATCCCAAACCCCCTAGCGGTTTTTGCAACTTCTTTCCCAATTCTGCCCAAACCTACAATCCCCAATGTCTTACCATAGATCATAATAGTTTTAAATTCATCTTCTCTATCTTCAAAAAACGCTTTGTGTGCTTGAGGTATCCGCTGTGCAGCAGAAAATATCATTGCAAATGTGAATTCGGCTACCGAGGTAGTATTAGCCTCAGGCGTATTAAAGACGGGAATACCCAACCTTTCGGCGGTCTTAACGTCAATGTTGTCTAAGCCCGAACCTGCACGGACAACGGCTTTTAAATGCCTGCCTGCGGAAATAACTGCCGCATCAATTTTTGTTGTGCTTCTTACTAAAATTGCGTTATATTGAGGGACAATTTTTATTAGTGCTTGCTGGTCTAGTCCGAAGCGTCTATCTATGAACCAACCTTTATCTTCAATAATGCTTAGCGCTTCCTCATCAATTGCATCACAAACAAGTATTCTTGGTAATTCTTGAGCAGTTTCTCTTTCACCGTTAACCACTTTTTCTCCCTTTCCAAATTTTTTCTTCTTGACTCTCAAGTTTATTCACATATCTTGCAAGGACAAAAAGCCAGTCGGAGAGACGGTTGATGTATACTTGGGCGTTTTTTAGGCCCGCAGACGAAGTCGAGGACCGCAAGCTTTGTTTATTTATTTTTTCTTCTTCTGTGAGCTTTACAATTGACCTTTCCGCTCTTCTTGCAATGCTTCTTGCCAAATGAAGTTTTGCACCAATTGGTGAACCGCCCGGCAAAATAAAGTTCTTAAGCCTCGGTAAACTTTTTTCCATCCGATCGATTTCTTTTTCAAGCCGAGTAATATACGATTTGGTTATTCTTGGAATAGTAATTTTTACATCAAGGGGGGTAGAAAGGTCAGATCCTAACACAAAGAGCTCTTTTTGTACTCGTGTAAGTTTTTTGTTCACATCAGCCTGAGGATTTTTGGCCAAAATAATCCCGAGTAGGGAATTTAGCTCATCCACGGTTCCATAAGCCTCAACCCGGGTATCATTTTTGGAGAGCCTTTTTCCTCCTAACAGGGAAGTAGTGCCGGAGTCTCCGGTTTTTGTGTAGACTTTAATCATATTTAGAAGCTTTGAAATTATATCTTATTTGCACTTATTTTAAACGAAAGTCATTATCTATTTGACAAACCCTCCCCAGTAGGGTAGGATACGATATGTATATGCAAAAGGCTGTTAAGGCAAATGCCCTCAAAAGATTGAAGTCTGCAAAGGGCCATTTGGAACACGTGATCAAGCAAATTGAAGGGGAGAAATACTGCATTGATATTTTGCAGCAATCTTTGGCTGTGCAATCAGCTCTTCGTGCCGTCGACAACATCATTCTCAAGGGTCACTTGGAGGAACACGTTTCTCACGCAATGCACGGCAAAGACCAGCAAAAATCAATTCAGGAAATTGTCGATGTTTTTGAAAAAGCCAGAAAGTAGGTGATGGACTTAAATGTTTGCCGATATGATGCGCTGGGGAACAGATTCTGCGCAAAGTTTACCTGCTGATGACAGATATTTTCAAGGTTATCATCCGATGATGGGTTGGGCAGGTAATAATTCCGGTGCGATTTGGGTCTTTGGTTTCTTATGGATAGTTACATGGATTCTGGTCATTGTTGTTTTAATAGCGCTGGTCCGTTGGCTTTGGAAAAAAGGGGATAAAGTTCGCTAGAAGGAGGTGGATAATATGAAAGAACAAGCATTTGCCAATGCATTCGCGGTAACAATTGCCATAGTCTACGTTGTCTGTGCAGGCTGGGTGGTTGTTTCAAGATCAACCTTCATGGGTCTTGCGGGAAGCTGGATCCACGGGGTTAATATGAAGGCTTTACCTTATACTGCTCCA
>Ga0209431_10001805_pt1 | contig 17497 bp, 9 predicted proteins | sample RifCSP13_3_FD_184021 | JGI IMG/M metagenome (GOLD analysis project Ga0209431, IMG submission 184021) | Soil microbial communities from Rifle, Colorado - Rifle CSP2_sed 13_3 (SPAdes) (version 2) | ecosystem: Environmental > Terrestrial > Deep subsurface > Rock core/Sediment | place: Rifle...
TCAGGTGGGCTAGCACTTTTTCGGCGATCTCTTCCGCGTCCAGCTTTTCCAGGAATGAGGCGGCGTAATAAGGGAAACTCAAGCGCTTCTTGCGTTGTACGATCTGGCGATGGGTCTTCTTATCGAAGGCAGTCGAGCGCGTTTCGGGCATGGCGAGCAACGCGTTGAGCAGATGGCCGTCATGCAATTGCCCTTCGACTTTACCAAGAGTCTCGGCAAGTTCTTTGGCGATCTGGCCGTCACTGTTGGTGCCGATGAGGCGCTCGCGCCGTTGAGCGAATTCGTCGCGCACCACCTGGAATAATTTCTCGCCGATCTGCTTCCATTCTTCTTTGGCGAGCTCATCCACTTCCAGGCCGACTTCGGTCTCCAACCTGCGCTCCAGCGCGCCGATCAAACGCAGCACAGCCTGGGCGCGCAACGTCTCCTCGACGCGGTCGTGGATGAGATCGGCAGCTTTGGCGGGGTCGGCGCGTAACAACTTCTGCTCATCGTTGCCAAGTTTCAGCGGCAGATGCAGCAATCCGCCAAGCTCGTTCACCAGTTCATTCGCAGAGCGTTGCTGTCCCTCTTCTTCAAGGCGCAAGCCTTGCAAGAAGGTGTCCAGCGTTTCGAGCGTGCTGTCCATCTGCTGTTCTAAGCGCTCTTCGTTGCTCTCGATCAAATCTTGCAGACTGTGCAGCAGATGACCTTCCTCTGTTTGCAGCGCCTGGCTGGCTACATCCAATAATGCGGTGTGCGCCTGCGCGACCGTGCTGATCCTTTGCTCTTTGAGATGATCGATGAGTGTTTGCAGCGTGAACGATGGCACCAGCACGCGGTTAACCATCAGCGTCGGTTGGATCTGCTCCAACCAGGCCAGCAGTTTCCAGGGACCAACGACATCCTCGAGCGCGATGGGAACGCGCAAACGCACTTCTTCTTCCAGCATTCCGACCACATCTTCAGTGAGGTCCTCTTTGGTCATGATGCGATCGCGCTGCGCGTAAATGGTGGCGCGCTGTGTGTTCAGCACATCGTCGTATTCCAGCAGGTGCTTGCGGGCGTCGAAGTTGGCGCCTTCGACGCGGGTCTGTGACTGCTCGATGATGCGCGTGACCAGGCCGTATTCCAGCGGCACCGAATCGTCCATGCGCATGCGCTGCATGGCGGCCTCTACCTGGGCGCCGCCGAACAGGCGCATCAGATCGTCTTGCAGCGAGAGATAGAAACGCGAAGAGCCCGGGTCGCCCTGGCGGGCGGAGCGGCCGCGCAGCTGGTTGTCGATGCGCCGCGCTTCGTGGCGCTCGGAGCCGATGACATGCAGCCCGCCTAGTTCCTTCACTTTGGCCATCTCGTCCACGGATTTCAGGAAATATTGGATCTCGGCTTTGTAGATGCCGTAATCATCGGGGTTCAAATTGAGGATGGCTTCCTTCTGCTCCTCGAGCGTCATGTTCGATGGTTCGAGGTGGCCGGCTTTGCGCAGCACGCGGCTAACGGCGGAGAGCACCTCTTCGGCGATCTCGCCGCCCAGTTTGATGTCCACGCCGCGGCCCGCCATGTTGGTGGCGATGGTGACCGCGCCGTAGGCGCCGGCGCCCGCGATGATCTGGCTTTCTTCGGTGTGCTTGCGGGCATTCAGCACATTATGTGGAACGCCGCCCTGCAGGACAGCCGCCAGCCGCGGACCGTGTTCGGCTTCCAACCCTAATATGGTCAGCAAACGCGGCAGATTTTCCTCACTTTGCAGATTGAGATTGATGCCCATGTCGCGGGCATGCTGGCGCAGGTCGCCAGGGGTCAGCTTCTCCAGCGGCTCATAGAGTGGTTGAAGCTCCGGGATCACAAAGCCATCATCCGCCTTGTTGTTCTTCTCCAGCCAGACATCCCGCAGCATGACGGTTTGAAGTAGCTTCTGGATGTTTTCGGGGCGCAGACGGTTGGAGATGAAATCGGAAAGCTCGACCGATGTGGTGCCTACCAGTATCGGGCGGCCGATCACGTGAATGGCAACAATCTCTTTGATCAGGGCGCGCAGCTTGGCTTCAACGGTGCGGTAGACCACATCGGGGTAATCCTTGCGCTTCCAGAGCGTTGGGAGGTTCATCGGATCATCTTTTCGAGTGTAATAAGTAACCTTGTAGCCGCGCGCGTCGTTGCCCTCGATTTCTTCGAGTTCGGAGTCTGGGCGGGAGGCGTTGTATTCCAGGTTGGAGGGCAAGGCAACCACGTCCAATTTGTAGATCTTGTCGAACTCCTCGGCCTCGGTGAGGGCAGTACCAGTCATACCGGCGAGCTTCTCATACATGCGGAAATAATTCTGGATGGTGATGGTGGCATAGGTGACGTTTTCCGCCTCCACCTTGACGCCTTCCTTGGCTTCCACGGCCTGGTGCAAACCGTCGGACCAGCGGCGCCCGGGCATCAGGCGCCCGGTGAACTCGTCAATGATAATGACTTGCCCGCCTTGCACCAAATAATCCTTGTTGCGCTTGAATAGATACTGGGCGCGCATGGCCTGCTCAATGAAGCCCAATAGCCGGGCTTGTTCAGGGCTAATATCCTCGGGGCGCTCGGGATCGCGGAGCGCGGTGCCCAGCAGCTGCTCGATGTGCGTCTCGCCGATCTCGGTGGGCGTCACAGTGCGGTCTTTTTCGTTAACTTCGTAATCTTCAGGGTTTAGCCGCTTTACAACTTCGGCAACGCGCTTATAGTGTTCTGATTCATCGTGGGCGGGGCCGGAGATGATCAGAGGAGTGCGAGCTTCGTCGATGAGAATGTTATCCACCTCGTCGATGATGGCGTAGTAATGGCCGCGCTGGACGGCTTCGCCCAGGCGCATCTTCATGTTGTCGCGCAGATAGTCGAACCCGAATTCATGGTTGGTGCCATAGGTGATGTCGGCGGCGTAAGCCTGGGTGCGAGGAACCTGCACCAACTGGTGTTGGTCTTCGTGGGTGGATTCCTTCTTGAGGTCGACCCGGTAGCCCAGGCGCCCGGCTTCGGTGCGCGAACCCGCTTGCAGAACCCCTACGCTCATTCCGAGCAGGTCATAGATCGGCGCCATCCATCGGGCGTCGCGCCGCGCCAGATAATCGTTCACGGTCACCAGGTGCACGCCGCGGCCGGTGAGAGCGTTTAGATACAGGGGCATGGTCGCAACCAGGGTCTTGCCCTCGCCGGTGCGCATCTCGGCGACCTTGCCTTGGTGCAGCGCCATGCCGCCGATAAGCTGCACATCATAGGGCCGCAGGCCGATGCTGCGCTTGCTGGCTTCGCGGACGGCGGCATAAGCCTCGGGCATTATTTCGTCCAGGCTTTCGCCTTTGCCCAAGCGTTCGCGGAACTCCGATGTCTTGGCGCGCAGCCCTTCGTCTGAAAGGGCCTCGAATTGCGGTTCCAGCCCGTTGATGTAATCGACCATTTCAGAATAGGCTTGAATGGTTTGTTTGGTAGGATCGCCCCCGATGAATTTGGCGATATTTTTCAGCATTCTATGACGACTCCAGCGGCAGGTTATATCTGACCGCGGGCGATTATAGCCTTTTTAAAGAGGAAACCACGGAGGCACGGAGACAATAAGGGTTTTTATATTATTTAACTCTACGTGCTCCCTGCCTCCGTGTTCCCTTATCTTCCTACTTGTCTACTATTGGCTTAAAACATTCATTGTTTTAAGGTTCGTTTATATGACGCGGGAGACCTGAATGCTATAATCCAACTTGTCCAGTCATCGCATAGAAAAATGAATATAGACAATAAGAGTTTTCTTATTAATCTTCCTTCTTTAATCCTTCATCCTTCATCCTTCATCCTTACCTTCTAATGTCTTTCGTTCATCTCCACGTCCATACCGAATATTCGCTGCTGGATGGCTTCAGCAAGATTCCTCGGCTCATCGAGCGCGCCAAGCAATTGGAGATGCCGGCGCTGGCCATCACCGACCACGGCGCGTTGTACGGCGTAATAGAGTTTTTCGACGCAGCCAAAGAATCCGGCATCCACCCCGTGATCGGGGTGGAAGCTTATCTGGCTTCGCGTAGCATGAAAGATCGCGACCCCGAGGAAGACAAGAAGTCTTCGCACCTTCTCTTGCTGGCCGAGAACATGACGGGCTATCAAAACCTGCTCAAGATTGCTTCTGCTGCGCAGTTGGAGGGGTTTTATTATTTTCCACGCATCGATCGCGAGTTCCTGGCCGTTCACTCCGAAGGGCTGATCGCCACCACGGGCTGCTTGTCTGCCGAGGTGCCGCGTGCCATCCTGCGCGAGAATCTGCCCGAGGCCAAAGCCAAACTAGATTGGTATTACGAGGTCTTTGGTCCTGACAATTTTTTCTTTGAACTTCAGCACCACGAAATCCCTGAGCTTCATTCAGCGAACAGAACTTTGCGTGAATTGGGGCAACACTATCAGGCTCGTTACGTGGCGACCAATGACGTTCACTACGTGAATCAGGCCGACGCCCGGTTGCAAGACATCCTGCTGTGCGTGCAGACGGGCAGCCTGTTTACCGAGCCGCGGCGTATGCGCATGTCAGGCACCGATTTTTACCTGCGCAGCGTACAGGAGATGGAATCCCTGTTCGCCGAGGTGCCCGAATCCTTGTCGAATACCCTGCTGATCGCCGAACGTTGCCAGGTCGACCTGGGGCGCACCGGCTACCACCTGCCGAAGTTCGAGGTTCTCGAAGGTTACACCACGACAACCTACTTGCGCGAATTATGCGAGGCTGGGTTGCTGCGGCGTATTGGTGACCGCGCCATGGATGAGGCTGTCCGTGAGCGCTTGGATTATGAGCTTGGCGTCATCGACAAGATGGGCTTCAACGCCTATTTCCTCATTGTCTGGGACCTGTGCCGCTATGCCAAAGAGCAGAACATTTGGTACAACGCCCGCGGCTCCGCCGAAGGCTCCATGGTTGCGTATGCCCTGGACATAACCCTCTTGAACCCTCTCGATCATGGGCTCATTTTCGAACGCTTCCTCAACATCGACCGTATCAGCATGCCCGACATCGATCTCGACTTCCAGGACGACAAGCGCTCGCGCATGATGGAATATTGCACCCAGAAATACGGTGAAGAAATGGTCGCCGCCATCATTACATTCAACAAACTGAAAGCCCGCGCCGCGGTGCGCGATGTTGGCCGTGTGCTGGATGTGCCGCTTGGCGAAGTAGATCGAGTGGCGAAGCTAATACCCAACATTCCGGGCAAGCCGGTGACCATTGCCGAAGCCCTTGAAACGCAGCCGGACTTCGCCGCCGAATACAAAAGCAAGTCTTACGTTAAAGAGCTGATCGACACAGCCCAGCAAATGGAGGGCGTGGTACGCGGCGCGGGTACTCATGCTGCCGGCGTGGTCATCGCCGATAAACCCATCATCGAGTACGTGCCCCTAAACCGCCCCACGGGCAACAATGCGGAAGAGACACCCATCAAAGTGCTCACCCAGTTCGAAATGTCGACGCTGGAGTCGCTCGGCTTGCTCAAGATCGATTTCCTCGGTTTGTCCACGCTCACGATCATGGAGCGGGCTTGCGCGCTGATCAAAGACCGCCATGGCGTGAGCCTTGACCTGTACAACATTCCGCTGGACGACCCTGCGGTGTATGAGATGCTGGGGCGCGGCGAGACAGCGGGTGTGTTCCAGTTCGAAGGCGCGGGAATGCGCCGCTGGATGATGGCCATGAAGCCGACTTCGCTGGCGAATGCCGTGGCCATGGTAGCTCTGTTTCGACCCGGTCCCATGGAGTTCATTCCCAAATATATCGATCGCATGCACGGCAAGGAAAAGGTGAGCTTCGCTCATCCTGCTCTTGAAAGCATTTTCGCCGAAACTTATGGCATCGCCGTCTATCAGGAACAGCTTATGTCCGCCGTCATGCAAGTGGCGGGCTACTCCGCCGCCGATGCCGATGATCTGCGCAAGGCCATTGCCAAGAAAATTGAGACCAAGCTGAAGAAACATCGCAAGAAATTCGTGGCCGGCGCGGTGAAACAAGGCATCGATGAGACCACGGCTGACGGGATTTTCGAGGACTGGGAAAATTTCGCCCGCTATGGATTCAACAAGGCGCACGCCACCGACTATGGCGCGCTTGCGGTGCAAACCGCTTATCTTAAACTGCACTATCCCGTCGAATACATGACCGCGCTGCTTTCCGTGACGCAAGGCGACACAGATAAGGTTGCGTTCTATGTGGCCGACTGCCGCCGCATGGGCATTGCGGTCTTGCCGCCAGACATCAACGCCAGCCTGTGGGGATTCGCCATCCAGGATCTGCCCGAAGGCGCCGCTATCCGTTTCGGGTTGGGCGCCATCAAGAATGTAGGGCAGGGGGCAGTGGAAGCTATTTTGGCTGGGCGCGGCACGCGGCTTTTCGACAGCCTGGTTGAACTGACGCGCCGCGTCGACCTGCGCCAAGTTGGCAAGCGGCCTTTGGAATATCTCACCAAAGCAGGGGCAATGGACGCGCTGGGCAGTCGGCACGCCATTCTCGAGGTGCTCGATCAGATCGTCGCCATGAGCGCGGCGCATTTCCAGGCCAAAGACGTTGGGCAGCTTACCTTCTTTGAAGGTGGCGCTGGCGCTGGGCCCGAGATCGCGTTGGCCGCAAAAGAAGATGAGCACGAAGCCTTCCGACGTGAACGCCTGAACTGGGAGCGCGAACTAATCGGTCTATACGTTTCAGATCATCCGCTGAACCCAATGATCGCTGAACTCACCACCGTCGTTACACATTTCTCGAGCCAGCTTTCTGTTGTCGAAGGCGAGGAGAGGGTGCGAGTGGCTGGATTAGTGAAGAGCTTCCGCAGCTTTCCAACCAAAAAGGGCAAGATGATGGCTTTTGTCGCCATTGAGGATCCGCAGGGTGTCATCGATTTGGTTCTCTTTCCCAGTACCTGGGAGCGCTACAGCGGTTTGGTGCAGCTGGATAAACTCATCGTGGTTGAAGGACGCATGGATAGCCAGAATGGCGAAGGCAAGGTCCTGGCGGATAGGATCGATAATAAATTGAGTGTCACGGTTCCAACGGAGCCGGGGAGCATGGGGGCGGAGGGGCAAGGGAGTAAGAGTGCTGGAGAGCCCGAGGTTTCAAATGCCGGAACGCCTGTGAGCAAGCTGGCTACGATAAAGGAGGACCGCAAGCCTTATTCCCCACGTCACGTTGAAGAACTGGCCGACTTATCCCTCAACGATATTCCTGAGCCGCCGGATCTATTCCCGCCTGATTGGGAATTGTCCGTAGACGATCATTTCCCGTTGGTGGGCGAAACCCATTCGGAACCGGAACCATCAGCTGAGACCAATTCCATTCCCGTCGCTATTGAGGAATCTGAGTCGGTCGTTGCCGCTTCTGAAGGCGAGAATGGCGAACAAGCTCCGAGCCTGCCCACAAACTCGGTAACCAACGAGATCAGCGCAGGGTTAGGCGCCGTGGTCAGCCCTTCGCCGCGCGAAGTTGGTGTACCCTTCGTGCCGCCGCGTCCCGCGCCGCGCGGCAGCGAGCGACAGCCGCGCATGCTCACCATCTACCTACGCAGCAAGGGAGACAAGGCGCGCGACATCCTCGCCATCCGACGCGTGCATGGCGCCCTGATCTCGTACCCGGGTGTCGATCGCTTTGCCTTCTACGTTTTCGAGGGCCGTAACGGCTATCTGCTCGACTTCCCCAATGACTCCACAGATCTCAACGAAGGTTTGATTGCGCGACTGGAAGAAATGGTGGGGGCGAATAATCTGCGGGTAGAACCGATTTTGTTGCACTAGTTTGCGCACGCTTATAGGAATACGATAACGGGGGAAAATCTTGTAACCTGAACTTTTTTCATTTGTCCCAATTTTGAAAAATCGAATATATTGATTTTCAAGTCATCCGATCTCATGCGATCTGGGCACGCCGCATGATCGGAATTATCAACCTGTCATGCCGCGCCAATTCTCGTCTGTTAGAATGCGACACAGAGAAAATGATTACACAAACGTTGCGCTAATCACTTTGCAAAAAATGAGACCGTCATGGCAAAGATAAACCGAATTGGTGTTCTGACTTCAGGTGGGGACGCCCCCGGCATGAATTCCTGCATCCGCGCCGTGGCGCGCACCGCGCTCTTCAATGGTTGCCAGGTTTACGGCATCCGCGAAGGCTTCGTCGGCCTGTTGCGCGGCGACATGCTGCCATTGGCGCCACGTGATGTGGGCGGCATCATCCAGCGTGGCGGCACCATGCTGGGAACGGCGCGCTCGGAAGATTTCTATGAAGAGAAAGGCCAGCTTGAAGGCGTGCGTATGCTGAGCGAGAATGCCATCGATGCTCTGGTCGTCATCGGCGGCGATGGTTCGATGCGTGGCGCCCGGGCGCTGGCTGCCAAGGGCGTGCAGGTGGTCGGCATCCCGGCCAGCATCGACAATGACATGTGGGGTACGAATATGGCAATTGGGGTTGACACAGCGCTCAATACACTGAGCGACGCTATCGACAAATTGCGAGATACGGCGTCATCCCACCGGCGCGCTTTCCTTATTGAAACCATGGGACGCAATTGCGGATATTTGGCGCTGATGGCAGGCGTTATTGGCGGCGCCGAAGTGATCCTGATCCCCGAGGCGGAGATGACGATTGCGGAAGTGGCTGGTAAGGTGGAAGACGCTTACAAGCGTGGAAAGACCCACTCGATCGTGATCGTTTCCGAAGGCGCTAGCATTAGAACAACGGACCTCTCCAAAGCGCTTGACGCAATGAAAGTCGGCTTTACCACACGAGTGACCATTCTTGGTCACATCCAACGTGGCGGCCGGCCTTCGGCATTTGATCGCTTGTTGGCAACGCGACTTGGTGTAAAGGCTGTTGATGGCTTACTAGCCGGACACAGCGATGTGATGTATGGACTGAGCGGCCGCGCCATCGAGCCGGTTCCTTTATCGGAGGTCGTCAGCCGCCAGCGAGAAGCCAACCTGGAATATTATGAAATGGCGAAGATGCTTGCTTTCTAGCGTATTCTGATTGCATTATCAAGCGATAGCACTTGGCAACAATCGTTAATTCATTTTTTTCGTTCGCCAGAGAAACGTATCGAAAATGATCCTGCGTTTCGTAAATACGAGCATTTTGGGGCTGGTCATTCTGCTTACCGTTACCGGCCTCTACGGCCTCGTTTGGATCTTTCCAGGCTGGATGTATGAATTGCACCGCTTCTCTGGGTGGGCGTTGATTGCCCTGGTTCCATGGAAACTGCTCATCTCCGCCCGGTCCCTGGGGCGCGGGTTTCATTTCAATTTCCTACGCGGCCTGATCCCCGTCATCTCCCTGGCGCTAAGTGGCGCCACGCTGCTGGTTGTCGCCCTGGGTTTGATGTGGGCCTGGCGCGTTGGTCCTGACGCCCTTTGGTTTGGGTATTCAACGATTTCCCTGCATTGGATTCTGGCGATGGTGATTGTTTCCCCGTTTGTCTTGCATGCCTGGGCGCGTTGGCCGCGACCTCGAAAGAGTGACTACCTGTCGCGCCGGGGATTCATGCAGGTGGCGGGATTATCGTTAGCCGGCCTGGGTGGCTGGATCCTGAGCAAGTCAATTGCTGCCTGGCGAGCTGATCCCACGGCAACGCGGGCAGCAACCGGTTCACGACTGGCGGGCTACCTGACGGGCAATACCTTCCCGGTGACGAACAGCGCCGGCGATGGTCATGCGGCCATAGTTATAGATTCCTGGAATTTGAAGCTAAGCGGTGGGCAGGGGGAGCAGATATTTTTGAGCTATGCGGACCTGGGTGCATTACCCCAAGAGAGCCTTACAGCCACCATCGATTGCACTGTCGGCTGGTACAGCGTGCAACGCTGGCGAGGTGTCCCTCTTTCGGTACTGCTTAAGCTGGCTGGAAGAGAAGACAATGAATTCCTCGTTCGCTTTAGTTCACTCGAAGGCTACTCACACATGCTGCCCATGGCGGAAGCGCTGCATGTTTTACTGGCTACCCACGTCGGCGGTGAGCCGCTTAGCCATGTTCACGGTTTCCCGCTACGGGCAGTGGTCCCTTCGCGCCGCGGTTGGTTCTGGGTGAAGTGGCTGAGCGAAATTGAAGTGATGAAATCAAGAAGCTGAAGTACTTGGCAGAAGTCGAAGGCGCGAATAGCCTGTGCGGCTTTCAGGACATTTCCCCTTTCCTCTCAACAACCCGGAGGTGCCAGGTTCAACCAAACTAACTCTCCGCGATCACAATCACTTTATCTTCCGCAGCTAGCGTGACCATCTCCGACTTGCGCGGATTGGTATGCACCCCATAGGATTGGGTGGAATCGCCAGCTTGCGACGTGAGACGGTAACCGATAGCGGTTTCGCCCCTGCGCCTTGCAGCTTCGGTGACGGTATAGAGATTCACAGGCTGATTGGTCGCCACGTAATCGCCGGCCGGTTTCAGGTAGATCTCCGAACCCTCGGGATTGAAAATGTTGGCGAATACATCGAAGAGGTCCGCGTTCTCGGAGAACTGCGACATCATCAGGCTAACCAGCTGCTCGCTCACAATGAAATCGTCCACCTTCGCGGCCTTGGCTAGCTCGCGGTTGCGCAGGTCTCGCATCTCACTGACAATGGAGAAAGGCGTCTCGTCCCGCTCTTCCATATCGCGCAAGTGCAGCAGCGTGACCAACGTCTTGGCGTCGGCGTCCTGCACGCCCAGTTCCGAATAGGCCAGCACAATAATGTGATCGTGATCCTGCACCTTGATCTGATCGAGCAGCTCACGGTCTGTAGTGTCGCCCTCGCTCACAGTGAGCTTTTGATTCTTAAGTTTCTCGCCGACGGATTTGAGCTGCGCGGCGATGTTCGGGATATCTGCGACCACTGCGACTTCAGAGCCTTGTGCGACGTAATTATCCAGCTCGTGCACAATCGTAGCGCCTTTCTCATTCCACCCCAGTATCAAGCAGCGCGCCTCCTTAGGTTTGGCGGCCGGATGGCTGACTTGTAATGCTCCTTCGTCGACGGGAGCATTAACCAGCCCGGAGAGTTTCACCATGTCATCGTCTTCGGCCAGCGCAAAGATCTGGTCACCCGCCTCGATGCGCATGTCCATAGGTGGGTTTAGCAAACTGGCGCCCGTGGCTTTACGAATACCCATCAGACAGGAGTGCTCGTACATCAGCAGAGCCTCGCCGAAAGTCTTGCCCTCCAGGGCAGGCTCGTGTTTGAAATAGATCTCATCTCCCTCAAAATCCATCAACTCGGTGTATACCACCGATTGTCCGGATTGCCGTGTTGTTTGTGCAACGATGCGGGCGATCAGGCCGCCAATGAGCAAAGCTTGAACGTTATCTTGCTTGCCCACCATTTTGAGCACTGGCATATTCTTCGGCTCATGGATCTGCGTGACGATGTGATAAGGCTCGGCTCTTCGTTTGGGATTGTTTGTAATCGCCAGCACGGTCTTGATCACGTCGGTATCCGCATCAATCTTCTCCGAGGGCAGCACGATGATCGACTTGGCGGAATGCGGGCTGCAGATCTCGATATCGTTGGGGTCTATGGGCGATCCGCTGCGGCAAACTATGCGCGTCTTACCGCGCAGCGCCACCCGTTCGCGGATCTCGTCTTCCATTTCCACCTTGTCTTTGTCGGCCAGCACCACAAGGCGCGCGCTGGCTTGGTTTCTGTTAGCGATCATTAGTTCGTTAAGGATGGTGAATACCTGCGGGGACCAGCCCAATATCAAGGTGTGGCCGCGCTCTAGCACCTGTGAGCGACCTTTGCGCAGACGTTCCATGGCGGCTGCCAATCCGTTGTTGATCACGCCGATCAATGCGCTGACCACAAAGATTCCACCCAGCGTGACCAAGAACATCACTGAGCGGAAGCCCATCCCCGAGTCCCCGCAAACGGTGCCGGGATCCAGTGCACGCAACAGGCTTTCGCAGGCAGCTTCCACGAAAGACAGCGGTTTCGTGTCATCAGGCACAAACCTCGCCAAGGAGATTACTGCCGCCGCAATAAGAATGAGGGCAAGTGATAATACGAAGAGCAAGCCGATCAGCGCCGGCGTCCCGCGGGCCATCAAGTTGTCGAACTGGTAGCGCAAACGCTGGCGAAAGTTGGGCTTCATAGCGAACCTCCCGGATATTGTTGCGCATTATAAAAGCGATTCCCTTAATTATTTCCGTCCATGGGATGGCCTGCTCTGGGCGATGCCTAAGAGGGAGAAAATGGGGAAAAATTTCAAGTGCTGATTTGAAAATCACAGGGCTAGCGACAAGACGCGCCAGGCCTTCCACTATAATCGGAGCACCACCTCTCGTCCATGTCCGTCGCCTCTCAAGACACCGCCATTCTTTCTCGCTGGCTCGAAACAGCCCGCCAAACTCATCATGACATCATCATCGCTGGCGAGACCATTGGTGGCCGCCACGGCGAAGCCATGCAGCGGCCGGTTGCCTTTCAACTCCTGGGACCTATTTTGGTGATTCGCTTCGATGGCACCGAACGCCTTACGGTTTCGGACCCGCGAGATATCCAGCTGGATGAATGGAGCAGGCTGCAGATTTCGCGAGCCAGCGAAGTCCGTTATGGGCATCATTACTACGGGCGTCCGCAAACGTCGGAGAATTGGATCGAAACGATCTTCCGCAATCACATAGATCACGTTGAGATCATCACTACAGGGCCGTTGCTGGCTGGCGTGCGAACTATTCCGTTTCATGGGGGGCCCTTCATTCGAATCAATTAGCTTTCCAAATCGGCAGCTGTCTAAACGACGGCACAACTGTAATATAATGAAATCAGCTTTTGATCGATCTAAGGATGATAGGTTCTCCGTCTCTTGCTTGTCATTGATATTCGTATAGGTGTGAGGAGGTGATGCCGTCAATCGGTCTGGATTCGCCCAATATCCCCTTTTGATTTCAAAAGAAGGAGAAGATCATGTCCAAAAAACACTATTTTTCCTTTGCCACACTCGTTCTGTTTTCGCTGATCCTGGCTGCCTGCGCCCCAGCCGGGGGTGCCACTGAGGCGCCCGCCGATACCGGGGCAGAACCGCCTGCGGCGACCAGCGCTGACACTGGCGCGGATACAGGCGAAGTGGCCCCGCAAGTTGCTGCCCAGGGTGAGATCTTGCAACGTGTTCTGGATCGCGGTACGTTGGTTTGCGGAGTTCACACCGAGCTGCCCGGTTTCGGTTACCTGGATGAAGCTGGGAACAACCTGGGTTTCGATATTGACCTGTGCCGTGCCGTGGCAGCTGCGGTATTGGGCGACCCAACGGCTACTGAATTTGTGCCCATTACGGCTGCGGATCGTGGACCTGTCCTGCAAACGGCCGAGGTCGACCTAGTTCCCCGCAATATGACCTGGACCGCCAAGCGGGACGCGGAATGGGGCAACTTCACTATCGTAATGTTCTACGATGGGCAAGGTTTCATGGTGCGGGCCGACAGCGGCATCCAGTCCCTCGAGGACATGAATGGCGCTGCTATCTGCGTGACCAGCGGAACCACCACTGAGAGTAACCTGGCCAATGTCTTTGCCGATGCCGGATTGGAATATGAAGCGGTTATCTTTGAAGAGACGGGCGTGGTGTACAGTACCTACGACGAAGGCCGCTGCGATGTGGCTACCAGCGATAAATCCCAGTTGGCGGCTGTGCGAACCGGCCTCGCCAACCCGGATGATCATGTGATCCTGGATGTCACGATTTCCAAGGAACCTCTCACCCCGGCAGTGCCGCACGGCGACGACACCTGGTTCGATACGGTCAAGATCGTGATGTATGCTCTGATCAATGCTGAAGAACTGGGCGTCACCCAGGCCAATGTGGAGGAAATGAAGAGCAGCGAGAATGGCGCCATCCGCACGCTGTTGGGTGCCGGTGATGATTGGGGTTACACACAGCTTGGCTTAGACGCCGATGCGTTGGCACGCGCGATTGCGGCAGTAGGCAACTATGGCGAGATCTACAATCGCTATATGGGCCCCGATGGTTTGTCCTTCACGCTACCCCGCGCGCTGAATGAACTGTGGTCCAACGGCGGCCTGATCTATGCGCCACCGGTAAGGTAAGCCGATCAATTTATGTTGGTTGTAGGGATGCGGCCCTAGGGTCGCATCCCTTTTTGAAATATTCATGAGCAAGGTCAAGCAGATTCCTTTCTATCGCGACGAGCGCTATCTGAGCGCTGCGGCGCAAGTCGTCTCCGGGCTGTTGGTCGTGGCATTATTGTGGTGGTTGGGTGTGAATTTCGTACGGGCGGCGGAAGCCCGAAACCTTTCCCTGAGCTTTGGCTTTTTGGATAGGCCAGCCGGCTTTCCGATCAGCGATCCAGCTATTCCCTACACCACAAATGATAGTTTTGGCTACGCGTTCCTGGTTGGCGTATTGAACACTTTGCGTGTGGCTGTTGCCGGCGTTGTGGCGGCTACTGTCCTGGGGACTATGGTTGCCCTGGCCCGTTTGTCTTCGAACTGGCTATTGAGCAAGATCGCATTGGCCTTTATCGAATTCCATCGCAATATACCACTGCTGGTTTTGCTGTTCATTTGGTATTTCACCGTATTTCGCGAACTGCCCGCTGTGGGTGAAAGCATCGTGTTGCCCGGTCCGATATACCTTAACCAGCGTGGCGTGTATTTCACCTGGCCGCGCTTAATCGAAACCGGCTGGGTTTTTGCCGCCGGCTTGGTTTTGGGGATCTTGGCGTCCATAGCCCTTTGGAATATCCTGCGCGCGCGGCGTGAGTTAACCGGCAAGAAAACATACTTTGTAGAAGTGAGCATTGCCGCATTATTTGTGTTCCCCTTGGTTGGCTGGATACTCTCTGGCGGCGAGCCTTTTCGCTTCGACGTTCCCAGCTTGCAGGGATTCAACATACGGGGTGGGTTGCGCCTTACGCCGGAATTTGCGGGCCTTTTCGTTGCCCTGGTGACATATACGGCGGCTTTTATTGCCGAAGTTGTTCGCTCCGGCATCCAAGCTGTTGACCGCGGGCAGTTGGAGGCAGCCCGCGCTTTGGGGCTTTCCGGTTTCCACGTGATGTCCTTTGTGATCTTCCCTCAAGCTCTGCGCGTTATCATTCCGCCTATGATCAGCCAGTATCTTAATCTCACCAAGAACACCAGCTTGGCACTGGCTATTGGATACCAGGAACTGTTCAGCGTCGGCAAAATTGCGATCAATCAGGCTGGAAGGGCCGTGCCGGTTTTCCTTATGGTGATGGCTGTCTATTTAATGATCAGCTTAATTACCGCGCTGGTTTTGAACCTCTACAATCGCCGCATTCAATTTGTGACTAGGTGATCAGGCAATGGCGGAAACTTTGACCCAGCAGCAAGATAGTTATTTGCCGCCGCCGGCGCCTCCGGGGGCGATCAAATGGATCAGAGATAACCTGTTTAAAGGCTGGCTTAATACCCTACTCACTCTGATCTCAGCCGTTGGTCTTTATTTTGCAATCAGTCGTTCATTGATATGGTTTTTTGCGCAGGCGGATTGGACTCCAATCATAAATTTCCCTATTTTGTTCAGCGTGGGCCAATACCCACGAGAGGAATTATGGCGAATAGGCGGGGTATTGTCCGCCTTGGCTTTGCTCCTTGGGTTTAGCTGGAGTCACTGGGGTGGCTTGCTTCGCGGAGTAAGCCTGTATGCGGGAGCCATGTTTCTGGTGCTTGGAGCGCTTCCCGTTTCCCATCCGGCTCTCACACCAAGCATGCGCGTCTTTCTTATTTCCCTGCCTGCTACCATTTTGCTTGCTTTTTGGATTGGAAGGTGGAGATTCGTCAGTAAGCGGATGGTTATGGCGCTGTGGCTCGTTTACCCCTTCTTCAGCCTACTCCTGATTCGAGGGTTGGCAGGCAGCGCGGTTCTTGAGTTGGTTTCAACGACTTTGTGGGGTGGGCTGCTGGTGACCTTTGTGCTCTCGATCGGTGGCATCGTGATTTGCTTTCCCATTGGCGTAGCATTGGCGCTCGGACGTCGCTCCAAACTGCCTGTGGTTAGCGCAATATCTACTTTTTTCATAGAAACGATCCGGGGGGTGCCATTGATCACCCTCTTGTTCTTGTTTTCTGTGGTCCTGGCTTTATTCTTACCTCCCGATGCTCGGCTGGATCGATTGTTGCGGGCGCTGATTGCTATGACCATCTTTAGCGCGGCTTACATGGCTGAAAACGTCCGCGGGGGTCTTCAGGCAATCCCGCCTGGACAGGAGGAGGCAGCCAAAGCATTAGGGATGAATGGTGTGCAAATTACGGCGCTGATCGTCCTACCCCAGGCGTTGCGCATCGTGATCCCTACGATTGTGGGGCAGTTCATCACTCTGTTCAAAGACACAACCCTGGTGTACATCGTTGGAGTCAACGATTTTCTGGGGATAGGCAGGTCTATTGTCAATTCTAATCCTGCCTATTTACAGGCACAGTTAGAGGTGTACTTATTCATCGCTGCTATTTATTGGATATTCAGTTACCTCATGTCACTAGCGAGCCGTAGACTTGAAACCTCATTAGGCGTCGGAAAGCGATAAGAGACATGCCAACCGGAAAACAAAAGCCGATTATTCATTGCAGAGGTGTGCACAAATGGTTCGACGAATTCCACGCACTGCGCGGCATCGATATGGATGTCTACCCAAAGGAAGTGGTGGTCATATTTGGCCCTTCGGGGTCAGGCAAATCTACCTTCATCCGCACGCTCAACAGGCTGGAGGAGCATCAGAAGGGCGTGATCACAGTGGACGGGATCGAACTGAGCCACGATGTGCGCAACATCGAAAAGATCCGCGCGGAAACCGGCATGGTGTTTCAACAGTTCAATCTCTTTCCACATCTCACCGTGCTTCAAAACGTGGCCTTGGCGCCTATTTGGGTGCGCAGATGGCCCCGTCGTAAGGCTGAAGCCGAAGCCCTTAGCATATTGGAACGAGTCGGCATCCCGGAACAAGCGCACAAATTCCCCGGGCAGCTTTCCGGCGGGCAACAGCAGCGCGTAGCCATCGCTCGGGCGCTGGCGATGCAGCCGAAGATCATGCTGTTTGATGAGCCCACCTCCGCGCTGGATCCGGAAATGATCAAGGAAGTGCTGGATGTGATGATTCAGCTTGCCAAATCGGGGATGACTATGCTGGTAGTGACCCACGAAATGGGCTTTGCCCGTGCAGTGGCCGACCGCATGTTTTTCTTCGATCGCGGACAGGTGGTTGAATCGGGAACGCCGGATCAGATATTTAGTAAACCCAAGGAGGATCGTACAAAACTCTTCTTGTCCCAAATCCTCTCTCATTGATTTCAGTTATCCAGTCCCTTTTACCGGGGGCCATGGGCCATAGCCATCCTGCTTCTTGCCACTTTCATAATGCACAGCCTGCGGCCAGCAAAACTCGCGGCAGGGGAGGAAACCCTGGTTAACGAGAGAGGGTGGAGATAGGTTATCTTCCTAGTACAAACGGCTATCCCTGGTTAGTGCCAAAGGGGGATTGGGGAGATGTTAGACAACAGTAAAATTTGGTTATCTTACCCACCCAAGGG